>Ga0105106_10001893_pt1 | contig 14939 bp, 11 predicted proteins | sample PPLLaktember2015_5_FD_79109 | JGI IMG/M metagenome (GOLD analysis project Ga0105106, IMG submission 79109) | Freshwater sediment microbial communities from Prairie Pothole Lake near Jamestown, North Dakota, USA - PPLs Lake P8 Core (1) Depth... | ecosystem: Environmental > Aquatic > Freshwater >...
CGGCGCAGGCGAGGGGAGGGGCGGCAGCATCGGCACAAGGCGCGCACTTTCGCCGATCACGACTTCGCTCAGGTCCTTCGCGAGAGCGGAGACGCGCTCCGCTTTCGCTGCATAGGCCGTGTCGTGCGCGAGCTGGTAACCGTAGTCCTTCACCAGGGTGCCGCAGCCGCTCGCGGTGATCACCACGGCTTCCACGCCCTGCTCGATGTAAGGCCACCACGCGTCGATGTTCCGGCGCATGAAATCGAGCGCTTCGCCGCGCGCTTCGAGGTGAAACGAGACCGCCCCGCAACACGCGGCAGCCGGCGCCGCGAGGAGACTCACGCCCAGGCGGTCGAGCACGCGCGCGGCTGCCGCGTTCGTCGCCGGTGCGAGCGACGGCTGGACGCAGCCTTCCAGGACGAGCATGCGCCGAGCGTGTGCTGTTTGCGGAAGCGGCGGAGTGGCGGATGTCGCAGCCGGCACTTTCTGCCGCAGCTGAGCCGGCAGCAGAGGCCTTACGGCCTGGCCGATCCTGAGCAGCGAATGAAAAAGCGCGGGCCGCGTCAGAATCTTGCGCAGTGCCGTGCGAGCGAGCGCCGGCCCCGCCGGGCGCCCGACCCTGCTTTCGACGATGCCGCGCCCGATGTCGAGCAGCCGGCTGTAATGAACGCCCGAAGGGCACGTCGTCTCACACGCGCGGCAGGTGAGGCAGCGGTCGAGGTGGAGCTGGGTCTTTTCGGTAACGGCCGCGCCTTCGAGCACCTGCTTGATGAGATAGATGCGGCCGCGCGGGCCGTCGAGCTCGTCGCCGAGCAGCTGATAGGTGGGACACGTAGCGGTGCAAAACCCGCAGTGCACGCAGTTGCGCAGTATCGCGTCGGCCTCGCGCCCTTCGGCGGTGTCCTTGATGAAGTCGGCGAGCTTCGTTTGCATCAGAAATCCGGGTACATGCGCCCGGGATTGAGCACGCCGTCGGGATCGAAGGATGCCTTGAGCCGGCGATGATGCTTCGCCAGGGGCGCTGACAGCGGCTGGAATACGCCTGCCGTCCTGTCCCCACCGCGGAAGAGCGCCGCGTGTCCCCCTGCGCGCGCGGCGGCCTCTCGGATCGCCGCAGGCTCGGGCGCGCCAGCGAGCCAGCGCAGCGCACCGCTCCATTCGACGAGCTCCGCGGCGTGCAATCCGAGCGGCGGCGCGGTGGGCCTGATCGAGACGCGCGAGAGCGCCATGCCGGATCGAAAGAACGCCGATCGATGGTCGCGCAGAGCTTCCCAGAACTGCGCGCCGTCGGCCGCCTCGTCACCGCCGAGCCTGGCGCGGGCCGCGCGGACGGCCGGCTCGGCGCCCGACAGGCGCACGTAGAGGGCGCCGTCGACATGGCAGGTGGCCGTGACCGGGTAGGGCTTCCCCGCCCACGCATTCATGAGCTCGATCGCAGCCGTTTGGGAGCGCTCCTGCCTCAACGTGAGCTCCGAGACGGGCAGCGGCAGGACCTTGAGCGAGATTTCGAGGAGGAGGCCGAGCGTGCCGAGCGAGCCGACCATCAGCCGCGACACGTCGTAGCCTGCGACGTTCTTCATCACCTGGCCGCCGAACTTGAGCTCGCTGCCTGTGCCGTCGAGCATGCGCACCCCGAGCACGTGGTCGCGCGCGCTGCCGGCGTAAGGCCTGCGCGGCCCCGAAAGGCCAGCCGCTATCGCGCCGCCGAGCGTCGCGCCGTCGCCGAAACGCGGGGGCTCGAACGCGAGCATCTGGCCGTGGCGCTTCAGCAGCGCTTCGATCTCGGCGAGCGGAGTGCCGCCGAGCGCGGTCAGCACGAGCTCGGTCGGCTCGTAATCGACGACACCCGCATACGCACGCGTATCGAGTATTTCGCCGCGGAGCGCGCCGCCGTAGAAATCCTTGGTGCCGCCGCCGCGTATGCGCAGCGCCGTTTTGCGCGCGGCGGCCTCGCGTATCACCGACGCGAGCTGATCGACGACTTCTTGCATGGGAGGATTCAAAACCGCGGCAGGTCGGGAAACTTCTCCTGGCCCGCGTGCACGTGCATGCGGCCGAACTCGGCGCAGCGCGTGAGGCTCGGCACCGCCTTGCCGGGATTGAGCAGCCCGTGCTCGTCGAAGGCGCGCTTCACCGCGTGGAAGATCTCGAGCTCCGCGCCGCGGAACTGCATGCACATGTGATTCACTTTCTCGATTCCGACGCCGTGCTCGCCAGTGATCGTGCCGCCGACGCGGATCGAGAATTCGAGGATTTCGGCGCCGAAAGCCTCGGTGCGCTCGAGCTCTCCGGGCTTGTTCGCATCGTAGAGGATGAGCGGGTGCAGGTTGCCGTCGCCGGCGTGAAAGACGTTCGCGCAGCGCAGCTCGTATTTGCGTTCGAGCTCGGTGATCTTGCGCAGGACTTCCGCGAGCCGCTTGCGCGGTATCGTTCCATCCATGCAGTAGTAATCGGGCGAGATGCGCCCGACCGCAGGGAAAGCAGCTTTGCGCCCGGCCCAGAACCTGAGCCGCTCGGCGTCCGAGCCCGAGACGCGGATGAGGATCGCGCCGCTCGCTTCCATGATCGCTTCGATGCGCCGCACTTCGTCCGCGACTTCCTCGGTGGTGCCGTCGGACTCGCACAGCAGGATGCTCGCGACGTCGGTCGGGTAGCCCGCGTGCACGAATTGCTCGACGGCGAGCGTCGCCGCCTGGTCCATCATCTCGAGTCCCGCCGGGATGATGCCCGCCGCGATCACGTTCGCCACGGCCGCGCCGGCTTTTTCGACGTCGTCGAAAGCCGCCATGACGACCTGTGCGTGCTCGGGTCTGGGCAGGAGCTTGACCGTGATTTCGGTGATGACCGCGAGCATGCCTTCGGAGCCGTTCATCAGCGCGAGCAGGTCGTAGCCCGCTGAATCGAGCCCTTCGCCGCCGATCTCGAGGATCTCGCCTTCGATCGTGATCGCGCGGAGCGCGAGGATGTTGTGGACGGTGAGCCCGTATTTCAGGCAATGCACGCCGCCCGAATTTTCGGCGACGTTGCCGCCGATCGAGCACGCGATCTGGCTCGACGGGTCGGGCGCATAGTAGAGCCCGAGCGGCGCCGCGGCCTCCGAGATCGCGAGATTGCGCACGCCCGGCTGCACTCGTGCGGTGCGCGCGGCGGGATCGATCTCCACTATGCGCATCAACTTCGCGAGCGATAGCAGGACGCCGTTGCCGAGCGGTAGCGCCCCGCCTGAGAGACCGGTGCCCGCGCCGCGCGCGACGACGGGCACGCGCATCTCGTGACACACCCGCAAAATGCGCTGGACCTCGCCTTCGTTTCCAGGAAGCGCGACGACCATCGGCACCTGACGATAGGCGGAGAGTCCGTCGCACTCGTAAGGCTGCACGTCTTCGCGGTCGAAGAGGACGGCCGCTGCGGGCATGAAAGCGCGCAGCGCGGCCGCTACCTTGCGCTGCCGCGCGAGATCGACCGGAGCCGCTTCGACGACCGTGGACATCACGCGATTGTACATCCCGGCTACGCGTGCCGCCGGATTCAGGCGTTGAGGATGACCGCGACGCCGAGGACGGCGAGCGCGACGCCGATCACCGATTTCACGTTCAGCTTTTCGGTCCTGAGAAAAATCGCGCTGAAAACCAGGGTGAAAAGCGGGTACGTCGCAACGATCGGCGAGACCACGGAGACGCTGCCGATGTTGAGCGCGTGATACATGAGCAGCACCGCGCCGCCGTTGAGGGTGCCGACGGCGGCGAACCAGAAGGCGCCCGCCCAGCTCATGCGCCGCGCTTGTCCGCGCGAGACCGCAGCATCGGCTCCCCACATCACGGCGGCCGACGTGGCGTAGCCGACGAGCGCCGCGGCAAAAGGGTTGGGCCACAGCACGAGAGCGACCTTGGTCAGGGTCTGGGCGATGCCTCTCAGGAGTGCGCCCGTCACCGGCAGCACGAGGCGCCAGCCGGGTCTCGCGTGGAGCGGCGCTCTCGCGGTCAGCAGCAGAAGCCCGCACACGATCACGGCAGCGCCGACGGCTATGGGCAGAGTGAGCCGCTCGCCGAGAAAAATCATCGCCGTGACGACCGCGAAGAGCGGGGCCGTGCACGACACGGCGCCGGTCAGCGTGGGACCGAGCTGGCGGTTCGATTCGTAAGTGAGGAGCGTCACGATCGCGGGATAGAAAAGCCCGACCAGCGCGAAAAGCGCGAGCGCTCCCGCATGCCACGCCCTCACTTCGAGCATGAGCGGCGACAACGCCACCCATGCGATCAGCGTGAAGCTCACGCTCAACGTCGCGCCCGCTTTCGGCGTTGCGTGCCTCAGGCCGAATTGCGTCACGACGAGCGCGGAGCCGAAGCATGCCGCCGCGGCGAGCGCGAGCAGCGGTGCGGCGGTATTCATCTTTTTCGCATGATAACCTTTCGACTCCATGCACACGAACAAACGCAGGGCGCTGCTCGGGCTGGTGCGCGCCGGCGCGATGCTCTCGATTGCGCCGGCGGCGGCGCGTGCGGCGTCCAAGGATCCGCTGCCGAGGACGAAGGAGTACATCGTGGCGCTGGTGCGCTCCAATCCCGGCGTGGGCGCGAAAGAGCGGCCCACGCAAAGGATCGAGCCGCAAATCATGAAGGCGGATGCGAAGTCCGCGCCGGGCAACGCGCTCGTGTTCGACCACTTCGTGGGGGATCTTCATCTGCGCTACGTGTTCGACGATCCGCAGTTCATGCTGGCGCTGCGCGCGCGCGACCTCGCGCGCCTCGGCATCGCGAGAGACGCGCTGCCGGCCCTGGTCGTGGAAAACTTCCGGCGGCTCTATCCGAAAGTGACGGTGTTTCGTCCGGAGCCCGCGCTCGGCATCGTCACCCGGGGGGGCCAGCTCGAGCCGTGCACGATGCTCGACGGCGCGTTCTGGGAGCGGCAGCGCAGGGAATTCGGCGGCGACCTCATCGCGACGGTACCTGCGCGCGACGCGGTGATCTTCACCACGCGCGCGCCGCGGCAGAACGTCGAGCTGCTGAAGCACCTCGCGGTGCAGGCTTACGAGAAAGCGGACAAGGCCGCGGTATCGCGCACCGTGTTCGCCTGGGTGAACTACCGCTGGCAAGTGGTGGCGTAGCGGGTGCGCAGCACGTAACGCGCTCGTGCTCGGTGTGTGTCACCGGCTCCACCTCTTCGGGGTTGCCTACCGACTCCGACTTCTATATCGTGGACTGGCGGTGCCCCTTTGAAGGGGCGCGCACCCAGGCGTTCCAAGACCCCCCGGTAAGTGGCGGGCTATGGATCTGCCAGTCGAGGAGGAGGTATGCAGCGCTTCGTAGCGGTGCGAGTGCTCCAGAGTCTCCTGGCCATAATGGTCATGAGCCTGATCGTCTTCGGCCTGGCGCGCCTGAGCGGCAACCCGCTCGACGTGATGCTGCCGATCGAGGCGATGCCCGAGGACTACGAGCGGCTCGAAAAGCACTGGGGTCTCGACAAGCCCATCGTTCTGCAGTACTTCACCTTCATCGGCCATGCCCTGCAGGGCGATTTCGGTGAGTCGCTCAAATACGGGGGCAAGTCCGCGATGGAACTGGTCGGGCAGCGCCTGCCCGCCACCCTCGAGCTGGCCGGGCTCGCGCTCCTGATCAGCGTTATCATCGCGCTGCCGATCGGCGTGCTGGCGGCAGTCCGGAAGGATACCGGCTGGGACGCGGCGGCCATGGTCATCGCGCTGCTCGGCCAGTCCCTGCCCGGGTTCTGGCTGGGCATCGTGCTGATGTGGATTTTCGCCGTCACTCTCGGCTGGTTACCGTCGTCGGGCCGGGGCGGCATCGAGCACATGATCCTCCCCGCCATCGCCCTCGGCTGGTTCCAGGTTGCCGCGATGACGCGTCTCGTCCGCTCGTCGATGCTCGAGGTGCTCGACAGCGAGTACGTGAAGCTCGCGCGCATCAAGGGCATCCCGGAGTGGAAGGTGGTCTGGAAGCACTGCCTGCGTAACGCCGGGATTGCGCCCCTCACCTTTTTCGCGATCATCGCCGGGTCTCTCCTCACCGGCTCGGTGGTGACCGAAACCGTTTTCTCGTGGCCCGGCGTCGGATTGCTCGTGATCGACGCCGTGCAGGCGCGGGATTTCCCGGTCGTGCAGGCGGTCGTGATCGTCTTCGCGGGCATCTTCATCCTGTGCAACCTGCTGGTCGACATTCTCTATGCGTATCTCGATCCGCGTATCCGCTATCAGTGAGAACCGCCAAGGAGTCCGAGCCATGCCCCCGACCACGACGATGACGACGCGAACGCTGCCCTGGTATGCGCTGCCCTGGATGGTCGGAGGCGTGCGCACGGTCAGACGTTATCCCACGGCGTCGCTGGCGATCCTGCTCTTCCTCCTGGTGATCCCCGCCCTGTTTGCGCCGCAGATCGCGCCGCACGACCCGTTCCAGGGGTCGCTCTCACAACGGCTCACTCCGCCGGTGTGGCAGGAAGGCGGCAGCGCCGAGCACATCCTGGGGACCGACAAGCTCGGGCGCGACGTGCTGAGCCGGGTGATCTACGGCGCGCGGGTGTCCCTGATGGTGTCCCTCATTGCGATTTTCGTGGGCGGCATCATCGGCACGCTGCTCGGGCTGATTTCCGGCTACTTCGGCGGACGGATCGACGCTGTGATCATGCGCCTCGTGGACATCTCGTTATCGCTGCCTACGATCCTGCTGGCGCTCGTCCTGGCGGCCGCATTGGGCCCGAGTTTCGGTACGGTGATCACCGTCATCGTCGTGCTGCTGTGGGCACGCTACGCGCGGCTCGTGCGCGGCGAGACCCTTGCCATCAAGGAGCGGGATTTCATCGCGCGCGCGCGGGTGGCCGGGGCCTCCCATACCCGCATCATGCTGCGCTACATTTTCCCGAACGTGACGAACTCTCTGGTCGTGCTGGGGACGCTCCAGGTGGGCTACGTCATTCTGCTGGAGTCCGCCCTGAGCTTCCTGGGGGCAGGGTTGCCCCGCGCCGAGCCGGCGTGGGGCCTGATGGTCGCCGACGGGCGCGAGTTGATCGTCACTGCATGGTGGGTTTCCATGTTCCCGGGGATTGCCATCATGCTGACCGTGCTCTCGCTCAACCTGCTGGGCGACTGGCTGCGCGACCACTTCGATCCCCGGCTGAGAAATCTCTGAAGTCGAATCCAACGAGTCCACCGTGATAAGGAGGAGTGCATCATATGAAACCTAAACTCGGTTCGCTGTTCGCAGGACTGCTGGCAATGGTTGCAGCAGCCGTCTTGGCTGCGGTCCCGGATACGGGATGGGCGCAGGCCAAGGTGAAGCGCCTGATATTCGCTTCCGCCGGCTTCAGCGAAAGCAACCGCTACTGGACAATCGCGAAGCCCGACCACGTCCAGTACGATCCGTACCTGGAGACGCTGCTTGAGGTCGAGCCCAAGAGCGGCAAGTACATCCCGCGGCTCGCGACGAAGTGGGAGCACAGCCCGGACTACAAGGAATGGACCTTCCACCTGCGCAAGGGCGTCCAGTTCCATTTCGGCTACGGGGAATTCACTGCGAAGGACGTCGTCCACTCGCATTCCCTGATGCTGCGCCCGGACACGCGGGCGACGCTGGCGCCGTTCTGGCGCACGGCCGAGGAAGTGAAGGCGATCGATAACTACACGGTCTTGTTCCGCTTCAAGAACCCGGTTTCGGTGACCATGGAGTACGCCATCGCCCGGTCCGGCGACCTCAAGATCGTGAGCAAGGCGCAGTGGGACAAGGAAGGCGTGGAGGGCTTCGAGAAGCGTCCGGCCGGCACCGGCTCCTATCAGTACGTCGAGCGCAGGCCGGGGCTCAACATCCTGTTCAAGCGGGTCGACAACCACTGGTCCGACAAGCCCACCTTCGAGGAGCTCGAGATCCGCATCGCCCGTGAGGAGGCCACGCGGCTCGCCCTGCTGCTCTCAGGCGAGGCGCATATCGCCGACCTGCCGCGCGAGCTGCACAAGGATGCGCTCAAAAGGGGGCTGAAGCGCCTGTCGTCCACAATGGCGGTCGACTGGGTGTCGGTCTACATGGGCGGGCTGTATTTCATCAGCGGGGACAAGGCCTTCAAGAAAGCAGTGCCGTGGACCGACAAACGGGTGCGCCAGGCGCTCAACATGGCGGTCAACCGCCAGGAGCTGCTCGCCACGGTGTTCGCGGGGCGGGGCGAGCTGGCGGTGATCAGCAACTGGACGAAAGCCTCCGAGGGCTGGGACCCGAAGTGGGAGGGCCGTTTCAAGGAGCTCTATGCCTACAACCCCAAGAGAGCGCGGGAGCTCCTGAAGGAGGCGGGTTACGGGCCCGGGCAGGTCAAGATGACCTTCTGGGCATACACCTCGCCGGGTGAGTCGGAGGGGCCTGCAATCGCCGACGCGATGGCCATCTACTTCAGGAACATCGGCGTCGATGCGACCGTCGAGATGATGGACTGGGCCAAGGTCCGCGCGGGGTTCCGCAAGAAGACGATCCACTGCTGCTTCTGGCCGAACGTCATCAGCTGGCGGCCGGCGGACCAGGGCGTGCGCAACTTCTGGCACTCGACGAGCACGTCGCACCTCTACGAGAGCGACTTCATCGAGAAGACGTTCGCCGAGCTGGACAAGACGCTCGATCCGAAGAAGCGGCATGGACTGGCGAACGCCCTCGGCACCCACCTCATCGAGAACTTTGCCGAGATTCCTTTGTTCTGGTTCCGGAACGAGGTCTTTGCCAATCCGAAGGTCGTGGGCGATTGGGTCTACCCGGGCCTGGGCGCCGGCCGCACGACGCACTTCAATCGGATCCAGCCGGGCAGCTGACCGGTTGTTGATCCCGCTGAGGCGGGGGAAGCGCTGCGCTTCCCCCCGCCGGCAGCTCCAACACGAATGAGTCGCCCTACGTGGACTGAAGTCTCGACGGGATGGCGAGCGGTTCTTGGCAACGTTACAGGTAATTGCAAATGCCTCGCGAGATCGGTGATGTCGTACTGGAGGTCGAGGACCTCCACACCTACTGTTTCACGCGCTTCGGCACGGTGAAGGCGGTCGACGGGGTGAGTTTCCACCTGCGCCAGGGTGAGTCGCTGGCGGTGGTGGGGGAATCCGGGTGCGGCAAGACCATGACCGCACTGTCGCTGCTGCGGCTGCAGCCGAGGCCGGCGGCGCGCATCGTCAAGGGGTCCATCCGGCTCGAAGGCGAGGAGCTCGTCACCAAGACCGAGGAGGAGATGCGGCAGATCCGCGGTCGCCGTATTTCCATGATCCTGCAAGACCCGCAGACTTCGCTCAACCCGGTGTACACCGTCGGCAACCAGTTGCTGGAATCCATCAGGATCCGGCATCCCGGAGATGACAGGAAGTCGCTGTTGCGGCGGGCGATCGATGCCCTCAAACAGGTCCGGGTAGCGGCTCCTGACCGACGCATCTCCGACTACCCGCACCAGATCAGCGGCGGCATGAAGCAGCGCGTCGTGGGAGCGATCGCCATCTCGTGCGAGCCGAAGGTCATCATTGCTGACGAGCCCACCACGTCGCTCGACGTGACCATACAGGCGCAGTACCTGCGCCTGCTGCGCGAGCTTCAGGAAGAAACGAACCTCGCCCTGATTTTCATCACGCACGATTTCGGCATCGTCGCCAAGATGTGCGATCGCGTGATGGTGATGTATGCTGGCCGCGCCGTGGAAACGGGTCCGGTGCGGGACATCTTCAACCATCCGTCGCATCCCTACACCCATGCGCTGTTGCAGTCGGTGCCCAGCATGGACGAGGACGTCGCGCGCCTCTATTCGATCTCGGGCCAGCCGCCCGCGCTCTGGGACGTGCCGCCCGGTTGCCGGTTCGCCGCGCGCTGCCCCCATGCCGACGACCGCTGCCGGCGCGAGTATCCCCCGGCCTTCACGGTGAGCGACGGCCACACCGCCAGTTGCTGGCGGCTCGAGACGGCCGGCAGCCGGGTGGGGACCGTAAAACTGGAGGCCACCGTATGACGATGCCCCCGGTGCTCGAGGCCCGGAACCTGAAGAAGTATTTTCCCGTTACCAGAGGCTTCATCTGGCAGAAGGTCGTTGGCTGGGTACAGGCGGTCGACGGCGTCAACTTTTCCATTGCGCAGGGAGACACTCTCGCCCTGGTGGGCGAGTCGGGCTGCGGCAAGACGACCACTGCCAAGCTGGTGCTGCGGCTGGAAGAGCCGTCGTCCGGCCACGTGCTCGCCGACGGCAAGGACGTGCACGCCATCAAGGGCGACGACCTGAAGGAGTACCGGACGACGGTGCAGGCGGTCTTTCAGGATCCCTGGTCCTCCTTGAGCCCCCGCATGCGGGTGCGGGACATCGTGGCCGAGACGCTGATCATCAATCGCGTGGCCTCGCCGCAAGAGATTAAGGAACGCGTCGCCGAGGCGCTGGCGTCCGTCGGACTGCGTCCGCAGCAGGCCGACCTCTATCCGCATGAATTCAGCGGCGGGCAGCGCCAGCGCATCGCCGTGGCGAGCGCGCTCGTCTCGAAGCCCAAGCTGATCATCCTCGACGAGCCGGTGTCCGCGCTCGACGTTTCGATCCGGGCGCAGATCATGAACCTGCTGGTCGATCTCCAGCAGGAATACGACGTGAGCTACCTGCTGATCGCCCACCACCTGGCGACGACCCGGTATATGGCCAACGAGGTTGCGGTCATGTACCTGGGGAAGATCGTCGAGAAGGCCCCGACGAAGGAGCTCTTCGCGAAGCCCCTGCACCCCTATACCAAGGCCCTCTTCTCGGCTGCCCTGCCGTCACATCCCGACATCACGCACGACGAAATCATCCTGACGGGAGAGGTTCCCTCGCCGATCAATCCGCCGTCCGGGTGCCGCTTCCACCCGCGCTGTCCCATGGCCATGCCGCAGTGCGCTCAAATCCCGCCGGAAGAGAAGGAGATCGCGCCCAATCATATGGTGGCGTGTCACCTCTATTAGCGACCCGGCTACTTTCCCGAAGGCCGTTCGAACTCCATCGTCTTGTCGTCATCGCCGCGGCCCTGCCTGAAGAATAATATGGATTTGCTGGCGCCAGCCTGCTGGACGCCGCCAACGAGTTGAGGCCGATGACAGAGCAAAAGGTCAGCCGAGCTATTCGTCGGTGCCGATCGGCCTGCCGCATCCTTCCTGTTTTTTTCCTGCTGAGCGTTCTCCTGCCCGTTGCGGCGGCGGCGGAGATCCTGATCGAGCCCAAAGTCGGTTTCCACGGCGTGTTTCAGTTGGGCCGTCCTTTTCCGCTGGAGGTGAACCTCGACAATATCGGCCGGCCCGCCGACGGCATCCTCGAAATTCAGGTCTGGAAAGGTGGCGCGACGCAGGGCGGCGTTCCGTACCGGGTCTTTCATCGCCGGGAAGTTTTCTTGCCGGCGCGCTCGCGTCGGACCGTGCAGTTCACCATCGATCCGGATGTGCTCAGCCGCCCGCTGAAAATCCAATTCACCAGTGCGGCGGCAACCGCGTCACGGGAGCTCGACCTGCGTCGCCACTTCTCCACCGCGCCGGTGGTGTTGTCCGTAGCCGAGGGTGGCGCTGTTCCCCTGACCTCCCTGGGCGCATCGGTGACCCACCGGGTCGTGGCGCTGAGCGTTGCCGAGCTGCCGCCGGAAGCTCGGGGCTTGCTCGGAGTCTCCCACCTCGTCATTTACGATCAGTCCCTGCGCGATCTTTCCCGCGCGCAGTTGCTTGCACTCGATGACTGGCTGGCGGCAGGCGGCAGGATGGTGATCATCGGCAGCTTGAATTTCACGCTTTACCAGGAGCCGCAGCTCGCGCGTTATCTGCCGGTGCGCGTGACCGGCGTCGAACGAACTGCATTCGTTGCGCCGGGGGAAGCTAAGGCGATCGCCGACGTGTGGGCTCAGACGGCCACCGTCGTGAGAGGCAGAGTCCTCGCCGAGTCGCAAGGCTTGCCCGTGCTCGTCGAAAACGACTGGGGCAAGGGCAAGATCACCTATCTCGCGCTGGACGCCGGCCGGCCGCCGCTGTCGATCTGGAACGGTCTGCCGAAGTTTCTGCAAAGCCTGTTGACGCCGGCTCCGGACGAACACGCCTCTTCGCGGCCGCTGTGGAGCCAGTCGATTTTCTCGCAGGTGCTGCTCAGTCCGTCTTTCGTTTCGACCTACGTTCCGAACCGCTCGCTTTTTTTCGCCATTCTCGGCTACCTCGCCGGCCTCGTCGTACTGTCGCGGCTTTGGCAGCGCCGGCGCATTGCGCGGCGCACGCTGGTGCTTTCGTGCTGCGGCTGGATTTTATGCGCCGCCGCCGCCGGCTATCTCTTCTTCACCCGCGGCGGCCGGGCGCCCGAGGGCGTTCTGCTGGCGGCGACGGTGATGGAAAACGCCGGCGACGGTTACGTCGAAGCACGCAGCAACCTGGCGTTATTTTCGACGCAGCTCCGCGAGTACAGTCTTGTCTTCGGGCGCGGCTGGGTCGATTCGATGCCGCTCGCCACGCCGGCTTCCGCGCAAGCCGCGGGGCCATCCCTGGTATATCTGCATGCCGGGGGCGTGACGCGCGTGCAACTGCCCCTCGAGGCGTGGGGCTTCAAGCTTTTCCGCGCGCGTTACGTGGAACAGTTGCGGCTCTCCGCCGTCATCGAGCGGGACGGAGAGCGACTGTTGCTCAAGGTCGAGAACCGTAGCGGCAAGGATTTGACCGACTGCTGGCTGGTGGCGCCGGGAACGCGCATCGCGCTGGGTGATTTGCCCAGGGGCGAGAGCTGGACAAAGGCATTTGCGCTGAGCGCCGCCGGCGCGAATAGCGGCGGGCAACCTCGCGCGTGGGGCGTCGAAGAGGAGAGTCTTCGCAAGATCACGTTCAACGACAAGCCCCGCGATGTCCTGTTTCACGCTTCGTTTTTCCCCCCGGACGGCGCGCAAACGCCCTGGCGCAGCGGCGCGGCGCTCTTTTTCGGCTGGGTGAGAGACCCCGAGCCGCGGTTCGAGATCGGCGATCCGCGTATCCGGATGCACAACTACGCGCTCTACCGCGTGATCGTTCCGCTGGCAGGAGCGGAAGAAGAATGAATCCCGTCCTGCGCGAAAACCTCGAAGTGTTTTTTGGCGAGGGACACGTACTCACGGTCTACTGCTACCTGCTCATCGTTCTCGCCCCCGTGGCGTTCGTGTCACTCTATACGTCGTCACTGGGCGAGCAGATGTGGAGAGGCTCGGGCAATCTCTTCAAAGTCTGCTCGGTGACCGCCTTACTGCTGATCGTTTATTTCGCGTTGCGGGTGGCGAACCAGGAATATGCGTCGGGGCGTTTCAAGCCGCTCGAGCACTGGCTGCGCGATGGCAGACAGGCGGCCGGCGCCGTGGCAAGAGGGCGGGTGGCATTTCTCGTCGTGCACATCGTTGGTCTGCTGGTTCTGAGCGCGCCCTTGTTGATATGGGCAGCGGCGATCTCGCGCACGCCGCTCCCCGGCCTCCTTGCGACGCTGGCGTTGATCCTTTTTCATGCCTTTTGCTACGGGGTCTGGGGACTGGTAGCGTCGGTGGTATGGGAGCGGGAGACGGAGGGCCGGGAGTTCATTATTCGGGGTTTCATTTTCGTCGTGGTGGTGGCTGCACTGGTCGTTTACCTGCCGCTCAACCCCGTGATCTATCTGCTTGCGGTCCTTGAACAGCAGGAGTTGGCACCGCTCACCATCGCCGGAGTGAAGTGGTCGGCTGACAGCGTCCATTTTGGTTTTCACCTGGTGCTCGGCGGCGCCGGGCTGGCCATTCACCGCTGGGTGCTGAAACAGGATCTGAAGCTTGGACACCGCTAGTAAGAGCTGTCGCGTGAGCTTATGAGTCACGACGCTAGAGAAACGCTGGAAGCTCGAATTTCCCTGCTGCTCGGCTGGGAAAAGCGCAAACGGCGCGAGGCGACTCTCACCGTGGCGCTTTTCTATGCGTTCCTGGCGGCGCTCGCCGTGCCGCTGTTCGTTTCCCTGTCGCCCGGCTGGGCCTGGGCCGCGCCGGTGGCGATATTCGCCGTGCTGACGCCGTGTTTGTTCTTCACCCGGCGCTGGCGCGACCAGGACACGGCGCGGGCGCTGGCCGGGCTCGACAAGACGCTACGTCTGGACGAGCGCGCCACCACGGCCTGGGAGCTCTTGCGTCGCAATGAAACGAAAGCCGTGGCGCTGCTGGTGCTGCGCCAGGCAGCCGACATGCTGAAAACCCTCGATGCGCGGGCGCTTTTTCCGCGCTCATGGGGCTGGCACGCCTATGCTCTCGCGCCGCTGATTGCGCTGTGGCTGGCGATGCTCTTTTTCGACATACGGTTTCAGCCCCAGGGTGTTGCGCCGGGCCCTTCATCTTTGCTTGCGCAAAAACTGCGCGAGTTCGCGCGCGAGCTCCAGGAGAAGGCGCAAAAGGAAAGCTTGCCCAGGACGCTCAAAGCCGCGCGCGAGTTGGAAAAGAGCGCGCAACGGAGCATCGACGCCAGGACCGCCGACGAACAATTCAAGAGCCAACTGGCCGGCATGGGTAAGAAGTTGGCAGCGGAAAGGAGCGCTGCCAGGCAGGCCCCGCTCGGCATGCCTGAAAGCCGGCGCGAGCTCGACGATCTCAGGGCGGAGCTGGAAGCCGCGCGCGATTTGTTCGACCCCGCTGCCGGTGAAGCGCAATCCTGGCAGGACCGCCTCGCCGGTTTGAGCCAGTTGAACAAACAACTGGATCGGCAAAAAGGCGGCGCTCGGGGGATGAGCCCTGGCGAGATGGAAGCCTTCCTGAATAAGCTGGAGCAGGACGTTTCCGGCGAGCTCGACCGGCGCGCGCTCGTGGAAGCCGAGGATTTTCTGAAGGAGCTCGCGCAGCGTGGCGAGGGCCAGCGAGGCGACGCCCGGGCGCGGTCCGGTGCGAACGATGGCGAAACGGAGAGCCGGGGTGAGCGCCAGCTTGAAAAGAATGCCGGGAGCGCGCCGGGGACGGCTCCCGGAGAGCAGGCCGGAGCGCCGTCGCTGCCCGGGTTTCA
>Ga0105106_10001894_pt1 | contig 14937 bp, 10 predicted proteins | sample PPLLaktember2015_5_FD_79109 | JGI IMG/M metagenome (GOLD analysis project Ga0105106, IMG submission 79109) | Freshwater sediment microbial communities from Prairie Pothole Lake near Jamestown, North Dakota, USA - PPLs Lake P8 Core (1) Depth... | ecosystem: Environmental > Aquatic > Freshwater >...
GGGAGATAACGTCAGCATGGAAGTGGCGCTCATCACGCCGGTCGCTTTGGAGAAGGAGCTGCGCTTCGCCATCCGGGAAGGCGGCCGAACCGTCGGCGCCGGCGTGGTCACCGAAGTCATTGAATAAGTCATTGAGGCATCGCGGGGAATAGAACCATGAGAGTTTTAGTCACGTTGGCGTGTGGTGAATGCAAGCGCCGGAATTACACAACGACGAAGAACAAGCGAACCACGCCCGAAAAGCTGAGCTTTCGGAAGTACTGCAGGTTTTGCAACACGCATACTGAGCATAAGGAAACGAAATAGCGTCTATCTCGCTCAACGACCAACAACGGTTGGAAATGTGCCTGTGCTTGGGGTACGAAGGATGGGGTCGATTCTGACCGAATCCACCCGCGGGACATTGCCGACCACACGGATTCAGACGGCTCAATGACGATTATGGCCAAGGAAGTCCAAAACAAAGAAAAGGGCGAAGCCGACGCTTCAGCCAAACCCGCAAAGGTCAAACCCGTGAAGAAAGCGGGGCAGCAGCCGGCGGCAAAGAAGGCCGAAGCGTCCAAGAAGTCCGTTAAACGGAGCGACGAAAGTCGTGTTGCCTGGCTCGACCGACTCCGCGAGTATTTGAGGGAAGTGTCGTACGAGCTGCGAAAGGTCGTCTGGCCTTCTCGCAAGGAGACGATCGGCACAACCTCGGTGGTCCTGATCATCGTGCTCATCTGTGGGGTTTACCTGGGAATCATCGATTACATTCTGAGCCTGCTGGTGGGCAGTCTCCTGGGATGAATCACCACAGGTTCTGTTCCGGCGCTTGATCTGGATATGGAGTCCCCAGGCTAGGAAGTGGCAACGGGCAACTGGATTTGAGACCTGTGGCCGCCATGCGCGGCCCTTTCTTCTGCGTTACGGCGGGGGGTCTCCACACCAAGCATCGGCAATGGGGTATTCGAGTGGCACTGCAATGGTACATCGTTCATACCTATTCGGGCTTCGAGCACAAGGTGAAGTCAGCCCTTGAGGAGCGCATCAAGGCTGAGGGCAAGGAGGCTCTTTTCGGGCAGATCCTTGTTCCCACAGAAAAGGTCATTGAGATGGTGAAGGGACAGCGCAAGGCATCGTCCCGGAAGTTCTATCCCGGCTACATCATTGTTCAAATGGAGCTCAACGACGAGACATGGCATCTGGTCCGCCACACCCCGAAGGTCACCGGATTCATCGGCAGTCAGGAGCGCCCCATCTCCCTTTCGGAGGAAGAGGCTCAGGGAATCATCCAGCAGATGGAGGAGGGCACTCAGAAGCCGAAGCCGAAATTTCGCTTCGAGAAGGGCGATGAAGTGCGCGTTGTTGAGGGACCTTTCGCCACGTTCAGTGGAATCATCGATGAAGTGATGCCGGAAAAAGGCAAGGTCCGGGTTTTGGTCAGCATCTTCGGTCGATCGACACCCGTTGAGCTGGACTTCGTTCAGGTGAACCGGGTCTGATTCCTCTGAACGTGTAATCGGAGCAATTTGAGGAGTTGAACTGAGAATGGCTAAGAAGGTAACTGCATACATCAAACTACAGGTTCCCGCAGGCCAGGCGAATCCATCCCCCCCCATTGGACCTGCCCTGGGTCAGCATGGCGTCAACATCATGGAGTTCTGCAAGACCTTCAATGCCAGGACTCAGGGACAGGAAGGCATGATCATCCCTGTGGTGATCACGGTGTACGCGGACCGGTCTTTCACCTTCATCACCAAGACTCCTCCCGCGTCCATTCTCCTCAAGAAGGCCGCACAGATCGCCAAGGGATCGAGTGAGCCCAACCGAAACAAAGTCGCCAGGTTACCCAAGGCTCAAGTGGTCGAGATCGCGAAGCTGAAGATGCCGGACCTGAACGCCAGAGATCTTGATGCAGCCATCAAGACCATAGAGGGAACAGCTCGAAGCATGGGCATTGATATAGAGTAAGTTTTTCTGGAGACGTGACGATGGCGAAACGTGGAAAAAGATACATTGAAGCTCGCGCAAAGATTGACTCGACCAAGCGTTATTCTTTTCAGGAAGCTCTTGAGCTGACTGCGGAATGTGCCTTTGCCAAGTTTGATGAGACGCTCGATATTGCGGTCCGACTCGGCGTAGATCCCAGACACGCCGATCAGATGGTCCGTGGTACGGTGGTGCTTCCCCATGGTTTGGGCAAGACCGTTCGCATCCTTGTCTTCGCCAAAGGCGAAAAGGTGAAGGAAGCTTTGGACGCCGGGGCGGACCATGCCGGCGGGGACGAACTGGTGGACCAGATCAAGGGCGGATGGCTCGAATTCGACAAGACGGTGGCCACGCCAGACATGATGGGCTCCGTCGGCAAAATCGGCAAGATCCTGGGGCCTCGCGGACTGATGCCCAATGCCAAGCTTGGAACGGTCACCTTCGATCTTCAAAAAGTCATCAAGGAGATCAAGGCGGGCAAGGTGGACTTCCGCGTCGAGAAGACCGGGATTGTCCATGCCCCCATGGGTAAGATTTCCTTCGGTCATGAGAAGCTGATTCAGAACATATCCGCATTCATGGACACGCTGATGCGGCTGAAGCCGACGGCTGCCAAAGGAACTTACCTCCGCGGGATTGCCATCGCCACCTCCATGGGCCCGGGCATCCAGATCGACCCTTTGCTGGTCAAAGGCATTTTGGCCTAGGCAGCCCAGCGCCCCCCTCCCCTGTTCTGACATCTGGTGGTCGAGGGACAGGAGGGAGGCTCACCGAGGCTATGACTGTAATCGGGACTACGCGCACGGCGATTCCAAAGGCTTTTGTACTTTGGGTTCTTCTCGAGTGGCCCCGTCAATGTTGAGAGAACGTTTAACCATACAAACCTGCCGCATGGTGCTTTCAGCAATCGGAGACAGTAGGGACACGGGTCGCAAGGAGTGTTTAAACCCCGAGAAGTCGGGGAGATCCTACCGAGGTTTCTGGAAGAACCGAGAGGATAGTAGGCAAAAGCCAGAGTGATCCGTTGCCTTTTAGGGAGCTGCGGAGTTATTATCTCAGGCTCACAGTGTTGAACCGCTGTTCGATGAGACGGGAAAGCGCGCCGGCAGAGGAAAGGAGGATGGGGAGACTTTGGATCGAACCGAGAAAGAGCAGGTTGTAGCTGAGCTGCGTGGAAAGCTGGAACGAGCTACAGCAGCTATTCTGACGGATTACAAGGGGATGACCGTGGCTGAAATGACCGAGCTGCGGGATGTCCTGGCTGCGGAGCAGATCGAGTGTCGCGTCGTCAAGAACACGCTCTTGAGACTGGCCAGCCAGGATCTGAACTATGCCGCTCTTCATGAGCAGCTCAAGGGCACGTGTGCCTTGGTGATCGGCTACAGTGACCCGGCCATTCCTGCCAAGATTCTCAAAAAGTTCAACAGGACCAATGAGAAACTGCAGGTCAAGGCGGGAGTCCTTGGCAGCCGCCTCCTTGATCCCAATCAGGTAGCAGCTTTGGCGGATCTGCCTCCGCGAGAGGAGTTGTTGGCAAAGCTTCTGGGAACGCTCAACGCAGTTCCCACGGGTTTGGTCTCGGTTCTGAGTGGCGTTCCAAGAACCTTTGTAGGCGTGCTGGCAGCAATTCAACGACAGAAAGAAAGTGCCTAATATCCCGGGAGGAAATGGATTATGTCGAGTATTACCAAGGAAGATGTGATCAAGTTCATCGAAAACATGACGGTTCTCGAGCTGAGCGAGCTGGTGAAGGAATTCGAAGAGCGGTTTGGTGTCAGTGCAGCCGCCCCGATGGCTCTGGCGGCCATGCCGGCAGCTGCGGCGGAGGCCGCTCCTGTTGAGGAGCAGACTGAGTTTTCGGTTCTCATTACGGGTGTTGGCGACAAAAAGATTCAGGTGATCAAAGAGGTCAGGGCTATCACCACTCTGGGATTGAAGGAAGCCAAGGATCTGGTCGAGGGTCTGCCTGGCCTGGTGAAGGAAGGCATTCCCAAAGAGGAGGCCGAGGCCGTCGCCAAGCAGTTGACCGAGGCGGGTGCCACCGTCGAAATCAAGTAGAACCTCTCGGATCCTCACATTTATATCGGAAACCGGTCGAAGCGTGCGGTATCGACCGGTTTCCGATTTTCGATTTCTTGCACCTCGCCAGGTGCAGAGTTGCCGTCGGCAGCAGCGACGGGGCTTCACCAACGCCGCGCATCAGTTCCCTCATTCTTTGGAAGTTGCAGGAGAGACCATGGCAACTGCTCTGTCCCATGATTATCGGGCTCGAAAGAACTTCGGCAAGATTCAGAGGATTGTAGACATCCCCAACCTGATTCAGATGCAAAAGGAGAGCTACGATCAGTTTTTGCAGAAGGATGCTCGACCGGAGGCCCGGGCCAACAGGGGCCTTCAGGAAGTGTTCAAGAGTGTCTTCCCCATCGAGGATTTCAGTGGGACGGCTTCTCTCGAGTTCGTTCAGTACAGCTTTGGTGAGGTGAAGTACGACGTCGAGGAATGTCTCGCGAGGGGAATGACTTATGAAGCCCCGGTCAAGATCGTCGTACGCCTTGTCGTGTATGATGTGGACAAGGAAGCAGAGGTTCGGTCCATTCGAGATATCAAGGAGCAGGAGATCTATTTCGGTACCCTGCCTCTCATGACCGAGAATGGGACCTTCATCGTGAATGGCACCGAACGGGTGGTGGTCAGCCAGCTGCACCGATCCCCGGGCATCTTTTTCGACCACGATCGCGGCAAGACGCACTCGAGCGGCAAGATCCTCTATTCGGCCCGAATCATCCCGTTGCGCGGCTCCTGGCTGGATCTGGAATTCGATCCCAAAGACATTTTGTATGTTCGCATCGATCGCCGCCGCAAGTTCCCGGTGACGGTGCTCCTCAAGGCGCTTGGCTACAGCACTGAAGAGCTGCTGAACTACTTTTACCCGAGCGAGCGGATCTATTCGAATCCCGACGACCCCTTGCAGTCGGAAAAGGAGCTGAACCCGGAGATCCTTCTGGGAAGCCGGGCTGCGGAGGACATTCTCCATCCGCAAACGGGTGAGGTGCTGGTCAAGAAGAACAGGAAGCTCGGCAAGCAGACCATGAAGCGGCTGCAGGAGGTCGGCGTCACGCGCCTTCCCATGAAGACGGCGGACCTCGTCGGCCAGGTCCTGGCTCAGGACATCATTGACTACGGCACCGGGGAGATCGTTGCCGAGTGCAACGACACCATCACGGAAAAACTGCTCGAGGAGATCGAAGCTCGAAGGATTCCCTATTTTGAGCTGCTGCACCTTGAGGGCCATGACATCAGCCCCTCCTTCCGCAACACCCTGCTGATGGACAAGGTGAATGCCAGAGAAGACGCCCTGATCGAGATCTATCGGCGCCTTCGCCCCAGCAACCCGCCAACTCTCGAGGTGGCCACCGATTTCTTCAACAACCTCTTTTTCAGTGCTGACCACTACGACCTGTCAGAGGTCGGGCGGCTGAAGCTCAATCTGCAGCTGGGGCTGAATATCCCCCTCGATTACCGGACGTTGAGAAAGGAAGATATTCTGGTTTCGGTGCGGCATTTGATCCGCCTCAAGGACTCCCAGGGACCGGTGGACGACATCGACAATCTGGGCAATCGTCGCGTCCGTGCAGTGGGTGAGCTCCTCGAAAACCAGTATCGCATCGGACTCGTCAGGATGGAGCGGGCCATCAAAGAGCGCATGACTCTCCAGGAGGTCGACGCTCTGATGCCCCACGACCTGATCAATGCGAAGCCCGTATCGGCCGTTGTGAAAGAGTTTTTTGGTACGAGCCAGCTCTCGCAGTTCATGGATCAGACCAATCCGCTGTCTGAGATCACTCACAAGCGCCGGCTGAGCGCCCTGGGCCCCGGTGGTTTGACGCGTGAGCGGGCCGGTTTTGAAGTTCGTGACGTCCATCCGACGCACTACGGCAGAATCTGTCCCATCGAAACGCCGGAAGGTCCGAACATCGGTCTGATTGTCTCCTTGTCGACCTATGCCAGGGTCAATCCTTACGGCTTCGTCGAAACACCGTACCGCAAGGTGGAGCAATCCAGGGTCAGAACCGAGGTGGTTTACCTCACGGCCATGGACGAGAAGGACTACCCCATTGCGCAGGCCAACGCGCCGTTGGATGAGGAGGGCAACTTCCTGAGGACCCAGGTTTCGGCTCGGAAGACAGGGGAATTCGTCATGGCCCCCCCGGACGAGATGCGCTACATGGACGTCTCTCCGAACCAGTTGGTGAGTGTCTCGGCTTCTCTGATTCCTTTCCTCGAGCATGACGACGCCAACCGAGCCCTCATGGGCTCCAACATGCAGCGTCAGGCTGTGCCGCTCATTCAGACCCGCGCACCGCTGGTCGGCACGGGAATCGAGCGCATCGTTGCCAAGGACAGCGGGGTCACCATCGTCGCACGGCGGGCCGGCATCATCGAATATGTGGACGCCACCCGAATCGTGGTTCGGCCGACGGACGATGAAGTTCATACCGGCCGGGCCGTGGACATCTACAAGCTGATCAAGTTCCAGAGATCCAACCAGAACACCTGCATCAATCAGAAGCCGCTGGTGAACCAGGGCGATTTCGTCAAGAAGGGACAGATCCTCGCCGACGGACCCTCCACCGACCATGGAGAGCTGGCACTCGGCAGAAATGTCATGGTCGCTTTCATGAGCTGGGGCGGCTACAACTTCGAAGACTCGATCCTGGTGAGCGAGCGCATCGTCAAGGAGGATGTCTTCACGTCCATCCACATCGAGGAGTTCGAAGTGGTGGCGCGGGACACGAAGCTCGGGAAGGAAGAGATTTCGAGAGACATCCCCAATGTGGGCGACGAGGCTCTGAAGAACCTGGATGACAGTGGCATCATTCGCGTCGGGGCCTACATTCGCCCCAACGATATCCTGGTCGGCAAAGTCACTCCCAAGGGCGAATCGCAGCTGACTCCCGAGGAGAAGCTGCTGCGCGCCATCTTCGGTGAAAAGGCGAGCGACGTGAAGGACACCTCGCTTCGCGTTCCGCCCGGGGTTGAGGGCATCGTCATCGATGCCAAGGTATTCTCCAGAAAGGGCGTGGAAAAGGACGAGCGGACCCTGATGATCGAAGAGCAGGAGATTTCCCGCCTGATGAAGGATCAACGGGACGAGCTCGATATCATCCGCAAGGGCACCGCCAAGCAGCTGGCGCAGCTCCTGAGCGGCAAGGCCAGCGATTTCACGGTCAAGGACGGACGCAAGGTCTACCTCAAAAAGGGTGACACCATCACGGAAGAGATTCTGCACGAAACTCCCAGCGGCTTGTGGGATCAGCTCAGTGTCACCAAGGAGCCGGCATTATCCTCCGAGGTCGCCGGCATCGTTGACAACTACCGGAGCCACATTGAGCTCGTCAAAAATCTTTTCGAGGAGAAGGCCAACAAGCTCAAGCGAGGCGATGAACTGCCGCCCGGCGTGATCAAGATGGTGAAGGTCTATGTGGCGGTGAAGCGCAAGCTTCAGGTGGGCGACAAAATGGCGGGGCGCCATGGCAACAAGGGTGTGGTTTCCCGCATCATGCCCATCGAGGATATGCCCTACTTTCCGGACGGCACCCCCATGGACGTGGTCCTGAATCCCTTGGGAGTGCCTTCCCGTATGAACGTGGGGCAGGTTCTGGAAACACATCTCGGCTGGGCCGCCAAGGGGATCGGGCTTCAACTGGCCGCCATGATCGAGGAATACAAGGAAACGGAGAGCATCAAGGAGAAGCTCCAGCGCGTCTACAACAACCTGGAATTCGACAGTTATTTTAAGGATGCTACCGATGAGGATCTGAAACGTCTGGCGGTGGATTTTCGGGAAGGGGTGCACGTGGCTTCCCCGGTGTTCGATGGCGCAGAGGAGCCGGAAATCAGAGAGTTTCTGACCGAGGCCGGCGCCTCACCGACCGGGCAGACCATTCTCTACGACGGACGTACGGGAGAGGCCTTCCAGCAGGCCGTCACCGTCGGCGTCATGTACATTCTGAAACTGCATCACCTGGTCGATGACAAGATCCATGCCCGCTCCATCGGCCCCTACTCTCTGGTTACCCAGCAACCACTGGGCGGCAAGGCTCAGTTCGGCGGGCAGCGACTCGGGGAAATGGAAGTATGGACCATGGAGGCGTACGGAGCTGCGTACGCACTGCAGGAGTTTCTGACGGTCAAATCCGATGATGTGGCAGGCCGAACTCGCATGTACGAAAAAATTGTGAAAGGCGACAACACGCTCGAAGCGGGTCTGCCCGAGTCATTCAATGTTCTCGTCAAGGAACTGCAGGCCCTCGCCCTCGATATCCGTTTGTTGGAAGAGGGAGAGGAAGAGACCGAATAGGCCGCAGGCCAACAGGGCTTTTGGTTCGGTGACGTGGGTGGTGGCCCGGGACGTGGGTGGCGAAGCAGCCGCGGGCTCGGCGCTCATGGCGCGAACTGCAAGGAGGACCCTTTGAAAGAGCTTTACAGTCTTTTCATGAAGCCCAAGGACCCGTTGAATTTCAACGCGGTGAAAATCATGATCTCCTCGCCGGAGCGCATTCGTGAATGGTCTTACGGGGAGGTCAAGAAGCCGGAGACGATCAACTACCGTACGTTCAAGCCGGAGCGGGAAGGGTTGTTCTGCGCCAGGATTTTTGGACCCATCAAGGACTACGAATGCAACTGCGGCAAGTACAAGCGCATGAAGCACCGAGGCGTGGTCTGCGAGAAATGCGGCGTTGAGGTGATTCAGTCCAAAGTCCGGCGTGAGCGCATGGGGCACATCGAGCTGGCCGCCCCGGTGGCACATATCTGGTTTCTGCGGAGCCTTCCCAGCAAAATCGGCAACCTGCTGGACCTGACGCTCCGGGAACTGGAGAAGGTCCTCTATTTCGACTCTTACATTGTGCTGGACCCCGGCGAAACCCCCCTGACCCGCGGGGAGCTGCTCACCGAGGAAAAATACCGGCAAACGGTCCAGGAATATGGCAGCGGCTTTGTGGCGGGCATCGGCGCCGAGGCCATCAAGCAGCTGCTCATGACGCTGGACCTCGAAAAGCTGGCCCTGGAGCTTCGCGAGGAAATGATGAAGACGAACTCCATGGCCAAGCGCAAGAAGCTGGCCAAGCGGCTCAAGATCATCGATGCATTTCGGGAGTCCGACAATCGACCGGAATGGATGGTCATGGATGTGATCCCGGTGCTGCCGCCGGACTTGCGACCCCTCGTTCCCCTCGACGGCGGGCGATTCGCCACCAGCGATCTCAACGATCTCTACCGGAGGGTGATCAATCGGAACAACCGGCTGAAGCGGCTCCAGGAGCTCAACGCCCCGGATATCATCATCCGCAACGAGAAGAGGATGCTGCAGGAGGCGGTGGATGTCCTTTTCGACAACGGTCGGCGGGGAAAGACCATCACGGGCGCCAGCAAACGGCCCTTGAAATCGTTGAGCGACATGCTCAAGGGCAAGCAGGGCCGATTTCGCCAGAATCTCCTCGGCAAGCGCGTGGACTATTCGGGCCGCACCGTCATCGTCACCGGGCCCAACCTGCGCCTGCACCAGTGCGGCTTGCCCAAGAAGATGGCTCTCGAGCTCTTCAAGCCCTTCATTTACAACAAGCTGGAGGAAAAAGGTTACGTCAGCACGATCAAGGCTGCCAAAAAGATGGTGGAGAAGGAAACGCCCGAGGTCTGGGATACCCTGGACGAAGTCGTTCGGGAGTTTCCGATCATGCTCAACCGTGCTCCAACCTTACACCGTTTGGGTATTCAAGCCTTTGAGCCCATTCTGATCGAGGGCAAGGCGATTCAGCTTCATCCTTTGGTCTGTACGGCGTTCAACGCGGATTTCGACGGGGACCAGATGGCGGTGCACATTCCGCTTTCCATCGAGGCCCAGACGGAAGCTCGCGTCTTGATGATGTCCACGAACAACATCCTGAGCCCCGCTCATGGAGACCCGATCATCGTGCCCTCTCAGGACATCGTCCTGGGCATCTACTTCATGACGCGGGAGAGAAGCGGGGCCCGGGGTGAGGGGCGGATCTTCTCCAACCGTGAAGAGGTGCGCTGCGCTTATGATGCGGGAGAAGCCGACCTCCATTCGCGGATACAGGTCAGGATGGGGAAGGAACGGGTGGAGACGACGGTAGGCCGCATCATCTTGTCGGAGATTTTGCCGCCGGACATTCCCTTTGCGGCCATCAACAAGGTCATGAACAAGAAGAGTCTGGCCCAGCTCATTGATATGTGCTACCGCAACGCGGGTGTCAAGGCCACCGTGCTCCTGGCGGATCGCCTCAAGGACATGGGCTACGAGTTCGCCACCCGATCGGGCATTTCCATATCCATCAACGACATGGTCATCCCTTCGCGCAAATCGGAGATTCTGGATCTGGCCTTCAACCAGGTGACGGAAATCGAAAGACAGTACAATGAAGGTCTCATCACCGAAGGCGAGAAATACAACAAGGCCGTGGATATCTGGGCTAAGGCGACAGAAGATGTGGCTTCGGAGATGATGAGGGAGATCGCCTCCAAGGAAGGCGGTGATGGCCAGAAAGCTGAGGCGTTCAATCCCATTTACATGATGGCGGATTCGGGCGCACGGGGGAGCAAGGACCAGATGCGTCAGCTTTCCGGCATGCGCGGTCTCATGGCCAAGCCTTCCGGAGAAATCATTGAGACGCCCATTACGGCCAACTTCCGAGAGGGACTGACCGTCCTTCAGTACTTCATCTCCACTCACGGCGCCCGGAAAGGTCTCGCCGACACGGCATTGAAGACGGCGAACTCCGGATACCTCACGCGGCGGCTGGTGGACGTTTCGCAGGACGTCATCATCGGTGAGCCCGATTGCGGGACCATGGACGGGATCGAGGTGGAAGCTCTGCTGGAAGCGGGTGAGATCATCCAGCGCCTGGGAGAGCGCATTCTGGGGAGAACCGCTCACGAAGACATTTCTGACCCTGTTACAGGAGAGGTGCTCATTCCTGCAGGAACGGAGATCGACGAGCAGTGCGTCCAAAAGGTCGAGGATGCCGGCATCGAAAAGGTTCTGATTCGTTCGGTCCTCACCTGCCGCAGCCCGCGCGGCGTCTGTGCCCTGTGCTACGGGCGGGACCTGGCTCAGGGCAAGCTGGCTCAAATGGGCGAAGCAGTTGGCATCATCGCCGCCCAGTCCATCGGCGAGCCCGGCACCCAGCTGACCATGCGCACGTTCCACATCGGTGGTACGGCCAGCAAGAGCATCGAGAGAACCTCCATCAACAACCGCTACCCGGGGACGGTCCGTTTCCTCAACCTCAATACGGTTCGCAACAGGGACGGGGACCTGGTCGCCATGAACCGCAACGGTGAAATCTGTATTGTCAGCGAGGCCGGTCGCGAAAGGGAACGATACGTCATCAACTACGGGGCCAAATTAAAAGTGGCGGACGGCCAGGTCGTGGAGCCCGACAATCTGCTGGCAGAATGGGACCCGTTCACCATGCCGATTCTGACCGAGATCGCGGGCACGGTGAAGTTCGGCGACATCACCGAAGGCCAGACGATGCAGGAGAAGGTGGATCCCGTGACGGGCAAGTCCAGCAAGGTCGTTGTGGAATACCGTGACTCGGATGTCAGGCCTCGAATCTCCATCAAGGATGAAAAAGGCCGTACGGCCCGAGTGGGTGAAGGCGGTCATGCCCGGTATTTCATGCCGCTCGGCGCTATTCTCATGGTCACTGAAGGCGATTTGATCTTCCCCGGCGATGTTTTGGCGAGAATACCCCGGGAGACCACCAAGACCAAAGACATCACGGGTGGTCTTCCCAGGGTGGCCGAGCTGTTTGAAGTGCGCAAGCCCAAGGAGCATGCGGTCATTACGGAGATTGACGGCGTGGTGAGCTTCGGCAAGGACACCAAGGGCAAACGCAAGGTCACGGTGACGCCTCAGGTCGGCGACCCGAGGGACTACCTGATACCCAAAGGCAAGCACATCAGTGTCCATGAGGGCGACTATGTGAGGGCCGGGGAGCCTCTCATGGATGGATCCCCCAATCCTCATGACATCCTGACGGTTCTGGGCGAAAAGGAAGTGGCCAAGTACCTGGTGGACGAGGTGCAGCAGGTCTATCGCCTCCAGGGTGTCAAGATCAATGACAAGCACATTGAGGTGATCGTGCGGCAGATGCTCAAACGAGTCAGGATCACCGACCCGGGTGAATCCGAGTTTCTGATGGGCGAGCATGTGGAGAAGCCCATATTCGAACTGCTCAACGAGCAGTTGCTGGCCGAGGGCAAGCGACCCGCCATGGCGGAGCCTCTTCTGCTCGGAATCACCAAGGCTTCGTTGAGCACACAAAGCTTCATTTCCGCCGCGTCTTTCCAGGAGACAACCAAGGTCCTGACGGACGCTGCGACCGCCGGGAAGGTGGACTACCTGCTGGGTCTGAAAGAGAACGTCATCATGGGTCGTCTCATTCCGGCAGGCACGGGAGTGCGCACTTATCGGGAGCTTCGGGACTGACACCGTCGCGGCTTGCAGGTCCCGGTCCAAAAAGCCCTTGACAAACCGCCGGTTGGCGAGTAAATAAAGCGGATTTACGAGTCAGAGCTTTGGAATCACCCTTTTTGAGGGAAAGTGAACGGATTTTCCGACGAACGGAGACATTGGAAATGCCCACGATCAACCAGTTGGTGAGGAAACGCCGGGAGGAAATCAAGAAGAAGTCCAGTACGCCGGCGCTGCAGAGCTGCCCTCAGAAGCGAGGAGTCTGTGTCAGGGTTTACACCACGACACCCAAGAAACCCAATTCCGCTCTGCGCAAGATCGCACGTGTGCGCCTCACGAATGGGATCGAAGTGACATCCTATATTCCCGGCATTGGGCATAACCTTCAGGAGCACTCCGTGGTTCTGATCCGCGGCGGGCGCGTGAAGGATCTCCCCGGTGTGCGCTATCACATCATTCGTGGCACCTTGGATGCCCTGGGGGTGGCCAATCGCAAGCAGGGCCGCTCCAAATATGGCGCGAAGAGACCCAAGTAACTCAAGAGCAGTCCCTGTGGCCATGGCTTTCAATTCAAGCTATGGCCACTTTTGTCACCAAAAATCGAAGATCGAGGAAGAGGATGCCAAGGAGACGAGAAGTTCCCAAGCGTGAAATCCTGCCGGACCCGAAGTACAACAGCAGGCTGGTTGCCAAGTTCATGAACAATGTCATGCAGAAGGGCAAGAAGAGCTTGGCCGAGCGCATCTTTTATGGGGCCCTCGAAATCATCGAACAGCGCAGCAAGCAGGATCCGATGGAGGTCTTCCACAAGGCCATGGATCATGTACGCCCCGTCATAGAGGTCAAATCGAGGCGCGTCGGCGGTGCCACCTATCAGGTTCCGGTCGAGGTGAGGCACGAGAGAAGGGATGCCCTGGCCATGCGTTGGATCATCAACTACGCCAACCAGCGCTCCGAAAAGACCATGGTCCAGCGCCTTGCGGGTGAACTGCAGGATGCGTCTCAGAACAGGGGGGCGGCCGTCAAGAAGCGTGAGGACACTCACCGCATGGCGGAAGCCAACAAAGCGTTCGCTCACTACCGCTGGTAGCATGAGCTCTGGCAGCGCCCGGGCCGTTTCTGATTGGTACGGCCATCAACCCCTGCGGGGTCTGGACTGAGACGTCATAGTTTGTTCTGAATCATGTCGGGATTCCGATCCCGCGAAATCGTGATGACGGGTGCTTGAGCGGATCTTGAAGTTGGGCACTTGGTGATGAGAGGTCAGGAGGAAAGACGATGGGCAAGAAGAAGTTTGAGCGGACCAAGCCGCACGTGAACGTGGGGACGATCGGTCATATCGATCACGGCAAGACGACATTGACCGCGGCCATCACCAAGCAGTTGTCCAAGAAGGGCAAGGCGGAGTTCATCCCGTTCGATCAGATTGACAAGGCCCCCGAAGAGCGCGAGCGCGGCATCACGATTGCGACGGCTCACGTGGAATACGAGACCGAGAAACGTCACTATGCTCATGTGGACTGCCCGGGCCACGCGGACTACATCAAGAACATGATCACGGGAGCGGCTCAGATGGACGGAGCCATCCTGGTGGTGGCGGCCGATGACGGCCCCATGCCCCAGACTCGCGAGCACATTCTGCTGGCCCGCCAGGTGGGTGTTCCCTATATCGTGGTGTTTCTGAACAAGGTGGACATGGTGGACGACCCCGAGCTGATCGAGCTGGTGGAGCTGGAGCTTCGTGAGCTGTTGAGCAAGTACGGGTTTCCGGGAGATGACGTTCCCATCGTGAAGGGATCGGCGCTCAAGGCGCTGGAGGCCGACGATGTGGCGAGCCCGGATGCGGCCTGTGTGTTCGATCTCATGGACGCGATCGACGGCTATATTCCCGAGCCGGTTCGTGAGATCGACAAGCCGTTTTTGATGCCGGTGGAAGACGTGTTTTCCATCAGCGGCCGGGGGACGGTGGTGACGGGGCGAGTGGAGCGCGGTCAGGTGAAGGTGGGCGAGGAAGTGGAGATCGTGGGATTCAAGCCGACCTTCAAGACCGTGTGCACGGGTGTGGAGATGTTCCGGAAGGTGCTGGATTCGGGCCAGGCGGGAGACAACGTCGGCCTGCTTTTGCGTGGGACCAAGCGCGACGAGGTGGAGCGCGGCCAGGTGGTGGCCAAGCCGGCCAGCATCACGCCGCACACGAAGTTCAAGGCCGAGGTCTACATCCTGAAGAAAGAGGAAGGCGGCCGCCATACGCCGTTTTTCCCCGGCTACCGGCCTCAGTTCTACTTCCGCACCACGGACGTCACGGGGATCGTGACGCTGCCCGAGGGAGTGGAGATGGTGATGCCGGGAGATAACGTCAGCATGGAAGTGGCGCTCATCACGCCGGTCGCTTTGGAGAAGGAGCTGCGCTTCGCCATCCGGGAAGGCGGCCGAACCGTCGGCGCCGGCGTGGTCACCGAAGTCATTGA
>Ga0105106_10001896_pt1 | contig 14934 bp, 11 predicted proteins | sample PPLLaktember2015_5_FD_79109 | JGI IMG/M metagenome (GOLD analysis project Ga0105106, IMG submission 79109) | Freshwater sediment microbial communities from Prairie Pothole Lake near Jamestown, North Dakota, USA - PPLs Lake P8 Core (1) Depth... | ecosystem: Environmental > Aquatic > Freshwater >...
GGTGGTCTTCACCTTTGCGCCCTCCATCCGCACTTCGACCACGGCATGCAGATCGATCACCCCGGCATCGTAGGCCGAACGGACCTCGTCCGGACCGGAGAAAAGCATACCGGTGCCTTTAACGCCCTCCAGGTCGAGCGTCATGTAGTAAATACCCAGAACGATATCCTGGGTCGGGACGATCACCGGGCTTCCGTTGGCCGGCGAGAGGATGTTGTTGCTGGACAGCATCAGGATCCGGGCCTCGATCTGGGATTCCACCGACAGGGGAATGTGAACCGCCATTTGGTCGCCGTCGAAGTCGGCGTTGAAGGCGGTGCAGACCAGGGGATGCAGCTGAATGGCCTTGCCCTCGATCAAGGTCGGCTCAAAGGCCTGGATGCCCAGGCGGTGCAGTGTTGGCGCGCGGTTGAGCATGATCGGGTATTCGCGCACCACCTCGTCCAAGGTGTCCCAGACCTCCGGGACCTCGCGTTCCACCATTTTTTTGGCGCTCTTGACCGTGGAAACGAGTCCCTTTTCCTCCAGCCGGTAGTAAACAAAGGGCTTGAAAAGCTCCAGGGCCATTTTTTTGGGCAGCCCGCACTGGTGCAGCCGCAGGTTGGGGCCGATGGTGATGACGGTTCGGCCGGAATAGTCGACCCGTTTTCCCAGCAGGTTCTGGCGGAAGCGGCCCTGTTTGCCCTTCAGGGTGTCGCTCAGGGACTTGAGCGGCCGCTTGTTGGTGCCGGTGATGACCCTTCCGTGCCGGCCGTTGTCGAAAAGAACGTCGACGGCCTCCTGCAGCATGCGCTTTTCGTTGCGCACGATTATGTCGGGGGCCTTCAGATCGACCAGCCGTTTCAGGCGGTTGTTGCGGTTGATGACCCGCCGGTAGAGGTCGTTGAGGTCCGAGGTGGCGAAACGCCCGCCTTCCAGCGGCACCAACGGCCGCAGATCGGGGGGCAGCACCGGGATGATATCCATGATCATCCAGGCCGGTTTGATCCCGGAGCGCCGAAAGGCATCGATGATTTTGAGGCGTTTGGAGAGCTTCTTGCGTTTGGCCTCCGACCCCGTCGCCTGGATTTCACCCTTGATTGTGATGTAGAGGGCTTCGAGATCCATCTCCTCCAACAGCTTCTTGACCGCCTCGGCGCCGATGCCGGCCTCGAACTTGGGGCCGTAGGTTTCCAGCGCTTCGCGGTATTTCTCGTCGGACAGCAGCTGGTATTTGCTGAGCCCTGTGTCCTTGGGATCGATGACGATGTAGCTGTCGAAATAGAGCACCTTCTCCATGCTCTTGAGCGTCAGGTCCAGGAGATTACCGATCTTGCTGGGCAGACTCTTCAAAAACCAGATGTGGGCGCACGGCGTGGCCAGTTCGATATGCCCCATGCGTTCGCGGCGGACCTTGGATTGAATGACCTCCACGCCACATTTCTCGCAGATGACCCCGCGGTGTTTCATCCGCTTGTACTTGCCGCAGTTGCACTCGTAATCCTTGGTGGGGCCGAAAATCTTGGCGCAGAAAAGCCCGTCGCGTTCCGGTTTGAAGGTGCGGTAGTTGATGGTCTCGGGTTTTTTGATTTCACCGTGGGACCATTGACGGATCTGCTCCGGCGAAGCCAAGCCGATTTGCACGGCGGTATAGTTGCGGGGATCGGTGGGCTTGGCAAAAAAATCGTATAATGTTTCCATATCAATTTCCTGTTTTAGGAACGATGAGGGTCGCGCTTAAGCGCAAGACGGCCGTTTCAGTGGACGCTCGAGTGGACCCGGGCAAGCTGGCTTAGTCATCTCCTTCAAGCAGCTTAACATCCAAGCCGAGAGCCTGGAGTTCCTTGGTGAGCACCTTGAACGATTCGGGGATGCCGGGCTCCAGAACGTTCTGCCCTTTGACGATCTTTTCATACATCCGGGTGCGCCCGGCCATATCGTCGGACTTGACGGTCAGAAATTCCTGCAGCGCGTGGGCGGCACCATAGGCCTCCATGGCCCAGACTTCCATCTCGCCTAAGCGCTGTCCGCCGAACTGGGCCTTGCCGCCGAGTGGCTGCTGGGTCACCAGTGAATAAGGGCCAATGGAGCGGGCATGGATCTTGTCGTCGACCAGGTGGTGCAGTTTGAGCATGTACATGGTGCCCACCGTGATTTTCTGATCAAACGGCTCTCCGCTGCGGCCGTCGTAGAGGGTTGCCTGACCGGTGGTCGCCAGCCCGGCCTCCTTGAGCAGGGCCTTGATTTCACTCTCCTTGGCGCCGTCGAAAACCGGGGTCGCCATGTGGACCCCTTCCCGGTAGTACCCGACGTAGTCAGCCAGGGTGGGGTCGTCCATGGTATCGATGAAGGTCAGCTGCTCGGGTTTATCGAACAGTTTCTTGACCTTTTTGCGGAGTTCCTTGTAGCGCTGCTCCTCGACCAGCGTGTTGAGCTGCCTGGCGAGGCCTTTGGCCGCGTATCCCAGGTGAATTTCCAGGATCTGCCCGACGTTCATTCGGGAGGGCACGCCGAGGGGGTTGAGCACCATATCCACCGTGGTGCCGTCTGCGAAGTAAGGCATGTCCTCGACGGGATGGATGCGGCTGACGACCCCCTTGTTGCCGTGGCGCCCGGCCATCTTGTCGCCCACCGAAAGCTTGCGCTTCATGGCCACATAGACCTTGACCAGCTTGATGACCCCGGGCGGCAGGTCATCCCCTTTTTCATAGCGGCTGACATGCTCCTCAAAAGCCAGGCGGCAGGCTTCGCGCTGTTCCCGGTAGCGATCGAGAATCTCGTGGACCTGTTCGGTCACCTGCTCATCTTCCAGGACGATGCCTTCAAGATGCGCCAGGGGGATATCCACCAGGGCGCCGGATGTGATTTCGGCGCCCTTGGCCACCAGAGTGCGTTTGTCTTTTTTGAGCGGGGCCACGCTCTTCTGCCCAGCCAGGATTTCACCGAGGCGGTCGCGCACCACCTTGTCGATGATCCGCAACTCGTCTTCACGGTTCTGCTCCAGAACGGCGATTTCGCTGTCCTCGATTTCGCGTGTGCGATCGTCTTTATCAACCCCGCGGCGCGAAAACACCTTGGCATCGATCACGATCCCCTCAACCCCGGGCGGGATCCGCAGCGAGGTATCCTTGACGTCTCCAGCCTTCTCGCCGAATATCGCCCGCAGCAGTTTCTCCTCGGGAGAGAGCTGGGTTTCCCCCTTGGGGGTGATCTTGCCCACCAGGACGTCTCCGGGCTTGACCTCGGCACCGAGGCGAATGATGCCGCTTTCGTCCAGATCTTTCAGGGCTTCCTCCCCGACATTGGGGATATCCCGGGTGATTTCCTCTTTGCCCAGCTTGGTGTCCCGGGCCACGACCTCGAACTCCTCGATGTGAACCGAGGTGTAAACCCCGTCGCGCACAAGCCTTTCGCTCACCAGGATCGAGTCTTCGAAATTGTAGCCGCCCCAAGGCATGAAAGCCACCGTGACGTTCTTGCCAAGGGCGAGTTCCCCGTTTTCGGTTGCCGGGCCGTCGGCGATGATTTCGCCGGCCCTGATCTTTTGGCCCTTCCTGACAATCGGGCGATGGTTGAAGCAGGTGTTCTGGTTGCTGCGAACAAATTTGGACAGGTTGTAGATCGTCACCGGTTTTTTAGACCCATCGGCGGTGGTGGTGTCATGGCGCAAAACGATTCGCGCGGCATCGACGTCCTCCACGATGCCGTCACGCTTGGCGACGATGGTCACGCCGGAATCCTTGGCCACAACCCCTTCGATGCCGGTGCCCACCAGAGGGGCCTTGCTGGCAATCAGCGGCACCGCCTGGCGCTGCATGTTGGAGCCCATCAGGGCGCGGTTGGCGTCGTCGTTTTCCAGGAAGGGGATCAACGAGGCCGAAACACTCACCAGCTGATTGGGCGAGATGTCCATCAGCTCGATTTTTTCCCGCGGCGTCATGGTGAACTCACCTTCGATGCGGGAGGTCACCATCTCGTTGATGAACTCGTTTTTCTCGTTGATCGGTGCATTGGCCTGCGCAATCGGGTGTTTTTTCTCCTCGAAGGCGCTAAGCGAGCGAATGGCAGTGGTCACGGTTGAATCCTTGACCACCCGGTAGGGGGTTTCGATGAAACCGTAATCGTTGACCCGCGCATAGGTGCTGAGCGAAACGATCAGCCCGATGTTCGGCCCTTCGGGGGTTTCAATGGGGCAGATCCGGCCGTAGTGCGAGGGGTGCACGTCGCGCACCTCGAAGCCGGCACGTTCGCGGGTCAAGCCGCCGGGCCCTAATGCGCTGAGTCGACGTTTGTGGGTGGTTTCAGAGAGCGGGTTGGTCTGGTCCATGAACTGGCTGAGCTGGCTGGTGCCGAAAAACTCCTTGACCACCGCCGAAACCGGTTTGGGGTTGACCAGGTCATGGGGCATCAGGGCATCGACTTCCTGCAGACTCATGCGCTCCTTGATGGCGCGTTCCATGCGCACCAGTCCAATGCGATACTGGTTTTCCAGAAGTTCCCCGACCGCCCGGATCCGCCGGTTGCCGAGGTGATCAATGTCATCCACCATGCCCTGCGTATCCCGCAGTTCCACCAGAATCTTGGCGGTCATGAGGATGTCCTCCTTGCGGAGGGTGCGCACGCTGATGGGGGAGTTCACGCCGAGGCGCAGGTTGATCTTCAGCCGCCCGACATCGGAAAGGTCATAAAAAGCCGATTTGAAAAAGAGGTGATCGACGAAATCCTGGGCGACCTCGGGGGTCGCGGGGTTGCCCGGCCGCAGGCGGCGATAGATTTCCACCAGCGCTTCCTCGCGGCTTTCAACCTTGTCCAGCAGCAGGGTCTTGCGGATCGAATCGCTGCTGGAGACCCCATCGATAAACAGGATTGCAAATTCCGAAACGGCGGCCTCCTGAATGACTTTCAGAAGGTCTTCGTCGATCTTCTCGTTGGCCTTGGCGATGACCTCACCGGAGTGTGGGTCCTCGATGCTAAAGGCCAGAACCTTGCCCAGCAGCTCCTGTTCACCCAAGGGCAGCACCTCGAGACCGCTGGTCTTGATCTGGCGAAGGGCGCGCTGGGTGTACATGCGCCCTTTTTTGACCAGCAGATCGCCGGTGCCTGGATCGACGATGTCCGCGGTTGCCCGCAGGCCTTTGAGAAAATCGGGGTTGAATTCCCGGAAAAAGTCGTCCCCCCGGCGGGTTATTTTTTCAGTCTTGTAGAAATACTGCAGGAGATCGTCTGAGCTGTAGCCGAAAGCTTTAAACAGCAGGGTCACGGGAAACTTCCGGCGCCGGTCGATCCGAATGTGGACGATATCCTTGGGGTCCACCTCCATGTCGATCCAGGAACCGCGCACCGGGATAATTCTGGAGCTATAGATGACCTTGCCGCTGGAGTGGGTTTTGCCCTGGTCATGGTCGAAGAACACTCCCGAAGAACGGTGCAACTGGCTGACCACCACCCGTTCGGTACCGTTGATGATGAAGGTGCCCTTCTCGGTCATCAGCGGAATGGTCCCGAAATAAATTTCCTGTTCCTTGATATCCCGGATGTTGGATACCCCGGAATCCTTGTCGACATCGTAAACAACCAGCCGCACGGTGATTCGCACGGGGATTTCATATGTCATGCCGCGATGAATGCACTCGTGAACGTCGTGCTTGACTTCACCAAAGCGATAAGAGACAAATTCCAGAGATGCGCTGCCGGTAAAATCCTTGATGGGAAAAACGGATTGAAAAACGGCCTGGAGACCGTGGTCCTGCCGTTTTTCGGGGGGCACATCGATCTGCAGGAAGCGCTGGTAGGATTCCCGCTGCATCCCGATAAGGTCCGGAATATCGATGATCTTTTTGATCTTCCCGAAATTTTTTCTTAAACGCCTGCTGATCATTGGCATTTCAGACATGACATCTCCACTCTATGATAACGGTAAAGCGGAAATGGGGTACCGAGGCCTTTTCGGATCCCATTTCCGCATTGGTACTGAGGTGTTCAGGCGCTCGAATGTCGCGCGGCCTGAGCGCTATTTCAACTCGACCTGAGCGCCGGCCTCCTCGAGTTGCGCCTTGATCTTTTCGGCCTCCTCCTTGGCCACGCCCTCCTTCACCGGCTTCGGCGCTTCATCCACCAGCGCCTTGGCATCTTTCAAGCCCAGGCCCGTAATGGCGCGGACTTCCTTGATTACCTGGATCTTCTTGTCCCCGGCGGCGAGCAGGATGATATCGAACTCGGTCTTTTCCTCTTCGGCCGCAACGGCGCCGGCGCCTTCAGCAGGCCCGGCAGCCATCATGGCAATCGGCGCGGACGCCGAGACCCCGAACTTGTCTTCGAGCTCTTTGACCATCTCGGAGAGTTCCAGAACAGTCATGTTAGCAATAAAATCAATCACATCTTGTTTTGTAAGGTCCGCCATTTTAATCGTTTCCTCCAGTTTTTCTTAAATTTGGGTGCCGGCATTTAAGCCGCTTCTTTTTGTTCCCGGATCGCCCGCAGGACATTCACCAAACGGGTCGGCACATCGTTGAGCGCACGCACCAGTGCGGTCGGCACACCGTTCATGGCCGCAAGCACCTGTGCCAACAGAACTTCCCGGGATGGCAGGGACGACAGGGCCTTGATGCTCCGCAAGTCAAGGGCCCTCCCACCCATTGCGCCGAGTTTGATTTCAAATTTTTTGTTTTCATCGGCGAATTTGGTGAGAATTTTGGCCGGTCCGACCGGGTCATCGTAACTCAGGGCGATGGCGCTGGGGCCCTTGAATTGATCTTTGATCACCGCAACGTCGGTACCTTCGGCAGCGATGGACAGCAGCGTGTTCTTGACAACCTGATACTCCACGTTTTCTTCGCGGAGTCTCCGCCGCAGGTCATTGATCGCGGCCACATCCAGGCCCTTGTAATCGGTGACGATAACCACCTTGGACCGTAAAAACTTGTCCCTGATCTCTTCAACGATCTGTTTTTTCTGCTCGAGTTTCAAAGTAGTGAAACACCCCCTTTCCGTTTTCTGCAAAAAACCGGAGGCAATGCACAGGAAAGATCCTCTGCCTCGGTAGGCCGGTGTACCCGATTAAACACCCGCTGGTGAACCTACGGTCTTTGACAGGTTTTTTGTGGCTGTGTAAAATGGCTGCAGGTCAGACAATCTAGCGGCATGCACCGCATAAATTGTGTTGGCGATTATGGCCGCACAGCGGCGATTGGCGCCGCGTGCGGTGCTTTGGTGGAAACTACTTGATCAGTTCTTTAACGAATCCAGAGTCGATTTTAATACCGGGGCCCATGGTTGTCGACACCGCAATGGTCCGTAGGTAGGTGCCTTTGGCCGAGGCCGGCTTGATCCGCACGATGGTCTCCAGGAAGGCCGTCAGATTTTCAAGGATTTTCTGGGCACCAAACGAGACCTTGCCCATGGGGACGTGAACGATGCCGGCCTTTTCAACACGAAAATCGATTTTACCGGCCTTGAGCTCAGATACCGCTTTGGCGACATCAAAGGTCACGGTACCGGTCTTGGCATTGGGCATCAAGCCCCGTGGCCCCAGCAGTCGGCCAATTTTTCCGACGGCGCCCATCATGTCCGGCGTCGCCACGGCCTTGTCGAAATCAAACCAGCCTTCCTTGATTTTTTCGATCAGGTCTTCGTTGCCCACAAAATCGGCGCCCCCGTCGGCGGCTTCCTTCTCTTTCTCGCCTTTTGCGAATACCAGAACCCTGACTTCTTTGCCCAACCCGTTGGGGAGAACCACGGTACCGCGCACCATCTGGTCGGCATGCCGGGGGTCAACCCCCAAGCGAACGGCGACATCGATGGTTTCGTCAAATTTGGCGTAGGATGAATCAATCGCCAACTGCACCGCTTCGGGGAAATCGTAGCGTTTACTTGCGTCGACCTTGGCCCTGTTGTTTGTATATTTTTTACCGCGCTTCGGCATTTTATCTAACTCGCTCCTTTTTATCAAACGACCTCGATCCCCATGCTTCTCGCCGTTCCAGCAACGATCTTACTGGCCGCCTCCAGATCATAGGCATTCAGGTCCGCCATTTTTTGCTGTGCGATTTCCTCGACCTGCTTCCGGGTCACTTTGGCTATCTTGGTTTTTTTGGGATCCCCGGAGCCCTTTGCGATTTTAGCCGCTTTTTTCAGCAGCACGGAAGCCGGCGGGGTCTTGGTGATAAAGGTGAAGCTTCGGTCCTGATAGACAGTGATAACCACGGGAATGATCATACCTTCATCGTTTGCGGTGCGGGCGTTGAAGGCTTTGCAAAAGTCCATGATGTTGACGCCGTGCTGCCCGAGCGCAGGCCCGATCGGGGGAGATGGGTTGGCCTTCCCGGCAGTAACCTGCAACTTAATCTGAGCCATTACCTTTTTTGCCATTTTTTCCTTTACTCCTGAGCAGGGAAGGTTAAGCGCACCTGACCCTACAACTTGGTGACCTGCACAAATTCCAGTTCTACCGGCGTAGAACGTCCAAAAATACTGACCAGAACTTTTATCTTGCCCTTTTCGGGGTTAACGTCTTCAACGGTTCCGTTGAAGTTGTTGAAGGGACCGTCGATCACGCGGATCTCGTCCCCCGGCTCGAACAGGTATTTGGGCTGCGGCTTCAGTTTGCCGGCCTCCATGCGGTTGAGGATCTGCTCGGCCTCTTCATCGGAAATGGGTGTCGGCTTCTTGCCACCCAGGAATCCCGTGACTTTTGCCGTGTCATTGACGATGTGCCAGGTTTCCTCGTCCAACTCCAGGCGGACCAGGATATAGCCAGGGTAAAATTTTCTCGAGGTTGTTTTGCGCTTACCTTTTACCAGCTCCACCACCTCTTCCGTCGGCAGCAGCACTTCTTTGAATTTTTCAGGGTGCGGCGAAGTGGCGATGCGGTCTTCGAGCGCCTGCTTGACCTTGCCCTCAAAGCCCGAGTAAACATGAACGATATACCATCTGAATGCCACTATCTTTCCCCCGTCTATGGCAGGACCGCCCGAATCACGCTGGACAACCCCATATCGACAACCCCAAGAAACAGTGAGACGATCATGACCACCACGATGACAACGACCGTCGAACCAACCGCCTGCTTGCGTGTCGGCCAGGTGACCTTTTTAAGCTCAACCTTCACTTCACGTAAAAATTGAACCGATTTGTCGAGAATGTTCTTTTCCTGATGGACAGCGGTAGGCTTGGCGCCAAAAGAGAGTTTTTTGGGGGCCGCGGCCGGCCGTTTGACATCAAGCGCCGGATCAGCGAAAAGGGTCGCCTTCGAGGTTGGCGTCTCAGGCTTCGCAGCCGGCACGTCCGTCGAACTGGCCTGCTCCTGTTCTTGCTTCTTTTTTACCGCCGGTTTTTTCCGCAGTAACCGTCCCATTGCGTTCCTAAAACACCATTTTTGGGGCCAATAAAAAAAGGTTGGCAGGCCAGGAGGGATTCGAACCCCCAACACCCGGATTTGGAGTCCGATGCTCTACCATTCGAGCTACTGGCCTGCATCACCCTTCCGCCAAGACGCCCTTGCGGGCGCGCCGTCCGCCGATCAACTCGGCATCGGGGTTACTTGGTTTCCTTGTGCAGGGTATGCTGCTTGCAAAACCTGCAATACTTTTTGAATTCAAGCTTGTCCGGAGTGGTTCGCTTGTTTTTGGTGGTGGTGTAGTTGCGGCGCTTACACTCCGAACACGCCAAGGTAATGATGATTCGCACCTGAATATTCCTCCGCCTATTCGAAGATTTCGGCTACCACGCCGGCGCCGACCGTTCGCCCGCCTTCACGGATCGCAAACCGCACCTCTTTTTCCATGGCGATCGGCGTGATCAGCTCCGCTGAAATCGTCACGTTGTCGCCCGGCATCACCATCTCAACACCTTCCGGCAGCGTCAAAACCCCCGTAACGTCGGTCGTGCGAAAATAAAACTGCGGCCGGTATCCATTGAAAAACGGCGTGTGGCGGCCGCCTTCTTCCTTGCTTAAAATGTAGACTTCCGCCCCGAACTTGGTGTGCGGCGTAATCGAGCCCGGCTTGGCGACCACCTGCCCACGCTCGACTTCCTCGCGCTTGGTCCCCCGCAGCAAAACCCCAATGTTGTCCCCCGCGCGCCCCTCGTCCAGCAGCTTGCGGAACATCTCAACTCCCGTGCAGACCGTCTTGGCCGTCGGCCGGATCCCGACGATCTCCACGTCGTCGCCAACATGCACGATCCCGCGCTCCACTCGGCCCGTGACCACCGTCCCCCGACCCGAAATGCTGAACACATCCTCGATCGGCATCAAAAACGGCTTGTCGATGTCGCGCTCCGGCTCCGGAATGTAACTGTCGATCGCCGCCAGCAGCTCAAAAATACACTTGGCCTCCTCGCTGTCCGGATCCTCGCTCTCCAGCGCCTTCAACGCGCTGCCGCGGATGATCGGCGTATCGTCCCCCGGAAACTCGTACTTGTCCAAAAGCTCGCGCAGCTCCAGCTCCACCAGCTCGATCAATTCCTCGTCGTCCACCATGTCGCACTTGTTCAAAAACACCAGGATCCGCGGCACCCCCACCTGACGGGCCAGCAAAATGTGCTCCCGGGTCTGCGGCATCGGACCGTCGTCCGCGCCCACCACCAAAATCGCACCGTCCATCTGCGCCGCCCCGGTGATCATGTTCTTGATATAGTCCGCGTGCCCCGGGCAGTCCACGTGCGCATAGTGCCGGTTGGGCGTCTCGTACTCCACGTGCGCCGTGGCAATCGTGATCCCCCGGGCCTTTTCCTCCGGCGCTTTGTCGATCTGGTCAAACGGTACATAATTGGCCAGCCCCCTTAAACCCGAGTGCTTCGTGATCGCCGCCGTCAGCGTCGTCTTGCCGTGGTCAATATGCCCTATCGTCCCTACATTCACATGCGGCTTTGTGCGCGCAAACTTCTCTTTCGCCATTTTTTCATCCTCCCCCGAAACGGGCTGAAAATTTCAAATTACAGATCAGCGCCCTGCCGAGTACTGCTTGCACAGCCGATAAAGACCAAATCCTGTAAATCAGAGAGTCGAAAACAGGTGCGGCGGGGCTTGAAGAGTTACCAGCGGTAATGGGCAAAGGCCTTGTTGGCTTCTGCCATCTTGTGGGTATCTTCCTTTTTCTTGATGGCCGATCCTCGCCTGTTGGCCGCATCCAGCAGTTCGCCGGCGAGTTTGCGCGCCATCCCCTTTTCGGAACGCTTCTGAGCAAAACCGATCAGCCAGCGGATCCCCAGAGCGGTTCTTCGAGAGGGCCGGATTTCAGTTGGCACCTGGTAGGTGGAGCCCCCGACCCGCCGCGATTTTACCTCGATCGTGGGGCGCACGTTATCGATCGCCTGCTCGAAAATTTTGAGAGGCTCCTCCTTGGTTTTTTCTTCGATAATGCTGAACGCGTCGTAAACGATGCGCTCGGCGACACTCTTTTTACCCTGCAGCATAATGGAATTGGTAAACTTCGCCACAAGCTTGCTGTTGCACACAGAGTCCGGAATGATGACCCGCTCTGGGACTTCTCTTCTTCTCGGCATATCTCACACCACTTCTTGTTGTCTTTTATAATTTGTCTGCAGCCCCTTGCCAAGGCCCGAAATCAAAAACGATTATTTGGGTTTCTTCGCTCCGTACTTCGAGCGCCCCTGTTTCCGATCATCAACCCCCAGGGCGTCCAGGGTGCCCCGGACGATATGATACCGAACACCGGGTAAATCTTTGACGCGCCCGCCCCGGACCAGAACCACGGAGTGTTCCTGAAGGTTGTGCCCGATTCCCGGGATGTAGGCCGTGACTTCCACGCCCGTGGTCAGCCGCACCCTGGCAACCTTGCGCAAAGCGGAGTTGGGTTTTTTGGGTGTCGACGTGTATACGCGGGTACAAACGCCCCGTTTCTGCGGCGCTTGCTTGAGTGCCGGGGTATTGGTCTTTTTCTTGACTCGTTTTCTACCGTTGCGAACTAACTGGTTGATGGTCGGCATCTTTCCCTCGCGGTCTTAAATTGCTTTGCGTTTCTCACGGGTTTGACAAAATGTGCATACGTATACTCCCATGAGCACTTTGTCAAGATCTTTATGGGTTAGCTCCATTTTTGTCTACTCGCCGAGCGTCTCTTCGATCATGTCCTCGGTTTCCTCGGCCATGGGGTTCTTGATATGGGAGACCTTCACTTTTCGATATGCCGGCATACCGGTGCCGGCCGGAATCAGCCGCCCCATAATGACATTCTCCTTGAGTCCGCGCAGGTAATCCTTGGCACCGGCGATACTGGCCTCGGTCAGGACCTTGGTGGTCTCCTGGAAGGAGGCCGCCGAGATAAAACTCTCCGTGCTCAGCGAGGCTTTGGTGATCCCCAGGATCAGCGGTTCAGCCGTGGCCGGTTTGGCGCCCTGCTCGATGATCTGACGGTTGACCTCTTCGAAACGGCCGCGGTCGACCTGCTCCTCGAAGATAAAGTCGGTGTCGCCGACCTCGGTCACCTTGACGCGGCGCATCATCTGCTTGACGATCACCTCGATGTGCTTGTCGTTGATCCGGACGCCCTGCAGCCGGTAAACCTCCTGGACCTCGTTGACCAGGTAGCGGGCCAGGGCGATTTCCCCCTTGATGCCCAGGATGTCCTGGGGGTTTGCCGATCCACCGACGATCGGTTCGCCGGCACGCACGTAGTCGCCCTCGTAGACGTTGATATGTTTTCCGCGGGGAATCAGGTACTCGCGTTTTTCTCCGACATCCACCGGTGTCACGGTCACCTTCTGCTTGCCCTTTTTGGTGCTCTTGGCAATCGAGATGTAGCCGTCGATTTCGCTCAGCAGAGAGGCTTCTTTGGGTTTGCGAATTTCAAACAGCTCCGCCACGCGCGGCAGACCGCCGGTGATATCCTTGGTTTTGGTTGTGGCTCGCGGCAGTTTAGCAACGATATCACCGGCCTTGACATCGTCGCCCTCCTCTACCAGAATGATGGCGTCCACCGGCAGAATATATCGGGCGACACCCGAGGATTTGGTCAGTTTGGCCGTTTTGCCGTCCCGATCCTTGATGGAGATCCGTGGGCGAACCTCCGAACCCTTCGACTCGATGATGGTCCGGGAAGATTTACCGGTGACCGGGTCCACCTTTTCCTGCATGGTTTTTCCCGGTTCGATGTCCCCAAACTTGACCGTACCGGCCACCTCGGTGATAATCGGGGTGGTAAATGGGTCCCAGGTGGCGATCAAGTCTCCCTGCTGAACGCTCTGGCCATCAGTGACCATCAGGTTGGCGCCGTAGATCACCGGATGCCGCTCACGCTCGCGGCCGGCTTCACTGACGATCGCAAACTCTCCGCCGCGCCGGTTCATGACGACGGTCTGGTTGTCGGCGTTGCGCACGACATTGAGGTCGATGAACTTGATGGTGCCTTCGACCCGCGCGCGGGTATCGGCTTGCTCGACCCGCCGGCTGGCGGTGCCACCGATGTGGAAGGTCCGCATGGTCAGCTGCGTGCCGGGCTCGCCGATCGACTGGGCCGCAAGAATTCCGACCGCCTGCCCGATTTCGACCCGGGCCCCATGCGAGAGGTCTCGACCGTAGCACTTGGCGCAGATGCCGCGGTTGGATTTGCAGGTCAGCGCCGAACGGATATGCACCCGGGTAATACCGGCGTTTTCGACCCGACGCACGGCCGTTTCATTGATTTCCTCGCCGGCCTTGACCAGGACCTTGTCGGTAAACGGATCCAGAATGTCGTCGACGGCGATCCGGCCGAGGATTCGTTCTCCGATATCCTGGATGATTTCACCACCCTCCATCAGGGGTTCGACCTCAACACCCACCAGGGTGCCGCAGTCTTCCTCGAAGACCGTACAGTCCTGAGCCACGTCCGCCAAACGGCGCGTGAGATACCCCGAGTTGGCGGTTTTAAGGGCCGTATCCGCCAAACCTTTGCGCGCGCCGTGGGTGGAGATAAAATACTGCAGCACGGACAACCCTTCGCGAAAGTTGGCAATAATCGGCGTTTCGATAATTTCACCGGAGGGCTTGGCCATCAGGCCGCGCATACCGGCCAACTGCCGCATCTGGTCCTTGCTGCCACGGGCGCCGGAGTCCGCCATCATGTAGATGGGATTGAAGCTCTCATGCCCAACCGGAACCCCGTTTTCATCCAGGATCGGTTTGCCGGTCTCGTCGGTCAGCGGCGCGGCCTTCATGACCGCCATCATCTCATTGGCGACGTCATCGGTTGCCTTGGCCCAGATATCGACCACCTTGTTGTACTTTTCACCGGGAGTGATGAGCCCCTCGGTGTACTGCTTGTCAATTTCCTTGACCCGCTCTTCAGCCGCACTGATGATGGTTTTCTTGGCCGGCGGAATGATCATGGCGTCGATCGAAATCGACAGGCCGCCTTCGGTTGAATAATAGTAGCCGATGTCCTTGAGCCGGTCGGACAGAATGACCGTGGCCTTGGCGCCGAGGTTGCGGTAGACGAAGTCCACCAGTTCCCGCAGGTTTTTCTTGTCCATGACCCGGTTGACAGTGGTGAATGAAATTTCCGGCCGTTTTTCAATGACGTGAAAAATATGATTCTCGTTGTTGCTGAAATGCCTGTGGAGCGTCTCGCCTTCCTCGAGGGAAAAAACCGCGCCCACATCCGAGTCCTCGGCGCTGAAGACCCGCTTGAATTCATCCTTGCGCAGCAGCCCGAGATAACCGTTGTTCTTGCGGTCCTGACCCACCGAGTATTTCTCGACCATGTCGCCGAAATCGGCACCCTCCTGGATCTCGGCGGCGGCGGCTTCGGCTTCGGCATCGCCTGCGGACAGGATGTGGCGCAGCACCAGGATGGGCTCCTTGGGAATGATTTCCCAGAGGAGAATGCGGCCCGCGGTGGTCTTCACCTTTGCGCCCTCCATCCGCACTTCGACCACGGCATGCAGATCGATCACCCCGGCATCGTAGGCCGAACGGACCTCGTCCGGACCGGAGAAAAGCATACCGGTGCCTTTAAC
>Ga0105106_10001897_pt1 | contig 14932 bp, 9 predicted proteins | sample PPLLaktember2015_5_FD_79109 | JGI IMG/M metagenome (GOLD analysis project Ga0105106, IMG submission 79109) | Freshwater sediment microbial communities from Prairie Pothole Lake near Jamestown, North Dakota, USA - PPLs Lake P8 Core (1) Depth... | ecosystem: Environmental > Aquatic > Freshwater >...
CGACGCCTCCAGCGGCACCACGCTCTTCTATCGAGACCTCGCGGTAAACGCCATTGCGGCCACGAGCGCGCGGGTCTATGTGGGAGGAGGCGGACGCCTGCGCCCAGTGTGGGCGGTGGATCCTCTGACGGGACGGGACCTGCCCTGGTCCATCGGGCTCTCGTTCCGGTTGCTGTCCGCCTATGTTGACAACACTCGCGTGAACGCGCTCCTGCTCGACGGAGGCCGCCTGTATCTGGGCGGGTACTTCCTCACGACTGACAACCGAAAGCACCTCGCCGCGGTGGACGCCGCCTCCGGGCAGGCCTCGCTCTGGCGTGCCTCGAGCGAGCTGCCGCCTCCGACTGGCCTGTTGCGCGTGGGCCCGGCCATCGTGGCCACTGGGCAGAGCGTGGCGTTCTCGATTCCGCTGCGCCATGTCTGGCCGCTCGACCCGAACACAGGCGCCCTGTTGAACTGGAATCCGCAGCCCTACGGATCGATCGCGAGCGTCGCGCTGGCGCCGGAGGGTGCCGTGATCGGCGGTGACTTCAACGGCATCGGCGGAGTGCCACGCTCGGGCCTGGCCTCGTTTGACTTGGACACCGGGCTACTGGAGTCGTGGACCGCGACGGCCCCTGAAGGACGGCTCGTCAGCTTCGACACGGATGGCGCGTTCCTGTTCTGGTTCAGCCACGACGCCCGGGTCTCCAAAATCGATCCGGTGACGGGGGCCGTACTCGGGACCATCGACTTCGGTGACGACGTCGTGCGCCTGCCGTATCGCATCGCTGACGGGCGAATCTTCGTGGGTGTAGTGCGCGCGAACGCTCCGGCGGAGCTGGCCGCCATCACGATCGCCGACTGGTCACGGCAGATCCTGCCCGTCACGTTCGGACCGTCGGATGACGTCAGCCTCGTGAGCCTGGAGGCCGTGGGCGAAACGCTCTACGTCTCGGGAACGTTCACCACGATCAACGGGGTCCCCAGGCCGTTCCTGGCCGCCGTCAATCCGGATACGGGCGCCGTGCTGCCGTTCACCCCGTCCCCGGACTCGGGCGCACACGTCAGGCAGTGGGGGACCAGGCTCGTAGCGTCCGGCGGCTTCAGGAGAATCGGCGGCGAGCGCCGGCGTGGGCTCGCCGAGCTGGACCCGGCGACGGGACGCGCGCTCGACTGGAACCCGGACGCACCCGGATCTGTCGGGATGCAAGTGGGGGGAGACGGCCATCTGTACGTCGTGCCTTCCCAGAGCCTCAGCGGTCGGGATCTTCGATTCTCACTGGTGGCCATCTCGCCGGTCACGCTGCGGCCACTGCCATGGCGTTCCCCCCTGGCATTTCAACTGACGTTCGACTCGCTCTCGCTGGTCCCGGATTGCCTGTTCGTCCAAGGCTCGCGCGTGGACTGCTATCCCCGGGCGCTGCCATCACCGGCGCTTCCTGCCGTGCAGCAGGACGGGGATCGCGTCACGTTCCAGTGGCACCTCCCGCCGGGGCCGCCAACATGGACGGCAGTCCGCGTAGAAGTGGGCCGCCGTGAGGGCGCCAGCGACGTGGCGGGGTTCGACCTGTCCGCCGATGCCACCTCGATCACCCGGACCGTACCGCGCGGCACCTGGTTCGCGCGCGTGCGCACCGCCGGGCCCGCGGGCACCAGCCTGCCGAGCGCGGACGTGTCGTTCGCAATCGGCCCTCCGGACCTGCCTGCACCTCCGCTGGATGGCACAGCGGTCACCGAGGGGACGTTGCTGACGTTTCAGTGGCGAGCGCCGTCGACCGGCGCGCCCCCGGCATACGTGATTGAGGCCGGGACGGCGGTGGGCCTCAGCGACGTGGCGCGGCTGCCCGTCAGCGGCGCGGCAACTACCTTCACGATCGACGCGCCGCCCGGACGGTACTGGGGCCGCGTGCGGGCGTTGAACGGTGCAGGCCTGAGCGAGCCGTCCGGCGAGCTGATTCTCGACGTCGATGCCACGGACTCGCCATGTTACGAGACGCCGCCGCTTGCGCCGGTCAACCTCGCGGCGAGCGTCGAGGTCCGCACCGTCACGTTGACCTGGGAGCAGCCCGACGCCGGGCCGGTGGCCAACTCGCAGCGCATCGTCGCCGGCACCGCGCCCGGCCTCGACAACCTGGGCGCCATCGGCGTGCCGGGACCGGCCACCAGCTTCACGACGCCGGCGCCGGCGGGCTCGTACTACGTGCGGGTCATTGGCCTGAACAGCTGCGGGGCGAGCCCCTACAGCAACGAGGTCCAGGTCGTGGTGCCGTAGGGGATCCGTAGAGCGTGAGCGACCCTATGGGGTACCGCGCGATCAGGCGACGGTACGAGCGGACACGGGGAAGGGGGGAAGTCATGTGGGCGAGAGTGACGTGCACGGTTGTTGGGTGGAGTGCCCTTGCCTTGTTGTCGCCTCAACCCGTCAGCGCGCAGTACGCCGAAACGCCGCGCGCGCTGGTGGCGGTCGACGGGTTCATCACCGACGCGACCCAGATTGGGGGCCGCCTCTTCGTCGCCGGTTCGTTCGGCCGCGTGAGCGCGCCCACGGGGAGCGCGATTGTCGTCGATGTCAGCGGTGCGCAGGTGCCGGGGGCTTTTCCGCTCTTCGACGGGACGGTCCACGAGATCGTCGCGGACGGGTTCGGCGGGTGGGTGGTGGTCGGTTCGTTCCAGAAGGTGAACGGCCAGTCCCGTTCGAGCTTCGCGCGAGTCCAGCCCGATCGCACCGTCGATCCGCGCTACCGCATCACGACCGACGGCGCGATCCGCCACGTGCGGATCGCGCACGGGCGCGTGTACCTCGTCGGCGATTTCACGACGATCAATGGCAGCCGCCGGCTGGGACTCGCCGCGCTGGACGCCGCGACGGGCACGCTCTCGTCATGGGGGAGCGCCTTCGATCCAGGCGTGGACGAGTTCACCGGCACGCGTCGCGCCCTGCGCAACCTCTCGATCTCGTCGATGGCCGTGTACGTGTCGGGCGGCGGGTTGGAGACGCGGTTCCCCGAATCCGCCGGGGCCGGACGGCTCTGGGGCTTCGAGGCAGGCTCCGGGACCCGGCTCTTCGAGCGCGTCGCCTTCGTCACGGCCCTCGCGGCCACGTCCGCGCGCGTCTACGTGGGCAGCTGGGGCTACCAGCGGCCGCTGTGGGCCGTTGACGCCGTGACCGGGAGCGATCTGCCCTGGTCGCCCGGCCTGACCTTCCTGCCGCAGGGCTCCCAGGACGCGCGCGTCAAGGCACTGCTGCTCGACTCCGGACGGCTGTACGTGGGCGGCTACTTTCGCACCACGGATGATCAGTTCAGCGTGGCGGCGGTGGATGCGGCCACCGGACAGGCTTCCAGCTGGCGTGTCAGTGAGCCACCGACACCTCCAAACGAGGTCACCGGCCTGACACGCCTCGGCCCGGCCGTCGTGGCCACGTACTTCTCGGCGTCCGGTCGCCATGTCTCGGCTTACGACGTGACGACGGGAGCGCTGCTGGCGTGGAATCCGCAGACGTTCGGCTCGATCCTGACGGTCGCACCCGCGCCGGAGGGCGTGGTGCTGGGCGGAAACTTCAACGGCATCGATGGCGTGGCGCGGTCGGGCATGGCTTCGATCGATCTCGACACTGGCCAGCTGGAGCCCTGGACCGCGGCGCTCCCGGACGCCGTGCGGCTCGAGCGCCTGGAGACCGACGGAACCTCGCTCATCGGCGCGACCAGCACCGCGCAGTTCTTCAAAGTCGATCCGCTCAGCGGTGCGCTGCTCGGGAGCGTCGATTTCGGCGGCGGGCTGTTCTGGCTGACCGAACGGCTGGCCGGCGACCGCATCGTCCTGGTGGCTGGCCATGCGCTGCTCGGGACGATTGCCATTGCCGACGGCGCCGTGCAGTCGATGCCGCTCACCTTGGAGGGCATGGCGTCGAATGTGGTGCACGAGATCGAGGTGCTCGGCAACACCGTCTACCTGGCCGGGCGGTTCGCCACCGTCAACGGGGTGAGCCGGCCGTTCCTGGTGGCCATCGACCTCTCCTCGGGCGCGGTGCTCCCGTTCGATGCTTCGCCCGATGCCGAGGTGGAATCGGTGCGGGCCGCCGGTGGCAGGCTGTTCGTGAGCGGGAAGTTCCGCCGGATCGGCGGCGACCGCCGGCGCGGCCTGGCCGAGCTCGACCCGATCACCGGGCAGGCGCTCGCATGGAACCCCGATGCGCCGGGCGGCGTGACCCTCGACGCCGGCAGCGACGGGACGCTGTTCGTGGCGCCCTCCTCGATCATCGGCGGCCGGAACCGGGGCCGGGTGGCCGCGTACTCGCCCGCCACGGACTCCTGGGTGCCGTGGAGGCCCGAGCTCGGTGACGACGCGTTCTACCTCTACGAGCACACCCTGTCTCGCCGCGCGGTGTTCCTGCCCGATTGCTTCATGCCCATGGGGCGCGTCGTCGCGTGCCACCCCGCCGCGCTGCCGTCTCCAACCGGTGAGGCCGTCACGCAGTTGCAGGGTTCCACGTTCGCGAGCGTCTCCTGGATCTTGCCGGTGCCGAGTGCCGTCTGGACGGGCCTTCGCGTGGATGTCGGAAGCCGCGAGGGGGCGAGCGATCTGGCCAGCTTCGACCTGCCTGCCGATGCCACGTCGCTCTCGGGCGCGGTGCCCCCGGGATCGTATTTCGCGCGCGTGCGCACCGTTGGCCCGACGAGCACCAGCCTGCCGACGCCGGATGTCTCGTTTGCGGCAGGGCTGCCGTCTATCCCCGCGCCGCCACTGGACCCGACGGTTGCCAGCGAGGGGACGGTCCTGACGTTTCAATGGCGGCCCCCGTCAACCCACACCGCTGCCGGCTATGTGCTCGAAGCGGGCACCGGGGCGGGACTGAGCAACGTGGCCTCGCTGCCGCTGGGCGCCGGGGCCACCAGCTTCACCATCGACGCGCCCCCGGGGCGCTATTGGGGCCGGGTCCGCGCTGTGAACCTTGCCGGCGCGAGCGCGCCGTCCACGGAGCTCATCATCGATGTAGATGCGACCGCGTCGCCGTGCTATGAGATGCCGCCCCTGGCGCCGATGAACCTCGCGGCAAGCGTCGCGGGTCGCACGGTCACGCTCACCTGGGAGCAGCCCGGTACGGGGCCGGTTGCGAACATCCAGCGCATCGTCGCCGGCAGCGCGCCCGGCATGGCCGACCTCGCTGCCATCGAGGTCTCCGGACCCGCGACGCGCTTCACGACGACGGTGCCGCCGGGGACGTACTACGTGCGGGTGATCGGCATCAATACCTGCGGCGCCAGCCCGTTCAGCAACGAGGTCCAGGTCGTGGTGCCGTAGCGCCCCTGTCGCGCAAAACAGAAACGCCGGGACTGAAGTCCCGGCGTTTCTGAATCACCCGATCACTCAATCAGCCAATCACCGGATCATTCGCTCAATCCCGCAATCGCCAATCATCACTCACTCGCTCAATCTGCAATCACCAATCGCTCAATGGGTGCTATTCAGCACCCGGCCGCTGCCGGGGAGGGGCCGGGAGTGTCCCCTTGTTGGCGATGGCCTTGTTGATGGCCTCGATGGTCTTCTCCGTGCGGAAGGCCACGATCTGCTTCGCCCACTCGGTGTTCTTCGCCTCGTTCGACACGTCCACGCCGTTGATGGTGGCCGTGCCCGCCTTCACTCGGGCGTCGTAGCGCACCGAGTCCGGGTCGTCGATGAACATGTTGAGCGTGATGATCGGGTCGTCGTGCATGTTCTCGGACTTCGTCTCCTTCAGCCCGAACTGCTCCATGTGCTTCGCGACGCTCGCGTAGTCGTAGTACTCCTGGATGTGCGCGACCAGCGCCTTGCCGGCGTGCTTCGCGTTCAGCGCCTCGGCCACGGCGCGCTGGCCGGCCTGGTTGCCGCCGCTGTCGCCGATGAAGAACACCTGCTTGAAGCCGTGCGCCACGAGCGACTCCGCGGTGTCCGTGAGCAGCGCGCGGAACGTGTCCTCGCGGAGCGAGATGGTGCCGGGCGAGGTCATGTGGCCGGTGGGCGGATCGATGCCGCCCTCGGGCACGTGCTTGATCACCGGCGCGCACAGCGCGTTCCCCATCTTGCGGGCAATCGCGTCGCAGTTGGCCGTGAGCACGTAGTTGTGCTTGCCGAGTGCGAGCCAGGGCCCGTTGGGCTCGTGGCCGCCCGTGGGGATGATCACCGTGGTCTTGCCCGCGGCCATCGCGTCGCGGACGTCCATCCACGTCATCTCCTCCAGCCACACCGTGTCGGCCTTCGGCAGCGGGTTGGGGGCGTCCTTGCAGTTGAGCGGGTTGTCGCGGCAGTCGCCGCCGCCCATCGACCGCGGATCCGGCGCGCGGCGCTGCCCGCCGCCCTGCGCCTCGGCCACCGGCGCGAAGGCCAGCAGCCCGGCCACCACCGTCATCGCTCCGACACCCATCAGCGTTCTCTTCATAGACTCACTCCCCGGAATCGCCCGATGACTCAATCGTCAATCAGCGAATCAATCGCTCAATCACCAATCGCGCAATCACCAATGAATCGCCACGGTGCAATCGCCACTCTGCAATCGCCACTCATCAATGGACGCCCGTCCCCGGCTTGGCCGGCGCCGGCCCCAGCTTCACCCGGAACGCCCCGTCGTCGTAGCGCTCGCGATAGGCGGTGTGGCAGGTCTGGCACATCTTGCCCATGCTGCCCGCCGTGGCCTTTACTTCGTCCCACTTGCCCGCGGCGGCCGCAATCTCGATGGCCTCGGCCGACTTGCGCGCGTCCTGCGCCCAGCCCATCGCATCGGCCTTGCCGTGCGGCTTGAAGAACGCCTCGGTGGCGACGAACGCGGCCTTGAGGGCCGCGGCCTGCTCTTTCGCGCCGTTGGCATCCGACTTCTCGATGATGCCGCGCATCGCGCCGTTGGCCGCGCCCACCTTCTGCATCACCTTCTGGAACGCCTCTTCCTCCGCCGTCATCCGCGGCGGCAGCCGGCGCGCCACGTCGTTCATCGCGGCGTTGATCACCGAGGTGGCGACGATGGCGGGCTTGCCCGTGAACTTCGCGAGCGCGTCGGGGGGGAAGCCGGCGAGACGATCCTTCACTTTCGCGTCGGCGGGATCGAACTTCACCACCTCGCCGATGACGGTGACGTAGGTGTTCACCTCCACGGGCTCGTTCAACCGCGGCGCGAGCACGAGCACGTCCTGGCCCGTGCTCTTCGTCTTGTCCTGGTCCACCGAGAATGCGGTGGGCGAGAGCGTCTGGTCGACGGTGGCCATCATGGTGACGTTCTCGCCGATGAAGGTGTCGGGCTTGGCCGCGAGCGTGCTGGCCACGACGGGCACGAGGGGCTTCTGCGGCGTGGCCGGGGCCGCGGGTGCGGCAGGCGCGCCCTGCGGAGGCGCCCCGCCCGCGGGCGGCTTCGCCGGTGGCTGCTGCGCCTGCGGCGCGGCGACGTAAAGGATGAGACCCAGGGCGGCCGCGGAGAGCGCCAGTGTTCCAGCGCGGCGGCCGTCGAAGTTCGGGCGTGACATGACGAAGACTCCTCTATGGCTTGTTCGGCCGGCGCCACGAGCGTGGCGGCCAGCAACTGATCTGACGCATTGTAGGCGAAAGGCCGGGCGCGACGGCGCCCAGCCTTGTCTCCAATTGTCACCGCTACGCGTGTCAGTCTTCGAGGATGAACGTCACCTTCATGTTGACGCGGTATTCGATGATCTTGCCCTTCTCGATCGCCACCGTCATCTCCTGAACCCAGGCGCCCGTGACGTTCTTGAGCGTCTTGTTGGAACGTGCGATGCCCCTCTCTACGGCGTCCTCGAAGCTCTTCTTGGAACCCGCGGTGATTTCGGTGACTCGTGCAATAGCCATCGGTGCCTCCTGCGGTCACTCTGGCCCGAGCCGGCCTCCGCTGTAAAGGGCGTTACAATGCGCGGCCAAAGGGGGAAGGCCGATGCGCCGTCGTCTCGCGGTGATGGTTTCGGTGGTCGCGGCGGCCGGCGCGCACGTGGCGACCGGCGATGTCGTGGGTGCCGACTCGGTGGCGTGCGATGTGCCCGCCATCCAGGCGAAGGCGCCCGCAGGCACCAGCATCACCGCGGCGCGGGTCGTCGAGGCATCGGGCACACGCCCACGCTATTGCCAGGTGGAGGGACACGCGGCCTCCGACGGCAACACGGTGAACTTCCGGCTTGGCCTGCCCGACACGTGGAACGGCAAGTTCGTGTTCCTCGGCGTGGGCGGGCTGGGCGGCACCCTGCCGAACGTGGAACCCGGCGTGGCCCGGGGCTATGCCACCGCCTCCACCGACACCGGGCACGTCTCCAGCGACCCGGCGTGGGCGTCGAACCGCGCGAAGGAGATCGACTACGGTCACCGCGGCACGCACGTGACGACGGTGGCGAGCAAGGCGCTGACGGCATCGTTCTACGGAAGGCCGCCGCAGTACGCGTATTTCAACGGCTGCTCGAACGGCGGCCGGCAGGCGCTGATGGCGGTGCAGCGCTACCCGGACGACTTCGACGGCGTCATCGGCGGGCACCCCGCCACGGGCACGCCGATGCAGGTGGGCCGAGCCGTGGTCTACCAGCAGATGCTCTCGTCCGCCAGTAATCACCTGACGGCCGAGGCCATCGAGTTGCTGTCTGCCGCGACCCTGGACGCCTGCGACAAGACCGACGGCCTCGAGGACGGCCTCGTGTCCGACCCGCGACAGTGTCGCTTCGACCCCGCGACCCTGGTTTGCGGAAGCCCTGGTGCCACGGGGTGTCTCACGCCCGGCCAGGTGGCCACGGTGAAGCAGATCTACGCCGGCGTGAAAACGCCCGACGGCAAGACCTTCGCGCACGGTTTTCCTCCGGGGCACGAGGGCGGCTCCTCGGGGTGGCTGCAGTGGATCTCGGGCCAGGTGCCCCCCGTGGCGCGGGCCGATGGGTCGCTGGCGTACGAAGGCCGATCGCTGCCTGCCGGTCACGGCCTGATGGACTTCAACTTCAAGTTCCTCTCGCTCGACGTGGACGACGCCTCGTACGGGTGGCGCGCCTTCAACGCCGCGCGCGACCTGCCCCGCATGAAGACCATGACCGAGATACTCGGCCCGACCGACGCAAACCTCGGCACGTTCCGGAAGAGCGGGGGCAAGCTGCTGCTCTATCACGGCTGGTCCGATCCGGGCATCAGCGCGCTCGGCACGCTCGACTATTACGAGCAGGTCGTGAGGTCAGCAGGCGGGCAGCGTGAGGCCGATACGTTCGTCCGCGCCTATTTCATTCCCGGCATGCATCACTGCGGCGGCGGGCCGGGGCCGAACCAGTTCGACATGATCCCCGTGCTCGAGAACTGGGTGGAGCGCGGCGTGGCCCCGGGCGCGGTCGTCGCCTCGCGCGTGGTCGACGGCAAGGTGGTTCGAAGCCGTCCGCTCTGTCCGCAGCCGCAGGTCGCCCGATACAACGGGAAGGGAAGCGTGGACGACGCGGGCAGCTTCACCTGCAGGTAGGTCCCCGGTCGCAAGTTCACGTTCAAGGATGGCGCAGATTTCGTGGAGGACGGTGGAGCCCACCGGGTTCGGGAGCGGGTGGCTGAGCGGGTTGCTGTCGGCCATTCCCGGTCTCGTCGGGTTGGGGGCCGTGCTGTGCATCCGGTTTCCGTCGCTGCTCACGGTGCCCGAGGCCCGCGCGCTGTATTCGGTAACGCTCGTGCGGGCGCTGCTGCACCTGGTGCTGGTGTCGGGGTTCCTCCTCGGCCTGGTCAGCCTCACGCTGCGCCGCAACAAGTTGCTCGGCGTCGTCGGCACGGGGGCCGCGCTCGTGGCGGCGCTGCTGGGTGGATCGCAGGTGCCGCTTGACGGCGAGCTCTCGAGCGGGCCGTATCTCGGCCTCGACTGGTTCCTGCTGAATCTCATTGTCTATTCGGCGATCTTCATCCCGCTCGAGCGGCTGTTCGCGCGCCTGCCCGATCAGCCGCTGTTCCGCGCCACCTGGCGAACCGACTTCACCGACTTCTTCATCAGCGCGCTGCTCGTCCAGGTGACGACGCTCGTCACGATGCGGCCGGCGATGGTGCTGTTCGACTGGGCCACCTCGCCGTCGCTGCAGGCATCGGTGCGGGACCTGCCCTCGGTGCTGCAGTTCCTGGCCCTCGTGGTGGTCACCGACTTCACGCAGTACTGGGTGCACCGCGCGTTTCACGCGCTGCCGCTGTTGTGGCGGTTCCATGCCGTGCACCATTCGGCCGACCAGATGGACTGGCTGGCCGGCTCGCGCCTGCACATGGTTGACATCGCCGTCACGCGCGGCCTGACCCACGGGCCCATCTACGTGCTGGGATTTTCGGAGGGGCCGCTGATGGCCTACCTGGTGCTGGTGAGCGCGCAGGCCACGTTCATCCACGCGAACGTCCGCTTCGAATTCGGCCCCCTCCGCTGGCTAGTGGCCGCGCCGCAGTTCCACCACGGGCACCACGCCGCGGAACGGGACGCCGTCGACAAGAACTTCGCGGTGCACCTGCCGGTGCTGGATGTGATCTTCACGACGGCCTACCTGCCCGACCGGTGGCCGTCGGCCTATGGCCTCGCCGGTGGAGAGGGGGCCCCGGCCGGCTATCTCCGGCAATTCCTGTGGCCGTTCCAGCCGCGGCGGAAGGCCGACTGAGGACGCGCCGTCGGACGCGGGCTCCCGGCCGGACGCGTACAATGCCTTCATGTCCGGGTTGCCGGCCGACGCGCACATCGGGGACGTGAGCCTGACGGTGTCCGACCTCGATCGATCCATCGGCTTCTACACCGACGTGCTCGGATTCCGGTTGATGCCGCGAGAGGGGACGACGGCCGCACTCGGCGCGGGGGGCAACGCGGCACTCGTGCAACTCTCGGAGCGGCGGGGCGCGGTTCGTCAGCCGCGGCGCAGCAGCGGGCTCTATCACTTCGCGATTCTCGTGCCGAGCCGCGCGGCCCTCGGCCGATCGCTGCGGCGGCTGGCCGAGCAGCGGTGGCCGCTCACGGGGGCGGCCGATCACCTGGTGAGCGAGGCGCTGTACCTGGACGACCCCGACGGCCTCGGCATCGAGATCTATCGCGACCGGCCGCGCGATGCCTGGCGAATCGACGCCGGCGAGGTGGTGATGGCCACCGAGCCGCTGGACCTGGCCGACCTAGCGGACGAGCCCGGCGCCGACGGCGCGTGGCCGGGCCTCGAGGCCGGCACGGCCATCGGGCACGTACACCTGCACGTGCCCGAACTGGGCGGCGCCGAGCAGTTCTACTGCGAAGGTGTCGGGTTCACACCGACGCTGCGCCGGTATCCGGGCGCACTGTTCGTGGCCGCGGGCGGCTATCACCACCACCTGGGCTTGAACGTGTGGGCCGGCCTCGGGGCGCCGCCCCCACCGGAGAACGCGGTGGGGCTCAGCGCCTTCGCCATCGAGGCGCGGGCGTTGCCGCCGCGGGCGATCACGGACGAGGCCAGCGGAGTGACGGTGACGTTCCGCGCGACCTAAGGCGAGGCAGCCCGAAGCGATGAGCGACGTCGAAATCAGGCTGCCGGACCGGCGACTGCACGGCCGTTGGCTGGGAGACGAAGGGACGGCCGACCCCTACGTGCCCACTCTCGTGTTCCTGCACGAAGGCCTCGGATCGATCGACCTGTGGCGTGGATTTCCGGCGGCCCTGTGCGCCCGCACGGGCCTGCGAGGGTTTGCCTACGACCGGACAGGGTACGGCGGGTCGAGCCCGTGGCCGGCGCCGCCGGGCGCCCGCTACCTGGAGATCGAGGGCGACGTCATCCTGCCGCAGGTGCTCGACGCCGTGGGGGTGGGGACGTGCCTGCTGGTGGGGCACAGCGACGGCGGAACGATTGCGCTCAACTACGCCGCGTGCCAGCCGCCCATGCTGCGCGGCGTGGTCACCATCGGCGCGCACGTCGTCACCGAGGAACGCACCGTCTCGAGCATCCGCCAGGCCCGCGAGGCCTTTCTCACCGAGGACCTGCGTGAGCGGCTGATGAAGTACCACGGCGACAACGTGGACGGCGCGTTCGGACTGTGGAGCGAGAGCTGGCTCTCGCCAGGGTGGGCGCCCATGGATGCGGGAGGGCGGCTGCCGCGGGTCCGCGTGCCGGTGCTGGCCCTGCAGGGCGAGCACGACGAGTATGCCACCCTGGTGCAGCTGCGGGCCATCCAGCGTGGCGTGTCGGGACGGTGCGAGACCCGCGTGATCCCCGAGTGCGGTCATGGTCCGCACCTGCAAGACGAGGGAACCATGGTCGATGTGATTGCGCGCTTTGCCGCCACACTGTGGCGGGGGCCCACACCCGACGCCCGGCACTCCATCGCGGGCGCCATCCTGATGCTGGCCTGTCTTCTCTTCGGGCCTGTCTCGGCCCGCGCGCAGGGCGACGGGTGTCCCGCGCCCGCGCCTCGCACCGCCCTGCGGCAGGCGTCCGGACATCTCCAGCAGCTGGATGACGCGGCAGCGGCCGATGCGCTGCGCGCGGCATGGTCCGGCGTGCAGGAGTGCCCGGAGCTGGCGACGGCGCTGGTCGCGGTCGATGGCTGGGTCGAGGCCCGGCGTCTCGCGCCCCTCGGGGGCGCCCCCGATCGGCTGGGCGCCATCAACAACCTGCTGCGGAGACTCGACGACGACCGGGCGTCGCTGGCGGCGACCTCGACGCTGGGCCGCCTCAACCGGTACGCGGAGGCCGCGGTCCGCGCGGCGGTGGCGGCCGCGCAGGACGAGCGCGACGAGATGCAGGCGTACCTCTCGCATGCACGCGACCTGGCGGGCGCGCTCGCCGCAGCGGGCCAGTCGTCGATGTGGCCGCTGCCCATCGACGAGATCGAGGGTGAGCTGTGGCTCGAGGTGGACCGGTTCGACGACGCGCGGGCGGCATTCGCGCGAGCGTCCGAGGCCGGCCGTGGCGCGCGTGGCGTGGTCGGGCTGGCGCGAACGCTCGACCGGCTGCGGGACCAGTCTGGGGCCTGCGCCGAGTACCAGCGGGCCGAGTCGCTGCCGCTGAGCGATGCCGCGCGCCGAGACGTCCAGGGGGCGCGCGCGCGGCTGGCGTGCGGAGGCTGGTAGACCGTGCCTCGCTACCGCCTTGAAGTGCTGGACGAGCTGGCACGGCACGGCTTGGCGCCCCGGGCGGACACGTCTCCCGAGAAGCTGCGCGAGCAGATCAACGACCTCTACCGGTTCGAGATTCGCGCGCTGCGCGACCGGTGCCGCGCCGGCGAGTTCACCACGCACCAGCTGCCCGCGCGCGTGGTCGAGCTGCGCAAGCGCTACTTGCTGCTCTCGATCCCGATGGAGCGCTGGACCGAACCCGAGCCGTAGGCCTTCGTGTCCTTCCGCCTTCGCCGAAGGCGTCGGCGGACCGCCGTAGCTTTGCGGAAGCTGGTCGTGTAGATTCTCCTCATGCAACGGATCACGGTTCCGTTTGTCAGGGACGAGCGCGGGGCGCCGCTGCGTCGCGCCACGTGGGACGAGGCGCTCGCGAAGGCCGCGGCCGGGCTGCGCGCCGTGCGGGACACGCACGGCGGGCAGGCGTTCGGTCTCTTCAGCTGCTCGAAGAGCACGAACGAGATGAACTTCGCGGCGCAGAAGTTCGCGCGCGTCGTGATGGGGTCGAACAACATCGACAGCTGCAACCGCACGTGACACGCACCCAGCGTCGCCGGTCTGGCGATGGTGTTCGGGATGGGCGGGGGCACGAGCTCCTACCAGGAGATTGAAGAGACCGACTGCGTCCTGCTCTGGGGATCGAATGCCCGGGAGACGCACCCGATCTTCTTCCATCACCTGCTGAAGGGACTGAAGCGCGGCGCGCGGATGTTCACCATCGATCCGCGGCGGACCAGCTCCGCCGAGTGGGCGGACGTGTGGGTGGGGCTCGACGTGGGCACCGACATCCCGCTGGCCAATGCCGTGGGCCGCGAGATCATCGCGGCTGGTCTCGTGAATCACGACTTCGTCACCCACGCCACCGAGGGGTTCGAGGCTTATCGCGCAGCCGTCGAGCCGTGGACGCTCGATCGCGCCTCGGCGGTGACGGGCGTGCCTGCCGACGTCATCCGGCAGATGGCCCATGCCTATGCCACGGCGAAGCGCGCGATGCTGTGCTGGACGCTCGGCATCACTGAACATCACCACGCCGTCGACAACGTGCTCGCGCTCATCAACCTGGCGCTGCTCACGGGGCACGTGGGGCGATGGGGCAGCGGCATCAACCCGCTGCGCGGCCAGAACAACGTGCAGGGCGGGGGCGACATGGGTGCGCTGCCCGACCGGTTGCCCGGGTTCCAGCACGTGGAGAACGACGAGGTCCGGCGGAAGTTCGAGCAGAAGTGGGGCGTCACCATCCCGCCCAGGCGCGGGTGGCACCTCTCGGCGATGTTCGACGCGATGGAGAGCGGCGAGCTGAAGGCCGTCTACGTCATCGGCGAGAACCCGATCCAGTCCGAGGCCGACCAGCACCGGGCGGCCCGGTTGATTGGCAAGCTCGACTTCCTGGTGGTCCAGGACCTGTTCCTGACCGACACCGCCGAGCTGGCCGACGTCGTCTTTCCCGCGGCCGCCGGCGCGTTCGAATCGGATGGCACGGTCACGTCGAGCGAGCGGCGCGTGCAGCGGTGCCGGCGCACGCTCGATCCTCCAGGCGAGGCGCGTGAGGACCTGGCCATCATCTTCGACCTGGCCCGCACGCTCGGGCACGACTGGGGCCCGCCAGACGCCGAAGCGGTGTGGAACGAGTTGCGCTCGCTGTCTCCCGTCCACGCCGGCATGAGCTACGCGCGCCTCGACGAACACCGTGGGCTGCGGTGGCCCTGTTACGACGACACGCACCCGGGCGAAGCGTTCCTGCATGGGCGGTTGTGGGAGCGCCCCGTCAAGGGGCCGCGCGCGCCGTTCCACCCCGCCGAGCACCAGGAGCCGGCGGATCCGCTCTCGGCCGAGTACCCCATCCGCCTCACGACCGGCCGTCGGCTCGCCGAGTACAACACCGGC
>Ga0105106_10001900_pt1 | contig 14923 bp, 10 predicted proteins | sample PPLLaktember2015_5_FD_79109 | JGI IMG/M metagenome (GOLD analysis project Ga0105106, IMG submission 79109) | Freshwater sediment microbial communities from Prairie Pothole Lake near Jamestown, North Dakota, USA - PPLs Lake P8 Core (1) Depth... | ecosystem: Environmental > Aquatic > Freshwater >...
ATGTTCCGGATATAGGCATCCAGTGCTTCACAAACGAATGTGGCGTTCTGTATGAATATCGGCGTCCACATATCCGGCGAGCTTTTGGCCAGACGAACGGTCGATTCGAAACCGGAACCCGCGAGATCAAATATGGTCGAGGTATTTTTCTCGATTTCCAGGACCGTTGTGGCAAGCACGAACGACGTAATATGGGAAATGTGCGAAACGTACGCGACATGCAGATCATGCGATTGCGCATCCATCGTCAGCAGGCGCATGCCGACAAGACCATATATCCGGCGGACCACTGCGACGGCGTCCGGATCGCTCTGTTCAAGGTTGCAGAGTATGCCCAGCTTGTCGCGGAACAATCCGGCAAGGGCGGCTGCCGGACCGCTATTTTCGGTGCCCGCGATGGGATGCGAAGCCACAAACCGGCCGCGGCGGGGATGCCGTTCCACCGCAGTGCAGATGGCCTGCTTGGTCGAGCCCATATCGGTCACCACCGCGGTTGGGGGGACTCTGTCCAGTATCGACGGGAGAAGCTTGGCGGTGTCGGTAACAGGAACTGCGATGATGACCAGGTCTGCTGATTCTACGGCCTGCTCGAGGGGTAGGATTTCATCGACCAGTCCGATGGATTGTGCCAGACGAGAATTCTCGGGGTTGTTTTCGACGCCGATGATACGGGACGTGAATCCGGCTGCCCGGAGGTCTATCGCCCATGAGCCGCCAATGAGGCCGGGACCGATGACAACAGTGGTCATGAAGTCCTCCAGGATGGCGAGGCAGTGCTCTTCTTGATGAGCGCGACTGCCTCTGTGAGTACGGGCACGGGGCTGCAGAGTGACAGCCGGAGGTAGCCCGCACCGCGCTGCCCAAACACTGTTCCCGGAACGAGGAATACATGCGCCCGCTCGAGAACCATATCGGCCAGCTGTTCTGCGTCACCCGTGGAATCAGCGATTTTTCCCCACACGAACATTCCCGCCTGGGAGGAACTCACTGTACAACCCAGGTTGTTGAGGATGCTTTCGCCCAGTGTTCTGCGTGAACGGTACTCGGCACGAAGATGGTCATACCATGTATGATCACTTTGAAGGGCTACCGTCGCCGCATGCTGAAGTGACAGCGACATTCCTGATTCGACATTGCTGGCGACGCGGCCGATTGCATCGATGTACGCTTGATCACCCGCGGCCCATCCGATGCGCCAACCTGAAAGGTTGTGCGACTTGCTCATGGAGTGAAGTTCAATTGCGAGGTCGCGCGCACCCGGGCATGCCAGAATGCTCAACAAGTCGTCGCTGTCGCCGAGCTGCGGGTAGGGATTGTCGTGGCAAAGGAGGATATGGTGCTCCCGGGCAAAGCCCACGAGGTCGTTGAACAAGGGTTCCCGCGCGGGCGCACCTGTCGGCATGTGCGGGTAGTTCGCCCAGATGAGTTTCACCCCACGCAAATCCATACGGTTGAGAACACTCCACTCCGGTGCCCAACCGTTCGCCGGGTCGAGCGGATAAGGCAGGACCCGAGCCCCTGTCATCCGTGCAACGCCTCCGTACGTCGGATATCCTGGGTCGGGAACAAGCACAGCGTCGCCGGGATCCACGAAGGCGAGAGTGACGTACAGCATCCCTTGTTTTGAACCTGGTAGTGGGAGTATCTCCGTTGAAGGGTTGAGCTCGCACTTGAAGTGCTGGCGCACGTAGCCGGCCATTGCAGCACGAAGTTCAGGAATCCCTCTGTAGGGCTGATAGCTGTAGTGGCGTCCGTCAGCCGCTGACGCAACGAGGCGATCAATGGTCTCCTGCGACGGTTGGAGATCGGGGCTCCCGATCCCAAGGTTGATGATGCGCTGTCCTGCCGATTCCATCTCTTTGATCTGCCGCAATTTGGCCGCAAAGTAATATTCGTCAACTGTGTGCAGACGATCGGCGAGTGGTACGATCATGCGTTCTTCTTTCCCCGCGGATATTCTCCGAGGATCTTCATCTCTTGAACATGAGGTGCAATTGCCTCCAGCGCCGAGTGATAGTGGACGGCAGACTCGAACTCCAGGTCAACATGCATATAGTACTCCCATTCACGCCCGAGAACCGGCAGGGACTGGATCTTGGTGAGGTTGCAGCCCTCATTCGCAAGGATCGTAAGGACGCGGGCGAGACTGCCGCGCGTGTGGGGGACGTGGAAGGCGAGTGTGGCCTTGTCCGGCGCCGGACGGGTCCCGTTTATTTCGGAGCGCTGATGCAGCACCAGGAACCGCGTGAAATTACGCTTGTCGGTTTCAATGCCTGCGACCAGCACCTGGAGTCCGAACAATTGAGCCGCTCGTTTGCCTGCGATTGCCCCGAAACCATGCTTCTTGTGACTCGCGATCCACAAGGCGCTCGCCGCCGTGTCCGTCGTCTCGACAAGGCGGATCTCCGGATGCTTTTCAAAGTATGCCTGACACTGCTGGATCGCCATGGGGTGTGAGTGGACTTCCCGTATGTTCTCGAGTTTCTGTCCCGGAAGGCAGAGCAGGTTCTGGTGGATCGGCAGGTAGATCTCTCCGATGATGGCCATCTCGGAGGTCCGGAGGAGCGCATAGTTCGGCAGAATCGTCCCAGCGACGGTGTTTTCGATCGCCATTACCGCATACTTCACCTTCCTCTTCTTCAGCAGAATGAACATGTCACGGAAGGTCTCGCATGGGACCGGCTCGTATGCGCCGGTGAAATACTGTGCTGCTGCCTCGTCGTGAAACGACCCGGCAATTCCCTGGATGGCGACGGTTTGTGATGGAGTGTCCATAATAACGAAAAACCCGACTGAGAGTCGGGGTTCTTTGGTTCTGCAATGGTCAAAGGAAAGTCATTCCCGACACGAGGGCCTCATGGCGAGGTAAAAATAGAAAAAGTAGCCGTGGAATGACTTGGTTTTCATGCTATCCAATCTAAGAAAACCGTACAGAGATGCAAGAAGAAAAAGCCTCTGGAATCGCCCGTTTCCCACGGCTGAAATATACCGGCTTCTCAGGGCTGAAGAACCCCGTTTTCCTTCAGAAATGCCTTGATCATCGCATAGATGCGCATCATGTCGTCGCGCGAAAAACCGCCATGTTTGCCCCCTGGAATCGAAACGAGCTTGTTTGGCACGCCTGCCGCCGCGAGGGCTGTGTGCAGACGTACGGCGTGCGAGTAAGGCACGAGATTGTCATTGTCGCCGTGGATCGTGAAGATCGAGGGCAGGTCCTTCCGCACGTAGGTGAGGGGAGACAAGCGTGTCGCAAGCCGGTCGCGGTCGGGCTGACTCCCCAACCACGAGACTGCATAGTTCTGCCGGTTTGCCCCTGAAAGCAGGTCTTTCACATCGGTGATACCGTACCAATTCACTATTGCCGCGACCTTCAACGGGACCGTGTTCTGGTCCCAGTCGCGTGTTGCATCGAAACCCGCGGCCGAGTCGAGCATGCCCGTCATGAGCGCGAGATGCCCGCCGGCTGATCCTCCCGTTACGATGATGCGGCTGGAATCGAAATTGTATGTCCGGGCATTCTTCATCACCCATCGCAATGCCAGCCTGCAGTCCTCGACTGCGGCGGGGGCAAGAGCAACCCGCGCGAGGCGGTACTCCACGTTGACAACAGAGAGGCCCATTTCCAGGTAGGGGAGGAAGTGCATCAGTGCTGTTTCCTTGGTGCCGCCCACCCATCCGCCGCCGTGAATGAACACCACCGTGGGGACGGGCGCGTTCGTTCCCCTCCGAACGTACGCATCCAACTTGCAGTCGAAGTTGTCGGCGGTCGCGTAAACGACATCCGCCATGATTGAGTAATGCTGTGCGAGGTCGACGGACCAGCCGAATCCGTCCGCCTGCGGCGTTTGTGCCGTAACCGTTAGTGTGGCGAGAGCGATGGTGCATACCAGTGTGTTCATCGTACGACGCATGGCAATTCTCCTTCGGTTTTCCAGTTGGACTTGCGCTTCTGCTAGACAATTCTTTCCAGAGGTACCTGGAACAGGCGGATCTTGTCATCCGCCCTGAGTATTTCCTTGTTTTTTTCGGCGATATCTGCCACAAGTCTCTCCAGCAATTCTTCCTCGCGAAAAGCGATCATCAGCACGGCATTGTGTCCCGGGAAGCTTCGTGTGCCGAGGTGCGGTTCCGTTCCGTGCCCTTTCCCGGTCACCTGGTCCCACCGTGTGTAGAAGTCGATTCCCAACGTGTGGAGTACCGCCATAAGTCGGGGAGCGTACACATCGTTGCATACCGTGAATGCGATCTTCATGAGAGTGATTTCCTTTTCATTCCGGGTATGGCCCCGGCAACTTTGCGGAAGACACCGGCTAATGTGAAGTCATCGAGGATCGAATAGACCACCGGCACGACAAAGAGCGTGAGAAGGGTTGAAGTGATCAAACCGCCGATGACGGCCTGTCCCATTGGAGACCTGAACTCGCTTCCTTCGCCAAAAGCAAATGCCACGGGCATCATGCCGAAGATCATGGCGAAGGTGGTCATCAGAATCGGCCGAAGCCGTGTGGCCCCTGCCATGATCAATGCCTCAGAACGCTCATGTCCTCTGTCGCGAAGCACGTTTGCAAAGTCGACGAGCAGAATGCCGTTTTTCGTCACCAGGCCCATCAACATGATGATACCGATCAATGACATCACGGAGAGGGTGCTGTCGAAAATAAGCAGTGCGAAGATCGCGCCGATAAGTGACATCGGGAGAGCAAGCATGATCGAAAAGGGATATTTGAAGCTCTCGAATTGCATTGCCAGTACGATGTAGACGAAAACGATGGCCAGTCCCAGGGACATGAGAATGTCTTTGAACGATTCTGCCTGCATCTCGCCCATACCGATGACTTTTATGGAATACCCAGGAGAAAGGGCGATTTCCCTTGTGCGCGACTGGGCATCGCCGAGCACGTCTCCCAGGGCGCGGCCGGAGAGATTTGCATCGATACGAATCTCGCGTTGACGGTCATATCGGTTGATCGTCGATGGCCCGGAGGCCTGCTGGATATTTGCCACCGATCCCAGCGGTATCAAGACCTTCTGGCCGTTACCGGCGTCTTTGGTGCCTTTGATAGTCATTGCCCGGACATCCTCGATCGTAGATCTGTCGGCCTTGTTCAGGCGGACGCGGACATCATACTGCTCTTCGCCCTCCTGATACTTTGTCGCGACGAATCCATCGACCATGGCACGCGCGCTGGATGCAATCAGACCGACGTTGATCCCCAAATCCGATGCCTTTTCTCTGTCAATCGCCAGACGTACCTCGGGTTTCGAGGATTCGAAGCTGTTCTCCACATCGGCGGCGCCTGGTATTGTTCGAAACGCATACTCCACCTGAGCAGCAATTTTCTGAAGTTTCGTGAAATCTTCGCCACGAACACTCAAGATGGCCTCCTTCTGGTTTGCCCCCATTCCTGAGGAGACCATCAAACCGAAATTCGCCCCGGGAATCCGTCTCATCTCTTCTCGAGCTTCCTGCATGATTTGCTGGATCCCCCTCGTGCGTTCGGCCTTTTTGACCGTTTTCACGAGAATCGTCCCCTTTGTCACCGGATTTGTGCCTGCGCCGATTGTCGTCAGCATCGAGGTGACTTCCGGGCGTCTCCGCAGGACCTCTTCGGCTGCTGCACACAGCCGGCTCGTTTCTTCCAGCGAACTGCCGGGGGCTGCGTTGACGACAACATTGAACTCGCTTTGATCCATGGAAGGGAAGAATGCCGATCCGAGGAAGCGCATGAGGAAGAAGCTGGAGAGGAAGATCACAAGAGCGCCCACGATGACGGCTGTCCGGTGCCCGAGCGACCAGCGAATAGCATTCCGGTATTTTGCGCTCATCACGGTGAATGTGTGGTTGAACCAATAAAGTCCGCGTCGGAGAACACTGCCTTCGTTGGTGAGTTCCTCGTCCTCCTCCTTCAACCAGCGTGACGAGAGCATCGGCGTAAGCGTAAACGCCACGAACAGCGAGACAAGAACTGATGCGGAGATGGTGATGCCGAACTGAAAGAAGAACCTGCCGGCAATGCCAGGCATGAACGCCACAGGCACAAACACGGCCACAATCGTAAAGGTCGTTGCCATCACGGCAAGTCCGATTTCGCTTGTCGCGGCTTTCGCCGCCTCGACGGGGGACTCACCGTCCTGCATATGGCGATAGATGTTCTCAATAACAACGATCGCATCGTCGATCAGAAGACCGACAGCCAGCGAGAGTGCCATCAGCGTCATGGTGTTGAGCGTGAAACCTAACGCGTACATGATGATGAAACTCGCGATAATCGATGTCGGCAACGCGACCGCGCTGATGAAAGTTGACCGCATGTTCGCCAGGAAGAGGTACACGACGATTACCGCGAGCAACCCGCCATACAGGATGTCGAAGAGCACATCGTGCACCGACTCTCGAATAAACGTGCTGTTGTCGCGAGCGACAGTCAGGTGGATGTCGGATGGAAGCTCGTTCTGGATCCTGTCAATCTGCTGCTGGATTCCATCGGCAACGCGCACAGTGTTGCTGCCCGACTGCCTCAGTATGCTGAGCCCGATCGCCTGCTTGCCGTTCAAGCGGGAGAGACTTTCTTGTTCCTCAATGCCGTCTTCAATTGTGGCGACCTCGGAGAGGTGTACGATCTTGCCGCCGGGAGTTGCGACGACGACTTTGGCGAAGTCTGCAACACTCGTGTATTTCCCCATCGTCCGGAGAAGAATCTGGCGGCTGCCCTGTTCGAGATTCCCTGCCGGGATCTCGACGTTCGCGGCGCCCACGCTCTGGATAACGTCCTGGATTGAGAGATTGTAGGCCTGAAGCCGGCCGGCATCCACAATGATCTGGATCTCCCGCTCAGCACCGCCGACGAGATCAACGCGCCCCACACCGGACACACTTTCGAGGCGCTTCCTGATGACATTTTTTGTGAAAGTCGTGATCTCTTTGGGCGATCGCTCGCCGGAGACGGTCAGTGTGAAGATTGGCGTGCTTGCCGGATCGATACGCTGGATGACCGGGTCTTCAATATCTGCCGGAAGGTCGCCCCGTATAGCTGCGATCTTCTCGCGCACGTCCTGGGCGCCCTGCTGTCCTTTCACTTCCAGTTTGAACTGGACGATGACGATCGACACGCCTTCCTGGGAAATGGATTGGATGTGATCGACGCCGGCAATGGTGTTGACGGCATCTTCGATTTTTTTCGTAACATCCGTTTCGATCTGCTCGGGTCCCGCGCCCGGAAGCACTGTCGTGGCGGTAACATACGGGAAATCAACGTCAGGGAACTGGTCGATATTCAACTTCATGTAGGAGAACAGCCCCAGCACGATAAGAGCGAAAATCATCATCGTCGCAAAGACCGGACGATCTATGGAGACATCAGCAAGCTTCATGGTTTCCTGCCTTGTTGTTCAGTGGGATCTCTTCAGCGCGAGCCGGCCTGCTGTGCGACGATCACATAGCTGCTATCGCGAACGTTGTTGAGGCCAACCGTTGCCACACTATCGGTGGGGAGAACACCCTTAAGAATCGCTGTCCGTTCCCCATCGCTCATGCCGATCTCTACTGCCCGCTGATATGCCCGTCCATCCTTCACGACGAAAACCTTGCTTGTGATGCCATCTGTTTGAATGGCAATGTTGGGCACCGAGAGGATTCCCGCCTCGGAACTCACCTGTAACCTCACTTTGGCAAACATGCCGGGGCGGAACCAGCGGTCCGGTGTGTTTGTGAACATTGCCTTGACTTCGAACGAACGGGAGCGAACATCCGCGGAACGCGAAATCTGCACGATGCTCCCCCGCATTGTGAGGTCCGGACGGGCCTCCGATGTGATGCTCACCTTCTGGCCGATGGCAAGAGAGGTGACATCGGACTCGTTCAGGTTGAAAATCGCCTTGATCCGATCGATCTTGGCCACTGTGGCCAGCGCGACCCCTGGGGATGCGAGATCGCCGATGCTTGCGTTGACGGCGGTGACAACGCCGGCGATCGGGGTCGTGAGCTCAACCACGCTCCGGGCACCGGTGTAGTTCGCACGCGCGACGTCATATGCAGTCTGCGCAGCATCAAGAGTCTGCAGCGAGACTGCACCTTCTGCATACAGGGATTTCATGCGCTCGAGGGACTTCTCCGCATTCCGGAAGCTTGCCTCCGCCTGGTAAAACTGCGACGATGCACCTGCCTTGTCCAGCGTCACCATCAGCCGGTTCGCGGGAACAGTCATCCCAACCTTGACGTGAACGCCGGCGATCCGCTCTGAGATCTTGGGAACGATGTTGGCTTGCTCCTGCCCCTCGAGCGTTGCAGAGTAGTTCCGTGCAACGGAGAGAGTGCCCTTCTGTACTGCGGCAACCTCAACGGGCACCGTGATCTTCGCCCCTACGGCATTACCCTCGGCGGATTCGGACTTGTCTGATCCGCAGCCGGCGAGCAGAGCGAAGGTCGCGATGCCGAGACCGCCCGCGCTCCGGGCGAGGATGTTCTGCAAAGTAGTCTTCACGTGTGTGTGCCTCCTGGTTAGTCTCAAGTTCTCTCTGGTTTGAAGTCCGAAGGCTGTCGCGCGCGACAGAGACCTTCCCGGCGACGCATCAGCGCGGTTGGCCGACAGCGTTCTCCCATTCAGCCCGTGCGACAAGATAGTCGTAGATGCCCTGGGCGTAGTTGGTCTGCGCCCGGGTCATGGCAACCTGCGTGTCCATAAGCTCCAGCTGGGTTCCCACGCCGCTCTTAAACCGCGTCTGCGCAATCTGGACGGCCTTCTGTGCCTGGCCGAGCGACTTCTCCTGGCCCTCGATTCGTTTCTTTGCCTCAGCCATGCGCAGTTCAAAAGATTGGATCCGGAGCCGCAAACCCTCTTCTGCCTTCTGACGCGTCGTTACAATCTTCTGATGGTCGATAATGGCTTCCTCAGTGCGTGCAGACGCCCTGAGTCCGTCAAAGAGGGGGAAAGACAGCCTCAGGCCGACATTGAGAGAGTTCGCCCAGAGGTAGTCCTTGAATATGAACGTATTGTCCTGTGATTGCCACTGATACGACCCGGTCAAATCGAGCGTGGGGTAATGAGCCGCCCGTTCGATACTGATGTTCTTTTGAAGGAGAGACTCCTGAAGAGCAAGCTGAGCGATTGCAGAGTTGGTGGCGATCGCTTCGCGCCGCCGTTGCTCGAGGATATCCTGTTGAATGACCTGGTACGTGAGATCTCCCTGCACGTCAATTTCCTGGTCGAGCGGGAGAGCCAGGATGTTTTTCAGGCTGTTCTTTGCCAACTGAAGAGAATTCTCGGCCGCAATATAGAGCGGTTCGGTGTTGGCAACCTGGACTTCTGCGCGCAGCAGGTCAAATTCCGCTGCCATGCCGTTCTTGAACTGTGCGCGCACGTTCTCAAGGTTCGCCCGCACAACATCGAGCCCTTCACGATTCGCGCGCACCAGCTCGCGCATGAGGAGGGTGTTGTAGAATGCCTTCTTGGTCTGCAGGACAACATCCTCCTGCGTCGTCTGATAGGCACGGTCGACGTAGTCGGAGTACGTTGTGGCGATATCCATGGCAACGCCCACCCGCCAATTGAGCAGTGGTTGGGTGAGCGTGGCTCCAGCTTGGTAGGCGTTCGCCGATCCGAACTCAATCGCCATCGTCTTGGGTGAAGGATTGATGAGGCTGTTCGGAGGAACGAACATGACGGCATTCTTGATATTGCGGGTGTAGGTGGCGGAGACGTTAAGCTGGGGGAAAGCCCCGGAGCGTGCCTCGGCAATTTGAGCGTCGGCCTTAAGACGGTCCTGATCAGCGACCTGGATGTCGCGATTCTGCTTGGACGCGATCTCCAGTGCTTTGTCAAGAGTGATAACCATCGGTGTGCCGTCACTCTGTGCGTACACCGGGAGGGGGCTCAAGATTCGGAAGATGACGGCACCTGCAACGGCAACGCCGAACAGTGCCGGACGGTGAGCATTCATTGGCTATCCTTTGCTTTGTCTTTCCACAATACCATCCAGAAACACTGAGGTGATGAACTCCGCAGCTGCAGCCAAGTCGTCACCGGTGCGGTCATGATCGACTGTAAAACGCTGAAAACAGTAGCCTCTCAACATGCCGTCAAAAAGGATGATGAGTTGCATCGGATCGCTCTGGCGCAACCTTCCGGTGTCGATGCTCTCTTTCAGAGAATCAGCCAGCACCAGCCACGATCCGCGTGCGCGGTTCATTATTTCCCGCACTTTGGTGACGCTCGCAGGGGCGTCGCCGCGATGCAACTCCTGGTAGATCACGTGGAGCAATTCACCATTATCCTTCACGTACGCGATCAATTTCTCGGCATAGTTGCGGAGCTTCTGCCTTACGTCTCCCGGCACGGATGCGGACTCCCGGGCTATGGCAAGGGAGTCTTCGACGGCTTGTTCGACGATGCCGAGGAAGATCTCATCTTTGTTCGCGAAGTAGTTGTAGAGAGTGCCTTTCCCAAACTCTGCGTGGCGTGCGATTTCGTCGAGGGTGGTCTCACGAAAACCCTTGGAAACGAAAAGCTCGCGCGCTGCCTTCAGGATCTCCTGTTGCCGGGTGCGCTTTTCCCGTTCTTTCCGCGATAGGGCTTCCTGCGCCGTAAGTTCAGTCATACGTCCAACCCGTCTAAGATATGACTATAGCGTTCTCAATGTGACCAATGGGTCACAATGTACAACAACAAGTCACAGGAGTCAAGGTATTTATTTCGCCGCAGGAAAAAAAGGTAGAGATTGCAAAAAACGCATGTATTTGCTATACTTTCGAAACGGTCATCGGTGGCGTCGTTCCAACCGGAAGTCATTTCGCGGTCACCCTGGCCCCCTCCCTGACCATGTCGGCTCTCACATACAGGAATTCATGGATATTCTCAGCCTCCTTCGCGGCCTTGGCGGACTTCTGTTCGTCACCGCCCTGGCCTTCGCCTTTTCCGGCAATCGCCGCAACATCAACTGGCGTTTGGTAATCGTCGGCATCGTTCTACAGTTTGCCTTTGCATTCCTCGTGCTGCAAACCACCATCGGCCGCGAGATATTCTTTCAGATCAGCCGCTTTTTTGTCGTCCTGTTCAGTTTTGCGGGTGAGGGCGCGCAATTCGTGTTCGGCTCACTGGCGAAAAGCCCGGGCACCGAAGGGAGTATAGGCTTTTTCTTTGCCTTCCAGGTACTGCCGACAATCATCTTCTTCGCATCTCTCATGGCCGTGCTGTATTTCCTCGGGATCATGCAGCGTATCGTTCAGGGGATGGCATGGGTGATGGCGTGGCTGATGCGTACGAGCGGTGCAGAGTCGCTCTGCGTTGCCGCCAATGTCTTCATCGGCCAGACCGAAGCGCCCCTGGTCATCCGCCCCTACATTGCCGGCATGACCCAATCGGAACTGCTGACGATCATGACCGGCGGTATGGCACATATTTCCGGCGGTGTGCTGGCCGCGTACATGCAGTTGCTGGGAGTGGCCTACGCAACGTGGCAGGGCGCGGCTGTCGAACCTTCACAGATCATGTTTGCAGGCCATCTCCTCGCCGCGAGCATCATGGCGGCACCGGCAACCATGGTAGTCGCCAAAATGCTCTACCCGGAGACAGAAACACCTGCCACACTGGGCACCGTGCGTGTGAAGATCGAGCGAACGCACTCGAACATCATCGAAGCAGCTGCAGGTGGAGCAGGAGATGGGCTCCGTCTCGCGTTGAATGTGGCCGGCATGCTCCTCGCATTCATCGCGCTCATTGCACTGCTGAATTTCCTGCTCAATGGGCTCGGTGATATTACCGGACTCAATGCACTCTGTGTGACGAATTTCGGCAAACCTCTCTCCCTCGAACTTCTGTTCGGCCTCGTATTCCAGTTCATCGCCGTCATTATCGGTGTTCCCTGGAAGGACGCGCTGAACGTCGGGTCTTTGATGGGCATCAAGCTTGTCCTGAATGAGTTCGTTGCGTATATGCGAATGGCGGACCAGATAGGCGCCGGGCTCCTTTCCCAGAAGGCGATCGTCATCGCCACATATTCCCTCTGCGGTTTTGCCAACTTTTCTTCCATCGCTATCCAGATCGGCGGCATCAGTCCACTGGCAGAAAACAGGAGAAGTGACATAGCGAAATTCGGACTCAAGGCGGTGCTCGGCGGCACCATTGCCACGTGGATGACCGCCTCTATTGCCGGCATTCTCTCATAATCCTTGCTCGATGACCATATGAACGATACCATTCCACGTTACCGTTGGTTCGCGCTCGGGGACTTCAACGGCTTCTTCGGGTTGATGTTTGACAATCTCACCGTGCTCTCGTTCCTCGCGGGAATTCTCACATTCGTCTTCGGCTTTCCGGCCGATATCGTGTTCACCCGCATGATTCCCGGCACGGCGTTCGGTGTGCTCTTCGGCGATCTGGTGTATACATGGCTCGCATTCCGGCTCGCAAAGAAAACCGGCAACCGCACCGTCACTGCAATGCCGCTCGGATTGGATACACCTTCCACGATAGGTATCGCCCTCGTCGTTCTGGGGCCTGCTTTCCTCGACCTGAAGGCATCCGGGATGGCGGAACGTGATGCCGCCATGATGACCTGGTACATCGGCATGGCGACGATGGTGATGATCGGAATCGTCAAAATCATCTTTTCCTTCGTCGGGCACTGGGTGCAGAAAATCGTTCCTCAAGCCGGCTTGCTCGGTTCGCTCGCTGGCATCGGGCTGGCTCTCATCGGCATGGTCCCGCTTGTTGACGTGTTTGGCATCCCGCTCGTTGGGCTTGTGGCACTCGGGATCGTTCTCTACACGCTTATTGCGGAAATCAAACTGCCTTGGAACAGCCCCGGAGTTCTTGTATCGGTGATCATCGGTACACTTCTGTACTATCTCCTCGGGAACACCGGCCTGGTGGGTGGAACATTCCCCGGACCTCCCGTCGGTAATTTCCACTTCGGGCTCCCGATCCCCACACTTTCGTTTCTGGTTGGAATCGGGCCGGCACTGAAATACCTCCCGATAGCTATCCCCTTCGGCATCCTGACCATTGTGGGCGGCATCAATGTCACGGAAAGCGCGCGCGTTGCAGGTGACGATTTCAAGACGCGCGACATCCTCCTCACCGAGGCGGTGGCAACGCTCGTTGCCGGGATCTGTGGAGGTGTCGCACAGTCCACGCCGTATATCGGTCAGCCTGCCTACAAGCGAATGGGTGCGCGGTCGGGATACACCCTGCTGACTGGCATCTTCATCGGCCTCGGAGGAATGCTGGGCTATATCTCTTTTATTATCGAGCTTATTCCTCGTGCCGTGCTGGCGCCGATATTGATTTTCGTTGCCCTCGATATTATTGTGCAGTCTTTCCAGGCATGTCCGGCACGGCATGCCCCTGCGGTGGCATTTGCCTTTTTCCCCACCGTCGCCCGTCTCCTGGCGATCAAGCTGGGCAATCCCGATATCGTCCTGCCTGAGACGTTCGAAACGCTGATGAATGCGCCCGGCGGATCATTGCCGGAACTGCTGGTGACCGTCGCACTGGGCAACGGGTTCATAGTCACCGCGATGCTCTGGGGCGGTTTCCTCGCTGAAATGATCAACCGCCGCCTCCGGGTGTCAGCTGCATACCTCCTGATCCTGGCCGGACTCACGTTTTTCGGGATTATCCATTCCGCGATGCCCGATGGCAGCATGTATTTCCCATGGAACTTGACCGGGCTAGCGCGGCAAATTCCCTATCAATTCGCACTTGCGTATGCTGTTTTGGCAACTCTCTTGATTTTGTTTTCATTTACACGTGAGGCCAAAGAGCCCGTCCCCGAGTCGGCTCACATGTCATAGTGCGGCACCACATGGGCGCCGATTCTAAGAGGTCAGGGGTCTGACCCCGATGGCCAATAGTGGCCGCGCACAAACCGTTCGACCGATGGAAGCACCAACCCAAAGTCAGACCAGTACCAAACCTCCTGAAGGCTTCAGACGGGAGTTGCGGGTTCTGGACGCCACTATGATCGTTGTCGGGTCAATGATCGGCTCCGGGATCTTTATTGTGAGTGCCGATATCGCCCGCACTGTGGGGAGTGCGGGATATCTGCTGCTCGTCTGGCTCATCACCGGCGTGATCACCGTGGCCGGAGCGCTTTGCTACGGGGAGCTCGCGGGTATGTTCCCGAGGGCAGGCGGGCAATACCTTTTTCTCCGCGAGAGCTACAATCCGTTCGTCGCATTCCTCTATGGCTGGACATTCTTTACCATAATCCAGACGGGGACCATTGCCGCCGTCGCGGTCGCTTTTGCAAAGTACACTGCAGTGCTTTTGCCGGGCCTCGCCAACACACTCCTGGAGTACGATACCTTCCGTGTCACAGGTGCGCAGGTTCTCGCAATCGGCAGCATCCTCATACTTACATTCATCAGTACCCTGGGGATCCGTGGAGGCAAAATACTGCAGGATGTGTTCACATTCGCGAAGCTCGCGGCGCTCATCGGCGTCATTCTCATCGGTGTCTTTGTCGGCAGGAATGCCGAGGCGATTGCAGGGAACGTGGCCACGTTCTGGAACGCCACCTGGACACATGTTGCGGCAGGGAACATCCTCAGCATCGAGGCCCTTTCGGGCATCGGCATTGTCACCGCCCTGGGTGCCGCGATGGTCGGGGCTCTGTTCTCCAGTGATGCATGGAACAACATTACGTTTGCCGCGGCAGAAGTGGTCGAGCCGCGGAGGACGATTCCGCTGAGCCTGGTCCTGGGGACGGGGATCGTCGTCGTGCTCTATCTGCTTGCCAACATCGCTTATCTCATGGTGTTGCCGATCGGGGGAACACCCGGCGCCGCTGAAATCGCCCAACGGGGAATTCAGTTTGCGACGGAGGACCGTGTGGCGACCGCTGCCGCATCGTTGATTTTCGGTGAAACTGCCGCGTTGATCATGGCCGCACTCATCATGGTCTCGACGTTCGGATGCAACAACGG
>Ga0105106_10001901_pt1 | contig 14922 bp, 18 predicted proteins | sample PPLLaktember2015_5_FD_79109 | JGI IMG/M metagenome (GOLD analysis project Ga0105106, IMG submission 79109) | Freshwater sediment microbial communities from Prairie Pothole Lake near Jamestown, North Dakota, USA - PPLs Lake P8 Core (1) Depth... | ecosystem: Environmental > Aquatic > Freshwater >...
CCTCGTGCCGGTACTTGCAGTTGCTGTCTACACGGTGATGTATTCTTACTTCGAATATCAAAAAGAGATAAAGAACCAGACAGGGAAAGCCTGAGTTTATTTGCGTAGCAGGTTACAGGAGACCGGATAATTTCCGGACCTGCATCTCGCATTCCTTATTACCTGTCCCTGCCAGTATAAGGTGAGGGAACCATGAAACAGGCGGCATTGTTGATCATCGATATGCAGAACGATTTTGTCCTTGAGGGTGCGCCTCTCCGGGTGGCACAGGCACGCAGCGTTGTCCCGAAAATCTACGAGGTGCTCGCGGAATTCCGGAAAAAGAGACTGTCAGTCTTCCATATCCTGAGGGTGCACCGCAGGGACGGATCGGATGTCGAGATTACCCGAGTGGAGCTCTTCAGGAAGCACCCGTTTGCGGTTGAAGGGACCCATGGTGCAGCAGTGATCGAAGAGCTGACCCCGTGGCCCGGTGAATATGTCATCCCGAAGATCCGGATGAGTGCCTTCATTGGGACAGAACTGGACCTTATGCTCCGGAACATCGGCGTTGAGGAGCTCGTTGTGACCGGGATCCAGACTCCCAACTGTATCCGCACCACGGTCTTTGATGCAATCGCCTATAACTATCCGGTGGCGCTGGTTGAGGATGCCGTTGGGGCGCAAACAGATGAGATTCATAAAGCCAATGTCAGGGATATGGCAAATATCGGCGTAAAGATCCTGAAATCCCAGGACATCAGTGCATATCTTGGCTGAAAAAGCGAAGGGATTTTAAGGCCTGACCCATGCTCTCCGGAACTGAAATTATCGTCGCAGGACTGGCAGCGGCAGCCGCGGGTCTTGTCAATGCCCTTGCCGGAGGAGGGACACTTATCTCATTCCCGGCACTCATTGCACTCGGAGTCCCCATGGTTACTGCCAATATCACCAATACCGTTGCATTATGCCCGGGCTATCTCGGGGGCACAGTCGCCCAGAGGGAAGATCTCCGTGGGCAACAGAGACGGTTGTTGCTGCTCGTCCCGGCAGGAATTGCAGGCGGTATTGCCGGCAGTTAACTGCTCCTCGTTGCAAACGAAAGGGTATTTCATGTCATTGTCCCCTTCCTCATCCTGACTGCCGTGTTGCTTGCAGTCCAGGACCGGGTCCGTATTTGGATCCTGAAACTATCTCACGATAAACCGGGAAAACAGGGTAGCGGGGCAGTGCTTCCGGTCGGTCTTGCGGCAGTATATGGAGGTTATTTCGGTGCGGGCATGAGCGTGATCGTTCTCACGGTCCTGGGACTGTTCCTTGAGGATTCACTGACCCGCCTCAATGCACTCAGGCAGTGCATATCACTCAGTATCAATGTCGCGGCAGCGGTATTTTTCCTGTTTTCCGGCATGGTTATCTGGCCGCTGGCGCTGGTCATGGCAGCAGGGGCCCTGGCTGGTGGTGCTGCGGGGGGAAGGATTGCCGGACGGATAAATCAGGTCCTGTTACGCTGGACCATCGTTGTAATTGGCAGCGTTGTTGGAATTCTGCTGCTCATAAGGTTGTAATCACCCTGCCCTCAATTATTGTTTTTTACCCTATAATCGGGGTATATTTCGATTTTGCCGATGGCTGTTTTTTTAAGGGGCATTTCTGCCTCACCTGACCAGCCGGGTATTGAAATCACTCAAAGAAAATAAAAAAAGGGAATGGTCTTACAGCGCATTGACCAGAGATCTTCGGGTAATAATACCGGAAAGTTTGCCTTTGTCCATTACGGGTACTGAACTGATGTTCTTTTTCAGCATCAGGTCGACGACCGCCACAACACTCGCCGTCGTGTCAACGGATACGAGCGGGGAGGTCATGATATCCCGGATAATCAGGTTTCGTATACGGTGATCCTGGTGCTGGTCCCGGGTCTCCTCGCGGAATTTTCGCATTGCAACTGCGACGTCAGTTTCAGTAACGATTCCGATGTATTTTCCCTGGTCTGTTACAATAAAACGAGTGATTCCGTCATCAAGCATGCGGCGCCGCAGGTGAACGACACGCTCATCGGCTTCAATGGTGATCGCTTTTTCGATTGCGCTTTCAATGCCGTTTTCCGGCTGGTATTTTTTCAGGAGATCCCCGGCAGCCACCTGACCAATCAACTTATGATCACTGTCATAGACAACGACCAGCTTGTAGTGCTGGAGCAGCGGGACAAGGACATTGATGCTTTCATCGGGATAGACACTGGTGAATTCTTCCTCAACCACGCTCGCCACATGGATAGCAGCGGGAGCAAGATCCGAGTTCTGTTTGCTGCCGAGCTTCTCTGCAATTGCCTGCCGGGATACCGTACCTACTACCGTGTTATTATTGACTGCGATGAGGGGATCAATACCCTCGGCAAGCATTTTATCGAGTGCTTCGGTAATCTTTGCCGATTTGGATATGGTTGCTGGTTTTGCCATCACATCTTTGATAAAAATCTCTTTTGTCATTTCGCCACTTCCTTAATGATATCATCCCGTTTTATGATTCCGGATATTGTGCCGTTTTCCATCACAACAAGACTGTTGACATGGTTTTTTTCCATCAGTTCAAGGGCCTCGGGAAGCAGGGTTTTTGGTGGTATGGTAATAACCGGGCTGGTCATTACGTCCTCTGCAACCACTGGTGCCGCGGTTCGCAGGATTTGCCCGCTCATCCCTTGAGCCCGTTCGCGTCTCCCTATCGTTACATCTTTTTTTACCACCCCTGAAATCCTTTTCCCGTTATTGAAGAAAGCAAGGTTCGTCTCGGTGATTATCCCTGCTATTGTACCATCATTGTTCAGGACAACAACTTTGTCATCGCGTTCGCTCATTACGGATATTACGTGATCGAGCGAGTGGTAGCGGCTGACGGTTGCCACATCCTCCATAATATCTTCGACCGGACAGTTAAGGTTCCGGACCAGGACAGATTTCATCAAATCCGTTTTTGTCACAATTCCCCTGACATCGCCATTTTCAACAACCGGAACAGAGCTGATGTTTTTTCCTGCGAAAATCGCCGCAATCTTTTTGATCCCGGTATCGGGTGCAACAATGATCGGGTTAACCGTTGCAAAGGCACCCACCGGGATCTGGTCAACCGGACGCCGGCGCCAGGCAGGTTCTCCCTGGCGGATATGGTACGCGATATCTTTTTTGGTGAGAATTCCTGTCAGCCTGCCCTCTTCCATCACAAGGAGACGGTAAATTTTGTGTTTCACCATCAGGTTCCTTGCGTAAGCGATTGTCTCGTTGGGGGAGACAAAAAATACCGGTGATGTCATCACGTCTCGTGCAAACATAGCAGTCATCCCTTTGCAAATGCCCGGACAAGATCGAATTCCGTGACCAGACCAATCAGCCGGGAACCTTCGATAACCGGTAATGCTCCGATATTTCTGGTAAGCATCTCGCGGGCTGCCTGGTTGATACTCTGCATAGGTGCTGTTGTGAAGAGATCCCCGCTAACCAGCGTTCGGACAGGTAATCCCATGACTTCCGCAATATTGCCGGTTGTCAGCCGAGAAAAGACTTCGCGGCTCCCGAGGTACTTCATGATATCGGTAGCAGTGACCATCCCATACAGGACATCGTCGCTCACAACAGGTAACCTGCGGAACCGGTACCTGACCATGTCATGGGCAACGTCCGCGATAGGGCAGTCCGGTTCAGTCACCCGGAGGGAGGAACTCATGACATCTTCAACTTTCAGGGAGCTTCTCTCGGCACCAAGAACCCGCAGCACATCCCGTTCGGTAACAATACCGTTCAGCACACCATCATGGTCGACAATGGGCAATCCCCCGATCTTTTTTTCCACGATCATCGTGACCGCATCGCTTATCCGTGATTCATGGGAGAGCGTGGTGGTCTGCTGGGTCATGATGGTGCGAACGCTTTCGTTTACCGCGGCAAGCAGGTTTCCACCATGCCTTATCTGAACGAGTTTATACTTATCCCCCCCTCCCATGAAGTTGATGATATCCCCCGAAGTGATAATCCCCCGCAGTTTTTTTGTCCCGGCATCAGTAACCGGTAAACGGCGGAATCCGCAGTCTGTCATAATCTCTACTGCCCCGATAATGCTCTGGGTTGGCGGGACTGATATGACATCGCAGGTTGCGATCGCCATGATCTCACCTTCCTGCTGGACAATATGGGATTTGAATTCGACCGGCCCCCGGTCAAGTTTTCCCTGCATCTTTAAGAGCCTGTCACCCTGTTTGATGCTCCGGTCATTCTGGTGCATTATCCCCTCCGAATAGTTCAATGACCCTGATACTCAGGTTATCTGAAATTTCGTTGTGCACGGCATTCCCCGCAATGATCTATACGAGACCGCGTAAAACATCATGCCGGTCAACAATCCCTACGATTCTGTCCCCATCTGTTACCGGAAGCCGGCTGACGTCGTGTTTTACCAGCAGTTCCGCGGCCGAGCCAATGGGTTCATCAGGACCAATCGTGATCACATCTTTGGACATAATCTCCTCGATCGTTGTCTGGGCATGCCGGGCAATAACCGACTGTACCCGCCGCGTGCGAATAAGGTCGCGGCGGGAGATCAACCCGACAATCCGTTTTTTCTTCACGACAGGAAACGCGGAATACCCGCTCTCCATGATCATGGTGTAAATCTTCTGGATCGTATCTTCCGGGCTTGCAATAATGACGTCTGTTGTCATATGGGAAGCAACGGTCCCGTGAAGCTCGTGGCGCGAGGTTATCACCGGGAATACATCAGATAGCAGTACACCCCCGAGGATATGACGGGTTGAATCAACGACCGGTACACTGTCGGTCTGGTAATTCCGCATCACACTCGCCACCTGCTCAATAGTATCCGTGGGTCTCACCTGGGGGGCTTCCTTGACGTACCCCTCGACTGTGATGTTCGATTTTGTTGCCGTTACCCTCAGACCATCGGTGAGGTCAATATAGCCGAGGATGTTTTTTTTCGCATCCACGACATATACTTCACGAAACCGGTCATCCCGTAGGATTTGCCGTGCCTTGGTTATCTGGTCATTATATTTCAGCACAGGAATCCCAATCATGAAATCCTGTGCCGTTTTCATGAAATATTGTCCTCTTCACGGCAACGGGTGCAGAGCATGACATTGTCAACCCGTTTGAGATCATCAGACATCTGGCTGCAGCGATTGCACATACCCTGTTCAACAATCTCGTCGCGGTTGATTTCTATGAGATCGGCCAGAAGCTCATTGAGTTCATTGGATACGGTAAGGAGATCCCTCACGGTCACTATACCGATAACCTTCTTTTTCGCATCGATAACGGGCAGTCTCCTTACCTTATGCTTTACCATCATATGAGCGGCATCGCCGACAGTTTTCCCCGCACTCACCGTAATGAGTGGCGTGCTCATGATTTCCCTGACCTGTACAGTACTTGGTTTGAGATCCTTAGCCACCACCTTGCAGGTAATGTCTTCTTCTGTCACGATACCGATTGGCTTGCTGTTCTCGAGAATGATAACGCTGCCAACTTCTTCAACACACATGGCTTTCGCTGCTTTTGCAACATTGGCCTCAATACCTATCATGGTAGGGTTGTTTTTCATAACGTCCCGTATCGGGATCTGGGTCTCAAATCGCATTCCATTGGATGTCTTGTTCATGAGTCACCTCCTTGAAGTGCTTTTACTGATGATTACAATTAGCATACTCCCCTTCACTTGTATAAATACAATTTGGCAACGGGTACCGGTAATGCAGCGCAGTAATATTGAGAGGGCCCCGCTAACCGGTACCGCCGGTTCCCGGACGCGTTTTATAAGAAACATAATAAAGAGCGATTTCTATACACTACTAACGAATTATGGTGAATTCTTTGTATCTTTGTACGATGCGTAGTCATGGAGGTCTCCCATGAAAATATTTTATCAGACCTATGGTACAGCAAAGAAGAAATTTTCCAGCTTCCTCAACAGGTTTTTTAAAAAGAAGAGGACCCGAATCGGTATCTATGGACCCCCCAATGCAGGGAAGACCACCCTTGCAAACCGCATCGCACGTGACTGGACCGGGGATGCAGTCGGCCCGGTGAGCGAGATCCCGCACGAGACCAGGCGGGCAAGAAAGAAAGAAGATATCATTATTTCAGGTGCCAATGGCAGCACAATAACGATGGATATTGTTGATACCCCGGGCGTTACTACCAAAATTGATTATCACGAATTCCTTGCATTCGGCATGGAAAAAGATGAAGCGATCATCCGTGCCCGCGAAGCAACCGAAGGAGTGGCCGAGGCCATGCACTGGCTGCGCGAGGACATTGACGGTGTCATCTATATGCTGGATTCAACGCTGGATCCCTTCATGCAGGTGAATATCATGATGATCGGCATCATCGAGAGCCGCAAACTCCCGGTAATTATTGTTGCGAATAAGATCGACCTTGCTGATGCAGCCCCCGCACGGATCCGGAGTGCATTCCCGCAACACCCGGTCGTCGCAATCTCCGGCCTTGAAGGACGGAATGTCGAGAGCCTGTACGAAACCATGCTTGAATGCTTCGGGTGAGAAGTATGCCGCACAAATGTACTAAATGCGGAAGGGAATACCGGGCTGGATCAACAGAGATCCTGAAAGGTTGCGCAAGCTGTGGCGGCAAAAAGTTCCTCTATGTTAAAGAGACCGAAATACATAAGGACGTCCTTGATGAGAAGACAATCGATGAGATTGCTGATGAGTCTCATGAGGACATACTCGAAATTGTAGAGCCCCGGAAAAAAGAACAGGTGGAGATGTATGACCGGGTTGAGACGATTCGAATCGTTTCACCGGGCTCGTATGAGCTCAATCTCGAAAAGATGGCCCAGAGCGACCAGCGGATTGTAAGCGTGGGCAATGAGGGGAATTACATTATCGACCTCATGTCCATGGCAAAAGACGAGCCCAAAAAGAAGAAATCAAGAAAGTAGTTATCTGCTATTTTGTTCCTAATTCATTTTTTATTCCGTCATACGGCGGGGGTAGTTCAAGTCTTTTGAAAAATTCATCAGTGAATGCAAGACTGGTTTGCACCGCCCACTCTGCACATCCAGAGCCAAAGCAGGTATCAGGAAAAAACGATTGGTTTTTTTGTACCAGCGGATTGGTGACAAACCGGTTCCTGAGCAGTCTTTCCAGTTTTTCTCCGTGGGTTTCTCCACTATCTTCTTCCCTTTCCCCTTTTTGCACAACAACCCATTCGCGTTTGTAATGCATGAAATAATTCCGGATTTCAATAAGCAACCGGATATCTGAAAAAACCGGATCGTCTTCGTCAAACGGGGGTTTATCTGCGATTGCCAGAATTTTCTGGTATTTGTTTATGAGGGGAGCGCGATCGAAGTTCTTTTCGTTTCGCCATTTTTCAGCGATAGTGTTGAAGAGAATTTCATTTTTTTCATCAGTAAAGAAATATGCATCATCGGCGGCATCTGCATAGAGCTCATTGATAGTGGATTCGAGGAATGCAACGGACGACAGGATAGAGTTGAGAATGAATGCCTCGTGCCTGAGGTATTCTTCATCGGAAATCTCTCCATTTCTCACAAAATCCTGTTCGATGCGGTACCCCAGCCTGCACAGCAAAGCGGCTGCCTGAATATACCGGACGGAGAAACAGTCCCGGAACCGGATAGACGATTCATCATCCGTTGTTTCCAGAGGGATTTTGTTCATTATCACAGTTCTTTTGAATGTTATGAGTAAAAAAACGTGGGGAGGGAGAGAATGCCCGCCCGGAACAGGAGAGAAGTACACGGGATGGCATCAATCACAAAACACGGGTGGAATTCTCCGCGAAGCCCCCAGATATGAACCCGGAACTCCCAAAAAAATGTATTCACCGGGTTTTCTGGCCGAAGAAACTGCTGTGCACACAGAATACCCGGGTAAATAATTCGGCAGCTTTGGGGTTATGCCAGGTATCCATCCATTCAGAAACCGTCTGCATCCAGGTGCACGGTACGACTCCTGCCTGTATCATCCGAAAAACTGCCATATCATGGGCATACAGCGATTCCGAACCGGCCGCATCCATAACGCCAAAAACTTCGAAACCTTCACGGAGGGCGTGCAGTGTTGTGTGGGTCATAGCCATGCTCGTCCACAGCCCTGAAACGACCAGTTGTTTTCTCCCTGTTTTTTTCACCAGATCCAGTACATCCCTGTCATTCAGTGCATCAAAACCCGGGATCTTCCGATCGATTATTGGCACTTTCGGGAACATTTCAACAATCTCGTGTAAAAACGGGCCATTGTTTGCAGCGTTGTGGGTAGTGAGGACAGCAGGAATATGAAGTATTTCAGCCCCCCTTGCAAGTGCAATTACATTGTTTTTCAGATACGTGCGGTCATGCGATTCAGTACCGTACACCATTCTGGCCTGGTAATCCACCAGCAGTAATACGCTATCTCTGGCGCTCAGTATTCTTGTAAATGTTGTCTCCATCCCAACCACCTGCATAATGCCGCCATGTTTTTGTGTTTTATTCCCCGTTCAGCCTAAGAATCAGCGGTTTGTCGTCCTCATACCAGATACAATCGATATGAGTGCCGTGAGGGGTATAATACTTTTGGCAGGGAACGGGATAGGATTAAAAAAGTACCTCTTTTAGGGACGGACGCCGATTTGAAAGAACAGAACCACTCCGAATACGATCATGAGGATAATCGCAATAACCGAATACACAAGGGTCTTTGTCAGCCGTGGTTTTTTCTGTGATTTTCGTAAAAGGATCCTTATATTACGGATTTCCTCCTGTGATTCATCAACTGAATCCCGTATCTGATGAAGTAAAACACACGGGTCTTCAGGAAACCGGTTTCCGCAGTGCATACAGAAAGCTGCTGCATCCTCGTGGGTTAATTGCCTGCAACACTCACACAGTTTAACCATTTTTTCACTGACAGTATTCTATCAGGGTCAGTATGTTAATAAATCATTACATTTTTAATTAAAAACAGAATACCCCGCATCCGAGGAAATGGTTTTTTTAATAAAAATAAGAGGACTAAACTGAAGATTAATAATCTCCCATACCGGGGGGCATACCTCCGGGAGGCATTCCACCGGCTGGTCCGGCTGCTTTTGACGCTGCTATGATATCGTCAATACGGAGTATCATGACAGCAGCCTCGGCTGCACTGGAGATTGCCTGCGTCTTTACCCGGAGCGGTTCAACAACGCCGGCCTTGAGCATATCCACCGGTTTACCCTCATAGACATTCAGCCCGTAACTCTTTTTCCCGGATTCATGTGCAGCCCGGATTGCAACAAGCATATCGATCGCATCAAGTCCTGCATTCTCGGCAAGGGTACGGGGGATGACCTCAAGGGCCGAGGCGAATGCCTCAATTGCGAGCTGGACACGGCCGCCTTCCTGGGATGCAAATTTCCTTAGCTGGAGCGAGAGTTCGGTCTCGGGTGCCCCGCCACCGGGAACGATCTTTTTACCTTCAACAACTACGCTCACCACCATAAGTGCATCGTGAATAGCACGTTCCAGTTCATCAACAACGTGCTCTGTCCCACCCCTGACAACGATAGAGACAGCTTTTGGATTCTTGCACTGGGAGATATAGATCATCTCGTCGCCTGATACCTTGCGTTCCTCAACGAGACCGGCTGTGCCGAGATCCCTGCTGGTTATGGTATCGATACTATTGACGATATTTGCACCGCTTGCGCGGGACAGATTCTCAATGTCACTCTTCTTGACCCTGCGGATAGCAAGTATGCCGGCCTTTGCTAGGTAGTGCTGGGCAACATCATCGATACCTTTCTGGCAGAAGACAACCGTTGCTCCGCTGTTAATTACCTTGTCCACCATCGTGTGGACCATCTGTTCCTCTTCATCAAGAAAAGCCTGTGCCTGGCCCGGTGTCGAGATCCTTATGGTCGCGTTCACTTCGGTTTTTTTGAACTCAAGCGCCGCATTAAGAAGCAGGATCTTTGCATTCTTGATGGATTTGGGCATACTTGGGTGCGCACGTTCCTTGTCGATGACCATTCCTTCGACAAGGTTGGTATCGTCTACCGATCCCCCGACCTTCTTCTCAACGTTTATATGACCGATATCCACTTTGCCATCGGGATCGGTAACAAACGTTATTGCCTTTACGATAATATCGCAGAGACGGTCCTTGGATACCTCAGCATTCTTGCCGGTAAGTGCTGTATCGGCGATTTTTTTAAGCATCGCGGTGTCGGATGGCTTAACTATTGTCGCAAACCCGTCAAGAATGACAAGTGCCTGTGACGCTGCGAGCCGGTAGCCCTCAGCAATAACAGTCGGGTGAACGCTCTGGGTAAGGAGCGTCTCCGCTTTCTTCAGGAGTTCTGCGGCAATGACAACGGCAGTCGTTGTTCCGTCACCGACTTCATCGTCCTGGGTCTTTGCGACTTCGACCATCATCTTCGCTGCAGGGTGCTCAATATCCATTTCCTTTAAGATGGTTACTCCGTCGTTGGTAATGGTGATGTCCCCCATTCCGTCGATGAGCATCTTGTCCATGCCTTTGGGACCAAGCGTAGAACGAACCGCTGCTGCCACTGCCTGTGCAGCGGCAAAATTATTGTTCTGGGCCTCCTGACCCCGGTTCCTGGTAGCTCCTTCCCTCAGAATAATAATGGGTTGTCCCCCAAGTTGTTGTGACATTGTACTCCTCATTAAATTGTATACAGGTTGTTTTTTATCGGTTAAATATCGTTACATTCTGTTCCAGGACATCGGTCAGACAGAACCGTTCCGGGTCACAAATCCCCTCCATGAGGATATACGAGATAGTTGCGATACTGAAAGAGTTACCGTCATGATCAGACTACACCACCGAATGATGATGAGAAGAGGGTAGTATTCCGGGTATAGGTCTTTTGAGAGAAACACTGAATCAGAAAAAATCCAAAAAAATTGTTTTTTATTACTGAGGAGCCGTACCCGGTTTCCTCATAGTTTCTGGATATATTGTTTCATCGTGAGCCGGTAGCGTTCCGCATCCTTTTCAAGCTCAAGGATGCGCTTTGTTTTTTCTCCATTTTCTTCAGTCAGAGCCTGATTTTGAGCGGTGCAATCCTGAATTTTTTGGGTATATTCCTGAACTTCGGCACGGGTTTTCTCCGCATAGCGCGCGAGCTCGTTGAGCCGTACACTGTTTTTTACCTCAGTCTCTTTGGAAACACCCAGTTCTGCCTCTTTTTTCTGGAGCTGGAGTTTATACTGCTCAAGGGCAGAACTCATCCGTTCAATCTCCCGTTCCAGATCGGCAATTCTTCCGGGTTTTTTTGTTTCGGATTCCCGAAGAACAACGATTTCCTCGTCCATTTTCCGAAGGGATTGGGATAAGTTCACATTCGAACTCTTGAGACCGGCGTATTCAGATTTGAGATCTGATACCAGGGATTTCTGGTGGTCCAGATCCTGGTAGATTGAACGTACCTGGTTTCTGAGTTGCCTGTTCTGGTCATAGACAGCAACGAGTTCATTATTCAGTGTCGTATACTCGACAGATGCAGCAGAAGTTATTTCAAGAATTCGTCTCCACCTGAATAACCTGCCAAAAAATCCAAGCGATTTGATTTTTTCAAATAATAAACGTAAATTATCCGAAGTCGAGATTACCATTATTCACACCCTTCGTACCATCCAATAATGAATAAACCCCTTATTATTATTAATAAAATCCTTTCCGGATTTTTTTAATAGAAAAATGTGATCCGGATAAAAGAAAGAAAATTTCAGGATCTGATAACCGATAGTAAATGATTAGTCAGACGTAATTACCCTTTAAAGCGGTGATATTTCATCTGGGGTAATCCGCTCATATACATTGAATCATCAAAAGAGTCGTACACCCAATCGGTAATTTCACCGGTAACCGACCGCATCGCATAGAGATTTGGCTCTTTCTTTGACCATGTGCCGGAATCCATAGTCTCTCCGCTATTTAAAAAAAAATTTGTTGAATAAAACGTCTGGTTTTCATAAAAAATCATATGCCGGTCTGATGCCGGCAACTCACCTCCAATCCACTGACCGATAACAGGATCGGGGGTATTACTGAGGATGTGCATCCCCGGGAGCTGCATGCACCCCGCTGCAAGGACTGAACAAAAGACCATCACAGAAATGATGCTCCCGGATCGCATATTTCAGATTGAATCGTTCTGACACGTTTAATCTTTCCCTTAAAATCAGCAGTATTTTCCCGGCAGTATAAAGATGAATGAGACGTATCTGAAAAAAACAGGTACGTGACTCTTGTGTAAAATCCTGGAATTGCAGAGATGGCACGTTTCTGTTGAGACAATCCAATTTTACTCACCAGATCCAGACCTGTTTTTTATCCTTGCACAAGAATACTATCCATGGATCCCCTTGTAGCGTTTGCGATAACCCTTGCCCTCATTACCCTGATCAGCGTCCGGTACAGGATTTCCCCGTTCTTCACGCTGATTGGCGGTTCGATTCTGTTCGGGCTTCTCGCCGGGTTGACGCTGGACGCGACATTATCGGGGGTCACAGCAGGTGTCGGGACAGTTTTTTCGGCATTTGGCATTATCATCCTGTGTGGTGCAGTCATCGCAAAACTGCTCCAGGAACAGCACCTGATAGCAGATATTGTCGCTGATATCCGACAGCGTGTCCGTAATCCGCAGGTACTTGCCGGAATGTCAGGATATCTTCTGGCAGTTCCAATCACCTGCTGCATCACCGCATACATCCTGCTGAATCCAATCTTCGATAACCTGGAGCACGATCATAAAAAACGCAACGTTCTCCTGTATCTCACCGCGGTCGGTGCAATCATCTCGTATGCACTGGTGTACCCGACACCGGTTGTCATTCCCCTGTTTGATGCATTCTCCGGGGGAATGAACCCGCTTGTGTTCGATGCGGTAACTATCCCGCTGTCGCTGGCAGCGCTCGCCGGTATCCTGTTCCTCTTCCGCTGGGGGTATGCCGGGGACCGTGTGGAAGAGGAATCCCTCGAATCTCCACTATCCGATAACACCTTGATAAGATCGGTCCCCGTCAACACTCCCGCACCATTTCACTGGCGGGCGTGGTCACCCTTTATTGCAATTGTTGTATCTGTCCCGGTTTCACTTTTTATCCTTAACCTGTCCCACATGAGCATGATCAATTTCATCATGCTCGTTGGTGCAGTTACAGCCCTCGTCCTTGCTCCGCAGAATGTCCGGTCTTCAGGTTTATTGCAGGGTGCACGGCACGCCGGTATTATCATTTTTGATATCTGCGGGGCCGGGGCTCTCGGGTTCGTGATTGTAAAAAGCGGTTTTGCCCAGGCCGCTCTCGGTCAGATGACGCTCTGGATTCCCATCATCCTGGTCCCGTTCCTCCTTGCAGCGCTGATTGAAACCGCACAGGGATCGCGGGTAGTTACTGCCGTAATAACTGCGGAGGTACTGGCAGGTTCGGTTGTCGTGGGGGCGATCCATCCACTGCCGCTTATTCTCCTGATTAGTGCCGGGTCGTGTGTCGTCTCCTATGTAACCGATCCCTTCTTCTGGCTTGTCCAGCGCACCACCGGTGATGATGTCGGAACGGTGGTAAGGAATTACACGTTGCCGATCGCCATTGTCGGTTTATTTCTCTTTATCGTTGCACTGTGCCTCGAATATCTTGTCTTCCGGTGAGGTGTGTAACGAAAAAAGATAGGAATTCCGCCGGGGATCACCTCAGGCATTGCCTTTAATAGCCATCGGGACTATTCAGAGGGAAGGGCACTATTGCCATCCGGACCTAAAAAAAAGAAAGACACCCGGTCGACTTTCGTGGACGTACAAAAGGGATTTTCAGATTCACAAAACCAATACGGGAAAAATGATGTCTATTTCCGTTGCAGTACCAGGATTGCAACGGCCACCAGTGAAATTATTCCTGTTTCCGTGGGGAGAGGTGATGGTTTGGCAGAGGTTGCCGGGATTACCGGAGACGAGGTGGCTGGTTGTGCCGCTCCTGTTGTCTGGTTTGCCGGTTGTACTGTTACCGGTAAGGTGCCCGACTTATCACGGAGTTGAACGGCAATCTCACGGTTTTTCTGGAGATTCGGGTACGCAGGATTGATTGCCCTGACCCGGTCAAAAGCCACAATAGCTTCATCATAGCGTTTCATCCCGGCAAGGGCGTACCCTTTATTGAACCATGCTTCAGCATTATTGGGATCAAGGGACACTGCTTTTTCAAAAGCACCGAGTTGCTCCATATACAGGGCATCTGCTTTTTTTAAATCCTGTACATTCTCTTCAAACCGGTAGCCGATATTATAGAGGATCTGGCCCCGGTTTATCCAGCCGTTCACATAATCCGGATTTATTTCAAGGGAGCGGTTTGAGGCGTCGAGTGCTTCATCGAACTGACCATTACGGTTGGATGCATCCGCAATGCCATTCCATGCTTCAAAATACGCGGGTTCAAGACTGACTGCCTGGTTGTACGATGCTACTGCTCCGGTGTAATTCCCCGAAGACATGAGGTCCCGGCCGGCACTATACAGGTTCATTGCTTCCGCTGAATACCCTGACACAGGTATGCAGAAGAGGGTAATGACGGAAAGGAGGAGGAGTACTTTTCCGGTAATTGTTTTCATAATCATATCAACCTGAATATATCTTGTGCGAAAGCCAATAAAAGGTTCTTTTAGCCTTCTGCTAAAAAATCTTTCACCGTTGATTTGCCTGTTATGTCTGTAAGATGGTCATCTCAAGAAAAGAAGGTATACATATCTTTCATGAAGAATAATCGATTCATATGACTATTACGATTCTGCCGGTCAAAGGACTGCCGCTGATCCATGAGGGGGATAATCTGCCGGAGCTTATTTCTGAACGGTGTATGCTGGAGGATGGCGACATTGTATCCATCGCATCATCAGTGTACTCA
>Ga0105106_10001902_pt1 | contig 14918 bp, 15 predicted proteins | sample PPLLaktember2015_5_FD_79109 | JGI IMG/M metagenome (GOLD analysis project Ga0105106, IMG submission 79109) | Freshwater sediment microbial communities from Prairie Pothole Lake near Jamestown, North Dakota, USA - PPLs Lake P8 Core (1) Depth... | ecosystem: Environmental > Aquatic > Freshwater >...
ATGTGCAGGAACACGGCATCGTCGAGTCGAAAGTGCGTGAAGGCAAGGAGGCGGCGGCGGAAAAGTACGCCGACTACTTCGACTATTCCGAATCCATCACCACCCTCCCCTCGCACCGCGCGCTGGCGCTGTTCCGCGGCCGGCGCGAAGACATGCTCGACGTGCGGCTGCGGCTGGACAGCGAAGAGGAGCGGCTGGCCTGGAGCGCGCCGCACAATCCCTGCGAGGTGCGCATCGCCGGCCGCTTCGGCATCCAGGACCAGAATCGCCCGGCAGACCGCTGGCTGATGGACACCGTGCGCTTCAGCTGGCGCGTGAAGAGCTTCATGCATCTGGAGCTGGAACTGATGGGTGCGCTGCGCGACCGCGCCGAGACCGACGCCATCAACGTGTTCGCGCGCAACCTCAAGGCCCTGCTGCTGGCCGCGCCGGCCGGGCCGCGCGTGACGATGGGGCTGGACCCCGGCATCCGCACCGGCGTGAAAGTGGCGGTGACGGACGAGACCGGCAAGGTGCTCGACACCGCCACCGTCTATCCGCACCAGCCGAAGAACGACTGGGACGGTTCGCTGCACACGCTGGCCCGGCTGGCCGAAAAACATCGCGTCACGGTGATCGCCATCGGCAACGGCACGGCATCAAGAGAAACAGACAAGCTCGCGCGCGACCTGATCAAGCTGCGTCCCGAACTCAAGCTGACCAGCGTGGTGGTGTCCGAGGCGGGCGCGTCGGTGTATTCCGCGTCCGAATTCGCCTCACACGAATTGCCCGAGCTCGACGTCTCGCTGCGCGGCGCGGTCTCCATCGCCCGCCGCCTGCAGGACCCGCTGGCCGAACTGGTCAAGATCGATCCCAAATCCATTGGCGTCGGCCAATACCAGCACGACGTCAGCCAGTTCCAGCTGGCGCGCTCGCTCGATGCGGTGGTGGAAGACTGCGTCAACGCCGTGGGCGTCGACGTCAACACGGCGTCGGTACCCTTGCTGGCACGCGTCTCCGGCCTCTCCAGCAGCGTGGCGCAGGCCATCGTTTCTTTCCGCGAAACCAAAGGCCGCTTCGCCCGCCGGGCGCAGCTGCTCGACGTGCCGCGCCTCGGCGCGAAGACCTTCGAGCAGGCGGCGGGATTTTTGCGCATCATGGACGGCGACGACCCGCTCGATGCCTCAGCCGTCCACCCCGAATCGTATCCACTGGTGCAGCGCATCCTCGCCGACATCAAGCAGGACATCAAAGGCGTGATCGGCAACCGCAGCCTGCTGAAGTCGCTTGAACCGTTGAAATACCAGGATGAGAAATTCGGCATCCCCACCATCAGCGACATCCTCAAGGAACTCGAAAAACCCGGTCGCGACCCGCGTCCCGAATTCACCACGGCGAGCTTCAGGGAAGGCGTGGAAAAACTCGCCGACCTCAAGCCCGACATGATCCTGGAAGGTGTCGTCACCAACGTCGCGGCGTTCGGCGCGTTCGTCGATATCGGCGTGCATCAGGATGGCCTGGTCCACATCTCCGCCCTGTCCGACACCTTCGTCAAGGACCCGCACAGCGTGGTCAAGGCCGGTCAGGTCGTGAAGGTCAAGGTGCTGGAAGTGGACGAGAAGCGCAAACGCATTGCGCTGACGATGCGGATGACGGATGCGGCGGAGAGGTCGGGTGAGAAGCCACAGACGGTGCAGCGGCCGCAGCGCGACAATCGCGGCCAGGGCAAACCGGCAGGCGGCAAACCGAACCGGGCGCCTGCTTCAGCGCCGATGGGTGGCGCCATGGCGGCAGCGTTTTCCAAGTTGAAGGGATGAGCCCGGTTTGCTGATTGGCCAAGGGCAAGACCTAATCCCTGGTTGGGAAACCGAAGCTGGATCCGACTGTTGTTACCCATCGCATGCGCATGGGCAAAACCTGCCCGCGCGAACACCTATCGGGGTAAGCTGAAAACATGTCATCGATCATTGCACGGCTGTTGCCTGGCCCTTATTACCCCCGCTCGTTTACCATGCTGATCATCGTGGCCATGGGGGTACTGATCGTTCCGCTTGCCAGCGGCTTGATCAACGCTGTTCACGTGCTGCAGGGCGTGGTCGACACGCAGCGCCAGTTCACCCGCAACAGTCTCGCCATCACGCGCGACGTGCGACAAGTCGTTGAATCGGTGAGTCAGTTTCAGCGCGCTGCCGGTCAATATCATCTATTACAGGACACCGAGTTTGGCCCCGCCCTGAAGATGCGCTTCGACGAGTTGCAGAATCAATTGGCGCGACTCGATGGACAACTCGTCGACCGCCCCTCCCGTACCACCCTGGCGCGGCTTGCAGGGCACAGCCGTGCGCTGTACCGCCAATTGCAACCCGGTGTGTTTCTCGACAGCGCCCGATTCCATGCGCTCGATCCCACATTCGATGACCTCCATGGCAGCGCGCGCACCCTGCTTTCCCAGGCCGACACCGCCGTGCAGCATGAATTGCAGGCTCTTGAAACGATGGTAAAGTCCACCCGGCAGCGGCTCATCGTGTTGGCATTTGCGCTGATTCCGCTGACGGTTCTGCTGGCCGCGGGGTTTTCCTGGATGATCAACCGCCCGATCAAGCAGCTCAAGGCATCGATCCAGCAATTGGGGCGGGCCAACCTGGACCCGTTGCCGGCAATCAGCGGCCCTCAGGACATGATCGAACTTGGACGCGAGATCGATTGGCTGCGGCAGCGTTTGCAAGCACTGGAAGAACAGAAGCTGCGCTTCCTGCGCCACGTGTCGCATGAATTGAAAACCCCGCTCGCATCGTTGCGCGAAGGCGTCGGCCTGCTGCACGACGAACTGGCGGGCAACCTGAACATGCGCCAGCGCAGCATTGTCGACATCATGGACGGCAGCAGCCGCGAACTGCAGAAACGTATCGAGGACCTGCTTCGTTATGGCAATCTCGTGCGCGACGACACTCACCCCCCGGCCACAGCGCAATCCCTCGCCGACGCGCTCTCGGCGGTACGGGCACGGCATCGTCTGACGTTGGCCGCACGCCGCATTCAGGTCGACACGCAATTGGACGCGGCAAGCCTCCAGGTCGACCGCAATCAGCTGGAAATCGTCCTCGACAACCTGCTGTCCAATGCGATCAAGTTCAGCCCTGAGGGCGGACGCATTCTGGTGCACAGCGCGCGCGTTGAGGGCGCAGTCGAATTGTGGGTGTGCGATCAGGGCAGCGGTATCCCGCAAACCGAACGCAGCCGGATTTTCGAACCTTTCTTCCAGGGATCACACCAACCCGGCAGCGCGATCAAGGGCAGTGGACTCGGACTGTCGATCGTGCGTGAATACCTGCTCGACGCCGGTGGCCGGATCGAGGTCATCGACCGTGCGCCCTGGTCGACCTGTTTTTGCTTAACCTGGCCCGCTTAACCTGGCCCCTGCCAAGATGACACTCAAATCCGGATTGCTCGCAGGCCTCTTGCTGACACTGAGCGCCTGCGCCCTCCCGCCCGAATCGCCTGCACCACGTGCGCGCCCGGCCGAACCTGCAGCATCAGTTTTGGTCAACGAGTTGGCCCGTGTGTCAGCCTTGTCCGCCGAGCAGCGGCGGCGCGAACTTGCCGATCTCGAAGGCAGCCGTCTTGACGACATCCGGCGCTTTCAACTGGCCGCCCTGCTCGAGCGCGACGACAGCGTCGAGGCGCTCGAACGCAGCCTGAAAAGCCTGGCCGCAATCGGCGACCTGGATGCCCGCTCGCAGGCCCTGGTCGATCTCATGAAAAGGTCGCTCAGGGCGCGCATCGAAAACAGGCAGTTGACAGCGGGCAACGCCGAATTGCAGGACAAGCTCGAGCAGATCAAGGCGCTGGAAAAATCCCTGCAGCAGCGCAATGAGCCGATCAGGACGCCATGAAGAGACCGCGAATATTGCTGGTGGACGACGATGCGGGCTTGCGCGAGCTGATCACGCTGCGTTTGGAAGCAAACGGTTTCAGGGTCGAAGCCGTCGATAGCGGCGAGGCCGCATTGGGGCAGCTCGCGGTGACGCGTCCGGATGCGGTGCTGACCGACATGCAGATGGGCGGCATGGATGGCATGGCCCTATTCAACGCCATCCACGCACGCGACCCGTCGCTGCCGGTGATCGTGCTCACTGCCCACGGCACCATCCCCGATGCGGTCGCCGCCACCCAGCGCGGTCTGTTCGGCTATTTGACCAAGCCCTACGACGCCCCCACCCTGATCGATTTGCTGAAGCGCGCCACCCGGCTGGCGGGCAGCAGCCCCGATGCCATCGACGCCAGCTGGCGCAGTGAAATCGTCACCGCCAGTCCGGTGATGGAGATATTGCTGGCCGAGGCGCGGCTGGCCGCACAAAGCAACGCCGCATTGCTGATCCAGGGCGAGTCCGGGACCGGCAAGGAATTGCTGGCGCGTGCGATCCACCGCGCCAGCCCCCGCCATGCCAAACCGTTTGTCGCGATCAATTGCGGCGCCATTCCGCCCGAATTGCTCGAGTCCGAACTGTTTGGCCACGTCAAGGGCGCCTTCACCGGAGCGGTGCGGGACCACCCGGGTCTGTTCCTCAGCGCGCAGGGCGGCACCGTCTTCCTCGACGAGATCGGCGACATGCCCCCTTCCTTGCAGGTCAAACTGCTGCGGGTGCTGCAGGAATGCGAAGTGCGACCGGTCGGTGCGACCGAGACGCGTGCGGTGGATGTGCGCATCCTGTCCGCGACCCACCGCAATCTTGAAGAAGCGATCATCGCGGAGGTGTTTCGCGAAGATCTCTACTACCGCCTGAATGTGGTCAACCTGATGTTGCCGCCCCTGCGCGAGCGGCGCGAGGACATCCCGCTGCTGGCGCAACACTTCCTGGGCGTGTTGACCGAGAAATACCACCGTCGCATTCACGGTTTCGCGCCCGATGCACTGGAAATGCTGTCGGCGGCCGATTGGCCTGGCAATATCCGCCAGTTGCGCAACGTGGTGGAGCAATGCTGTGCGTTGTGCACCACCGCCACCATCCCCGCCACACTGGTAGCGCGCGCCCTGCGCGACAGGCCCGCCGAGATACTGATGCTGGCCGAAGCCCGCAGCGCATTCGAACGCGACTACCTCATCACCCTGCTGAAACTGACTCGCGGCCAGGTCAGCGAAGTGGCGCGACTCGCCGGGCGCAATCGCACCGAAGTCTATCGGCTACTGCAACGCCACAGCCTGACCCCTGCGCTGTTCAAGGATCGCGACGAGACGGCGTGAGTCTCGCGAAAGGCTTCTGCCCGCCCTAGCGTTTCCCCATCTGGTTTCGCGCCAGGGTCGAGCCGAAACGGATCTGTTCCGGCTCGACCGCTTTTTCCAGGTCCGGATCAGGCACCGTCGTTTGCGCGACCACTTCCGCTACCTTGGCCAGTTTTGCGCCGGATGGAAGCGTGGCCACATCCCCGGAAACGGTGCCCCCTTCCTCGACCATCATCGCGCCATAGCGGATCACGCCGGAGACCCTGCCGGTGGCGTAAATCACCAGCCGTTTACGGGCAGTCAGCTCGCCTTCAAAGTGACCGCGCACCTCGGCCACATCGATCTCGGCCTTGCCTGAAAACACACCGCCCTCAGCGATGCGAATATCGCGGCTGTTCATGGAGGCTTCCACCCGGCCTTCCACCACCAGAATCTCGCAATCGGTGATTTCCGAGCCCTTCAGCTTGATGTTCGGGCCCACGATGAGTTTGTTGCCATCTTCCGACACAGCAGGTCGTGCGGCCACCGTAGCGCTTTCCGCTTTCGAAATTTCGACCGGCTTGGAGGATTCCTGCGCCGCTTGACTCGACCGGTTGGGATCGGTCCTGGAGCTGCCGGATTGCCTGGATTCGGTCGGGGAAGCGTTGGAATGCATGAAGTTCTTGAGCATGGGAATGGGTACCTTCGATGAACAGGGTTGCAGAAACGCGAGAGCGCGGTGACGGTCCGGGGTTGGACGCGACACCCTTCAATCGCAAGGCACGTGCCAGTTCCGGAATCGTTCTAGTAAACAGGTAGATAGTGAAACCGTTGAGCGTGGTTATGGCAGTGGGCAAGGCTGAGTGTCACCAAATGGCGACATGGAATCCGGCTGCCATGAACACTCGCACAGATTGGCTCGATAAAACAAAGCGATAGGATGGCTTATCCATGTCGCTGAATAGCGACACAGCCAACTTGAGCCACGCCAGGCTCGGCGTCACCCCCCGAACGGCCAGCCGCTGCCCAGGATTTTGGACGGGTAGCGCAGGGATTCTGTCGAGTTCTGCTTGATCAAGCGCAGGGATGGCGCGGCCTGACGCATGATTCTGCTTGAAAAACAATGCGAAACCGGCCGTTCCCGCTGAACCGGTCAAGGGTTGCCGGCGCGGAAACCCCAGCCCCGTTATCAGGATGGAAAGCCTGTATTCCTTGCAAAGCCTTGCCCATCCGTCCTGATTTCATGTCGCCGGCAGGCGACGAACCGGGGTCTGTTCACTCGAGACAGCATAGTCCAAGCCCATGAAAAACAATGGATATTCCTGTTTGGCACGACATGTGCTGTAGAGCATGCTGTGGAGAAACTGGCGCGTCGGGACGACAGAGCCGCCGTGTATCCAGATATCCGCCGTGTATCCAGATATCAATGTACGCAAGGAAAATGCAAATGAAACAGAATGCCCAGCAGGTTCGCAGCGTGATTCTGGCGCTGATCATGGCCGGCGCGGCCGGGGCAGGCCTTGCCGGTGCCGGCACGACCGCGCAGAGCGACACCTGGCTCAAAGTCAATGTCGACGCCGGTGCCGACCCGTCCCGGTTCCCGACCCCGCCCTGTCAGACGGCACTGCGGATACGCACCTGAGTAAAGGCGCTCAGCGTTGAAGCCGGCGGCCGCTGCAGATCGGGCGGTCGCCGGCAAGGCGACTGCAAAGCGCAGACGCCGAGGCCAGCTCCATCACCCTGCCTTCGCGCGGCCTGGCATGGCGGGACACCAGGGGCGGATTTCGCGTGGGAGCAGGTCCGCTGCGGAATCGCGCTTTCTCGCAGGCGCACATCTCCCGCCTCACACATCGGGCACCAGCCGTTGCGGTTTGTCTGGAAGCATAGCACAAAACCGGGTCGGCTCGCCCCCACTCCCTTGATCAACATGAGACACGTTTTATGGCGCAAAGCACACAACGCTTCAGTTTCTTTCACACGGTCCGACACGTCTTCAGCCACATCGGGGTCACGCTCCTGGCTGTGGGCATTGCCTTCTCGCTCCCCCAGTTGGCGAAATTCATCCTGTTCAGCTGGTGGCCCAAAGTGGAGGACAACTCACAACTTCTGATGATCAACGAAATCATTTTTGCCGCCGTGCTGGTCATGCTGTTCAACCTGTTCCTCAGCGCACGGCAAGGTCGCCTCAGCCACCGGATGAACCGCCTGGTCTCGCTGGTGCATGTGCGCAAGGAAGACAGCTGGTTCTCGCGCTGGTCCGACCGCAAGCTGCTCGACCGGATCACCGGCACCCGCGACGTGTCGGTGATGTCGGTCACCGGTTACGACACCTTCGTGTCGCAACGGCGCAAGCTGCACAACGTGATCGACAACAGCTACGAATTGCGCGTCATGCTGATGAACCCCTACGGCGCGGGCGCCATGCGGCGTGTGCAATCGCTGGGCGACCCCGCTCCGCTGCTCGAATCCTACAGCCAGGAAACTGCGGCCACGATCGACCGGCTGGCTGGCCTGGCGGCCGCTGGCAAGCACGTCACGCTCAAGTTCTACGAGGCCCCGCCCTTCTGGAACCTGATCGTCACCGGGGAATACGTGTGGGTGCAGTATTGCCACGATGGCCATGAACTGAAAGACCAGCAGGAATATGTCTTTGCCCTGCTCAAGGACAAACCCTCGCAAGGCCTGTTCTCGGCTTTCTACGTGCACTTCCTCAATCAGTGGTCCGATCCGAACCACCCGGAATACGACTTTTCCACCCGCCAGCTGGTTTACCGCAATGACCAGGGCAACGAAGTGGAACGGCTGCCCTTCCCGCCGCTTGCGGAGCGCCGCGAGCCCATCATGCTGGTGGGCTGAGGCCAGCTATGCGAAGCTGACACCTTGAGCGCTTTCCCTGATGGGCATCACAGTTTGCGAAAGGATTCCACGATGTTTGTAGCGATGAACCGATTCAAGATTGCAATCGGCAAAGAGGCGGATTTCATCGAGATATGGCGCAGCCGCGAGACCCATCTCGATCAGGTGCCGGGATTCAAGACCTTCAACCTGCTGCAGGGGGCCAGCAATGAGGCGTTCACGCTGTTCGCTTCCCATTCGATCTGGGAGTCTAGGGAGGCTTTCGAAGCCTGGACCAAATCCGAGGCCTTCCGGCAGGCCCATGCCAATGCAGGCACCTCCAAGGGCATTTATCTGGGCCATCCGCAATTCGAGGGTTTCGAAGCCGTGCTGTAACTGAAGCGGGCGATCCAGGCCACTACCGCCAGCACTCAATTGCTCATGCAATGTGGCTTGCCGCATGGCCCATGGGTCGGAACATTCGGGGGCCGGTCTTTCATTGCAATATCCCGCTTCATCGTGCATCGATTGCAATGTGTCATAGCAAGACGGTATCTGACCCCGTCGTTCATCACTGCGTTCGCGTACGAGCGGAACACACCCGACCGCTAAAGCAGGCGGTCCAGCACGAATACCCCCACCATGGCAAAGGCCAGGGCGATCTTCAGCAAGGTGCCGAACAACAGACCCAGCGTCGCCCCCACGCCTGCATGTGCCGCGGCCTTGAGCGAAGCCTTGCCGCTGAACTCGCCGATCACCGCGCCGAGGAACGGCCCCAGCACCAGACCGGGCAGGCCGAAGAATAGCCCCACCAGCGTGCCGATCGCCGCGCCCCAGATCGCGCGCGACGACGCGCCAAACTTCTTCGCGCCCAGCGCCGCCGCCAGAAAATCCACGCCGTAGCTCGCCAGCGCCAGCACCCCCAGCAGCACCAGCGTCACCCAGCCCACATAGGCGAAATTCTCCGCCCACGCCAGCAGCACCAGCCCGGCGAACACCAGCGGAATCCCCGGAATCGCAGGCAGGATCAGGCCGGCGAAGCCGGCCACGATGAACAGCACGGCGAGTACCCAGAGCAGCATTTGGAGAGATGGATCGATCATGGCGGGGATAGTTGGGGGTGCTCAGAATTGGTCAGTATAAAAGCAGCCAGGTTCGAATTGAATCAGCCACGCCGAATGTGAGCACTACTCGCCTCATTTCTTGATCGGCTTGTTTGAGCTGACCCCCATGATTTCTTCCGACTAGCCGCCCGCCTTCCCGGCCCGATACGCTGCCAGCAGGGCCGCCTTCATATCCGGTTCTGCGTCCAGGTCGCGCGCGCCCAGCGTCGGCTGCGCGATGACCCTGACACGTTGCCAGTCCTGTTCGTCCCGCCGATCCTGCTCGAATTGCGTCCAGTCGAACCGGCCATCGCGGCAGCTTAGCGCCGCCACCCCCGTGGCATCCGTGAACGCGATCTCGTGCGACTCCAATATTTCATACAGATAGGAGTAGGGATCGATCCCGGCCGCTTGTGCCAGGAGCAGATGGAAATTGGACGCCTCGCCCGGCTCACCGAGACAGCCATCCAGGTCAATGACTGAATCGAGCTCGTACGTCTCGCCCTTGAACGAGAGGGACAGCCGGGCGCGGACGGTGTTGTTGCTCATGTTGATTGATGGAATGAAGGCCGATTATTTCGGATTGCGATGAGGCCGGGGCAGGCTTCAGCAAAAGTGGACTGGATCAATGATCCCATTTTTTGCTGGGCAAATGCTCGGGTGAGGTGGTGCGCTGGGTTGAGGATATTCGGCATTATGCGCAACTTGCAAATTGCATCCATCGGCCTTGCGACACGCAGGCCGATCCATTCAGTAGACCGAACCATGCTACTTTCCATCGAACACCAACTTGCCGCCGAGATCGCGGCCAAACCTGCGCAAGTTGCTGCTGCCATGGCCTTGCTGGACGAGGGCGCGACACAAGCCGCCCAGCGGCCGCAGCGTGACAATCGCGGCCAGGCCAAACCGGCGTACGGCAAACCGAACCGTGCGCCCGCTTCAGCGCCGGTGGATGGCGCCATGGCGGCAGCATTTTCCAAGTTGAAGGGGTGAGGTCGGTTTACTGGATGGCTACAGGCAGAACCTGACCTCAAGGTTCTTTGAAGACCCGGACCAGCTCAAGCTGACCCCTTGGCTACTTGAGCGTTCAGTCCTCCCTGGCCTTCAGCGAAAGTTCGTAAATTTTCGACTGTAGTGGTTTTTTCATTTCTTCGATTTCGTTGTATTTGTCCAGAAGCTGATCAGCCTGCCGAGACAAGTTTTCCCCACGCACAATTGCATTTTTCTGCTTCTCGACCATCTCATCGTAATTCGCTATCTGCCCATTTAGTTGAGAGGGAATGGGCATGCCATAAAGCAGGGGTACGCTGTCGTGGCGTATTTCCTGCACCATCTTGAATTGCTGATAAATCGCCTGTTGCTGCTGATTGAGCATATTCAAGGCACTGTAGAGTTTTTCCAGTTCGGCCCCGTTGTCGGCGGCGGCAACGGATAAGCTCAATTGCAGCAGTAGTAAGGCATAACCGAGGTGGCGCATAACTCCTCCGGTGGCTGAAGCGAATACGCCCATTATAGAAATACACAGAAATTGTGGCGCCCACAGGAAACGACGGGGGCGTGACTGCTGCATTCCGGGCGAATACAGATGGCACAATGCAAAGAAAGTGTTCTGACCCCATCTATTCTCGCTCCCACATTAGCGTGGAATTAATCGACCCAGGCCCCTTTGATTTTCATGGGACAGTAGCGGAGGCCGATTTCGCCAGAAAATTCCGAAGTTGACCCCGTAACAGCGAGGACCTGGCTTCGGGGCGTCGGGCGGTCCCGGATCGGCACCTGCGAGCCGATGATTTTACTGCGTGCAGCCGTATGGGTGGGTGTCCGCTTCCCGGTGCCTCATTGCATGGCCTTGATAAGCATTCTCGTTTTGCTATTTTGGAGTTTTCAAGCGCAATCGCACGAAATTCAAAGTCCATGCAGGACAAGGAGGGCTCAATCCATGCCGAGATTTCTGATTGAAGTTCCACACGAGGAAGAAACGCTGGCGTGCGCGCGCGCGGTCAAGATCTTCCTCGACAGCGGCTCCCATTTCCTCACCCATGCGGACTGGGGATGCAAGGACGGTGAACACAAGGCATGGCTGTTTGCGGACGTCGACAGCAAAGACCAAGCCCGCGCCATACTGCCGCCCGCTTATCGTCCTCAGGCCAAGATCGTGCAGCTCAACCATTTCACCGTAGAGGAAATCGACGACCTCCTTCGTTATCACGGGGGTTGAACGGAGGGAAGGTCCGCGCCCCTGTTCAGGGTGTGGAAGAACGGGTGAGCCGTTTAGCGCGCGCGCAAGTACCGGCCCGCATGGCGCGATCCGAAGCGCCCCGCTGCCGGAATCCGACCTCGGCTGCAAGCCTTGACGTGTGGTTTCTCCAATCCGCGGACAGGCCAGCCCTCTAGAGGAGGCGATCTCATGGCTGAAAGACCTCTGATCCTGATCGTGGACGATGAGCCGACCGCGCTGGCCTCGATGCTCGATGCGCTGACGCGGCGCTTCGGCGGCGACTACCGCGTCGAGCCCCACCTTTCGGCGCGTTCCGCACTCGATGCCGTTTCCAGGCACAAGGCGGACGGCGAGGAGATTGCGCTGGTCATCGCCGACCAGTGGATGCCCGGCATGACCGGCAACGAATTCCTCGGGCAGGTGCGCACCCTCGAGCCGACGGCGAAGCGCGCGCTGCTCGTCTCCTGGGGCGACCACGAGGCATCGCCCGTCATCCTGCAGGCCTGCGCCCTGGGCCAGCTCGACAATTACCTCTACAAGCCCTGGACGCCCGCCGAGGTGCACCTGTACCCGTTCGTCAGTGAGTTTCTCGCGGAGTGGACCCGGCTCCATCGCCCGGGGATGGAGTTGATCCACATCGTCGGCGACGAGTCCTCCACGCGCGCGAACGAGATCCGCGAACTGCTCGAGCGCAACGGCATTCCCTACGGCTTCCACCCCGCCGGCACCCCGCTGGCCGATCAACTCGTCGACAAGCATGACGCCAGCCAACAGGAACAGCCGCTGGTCTTTCTGCTGGATGGCTCGCTCCTCGTCAATCCCAGCGATGCAGCGATCATGGACGGCGTCGGCGAAAGCCCCGACAACCTGCACTGCGACGTGGTGGTGGTGGGCGGCGGGCCGGCCGGACTCACCGCAGCGGTCTACGCAGGCTCCGAAGGGCTGGGCACGCTGGTGGTCGAACGGCATGTGATCGGCGGGCAGGCCGGAGCAAGTTCACTGATCCGCAACTATCTCGGTTTCCCGCGAGGCATCAGCGGGGCCGAACTCACCCAGCGTGCCTACCAGCAGGCCTGGCTGTTCGGCGCGAAGTTCGTCTTTTCACGGGAGGTCACGGGACTGCGCCTGGACGGTGAAGAGAAGACCCTCGGCCTCTCCGACGGGCGCGAGGTCAGCGCAAACGCGGCGGTCGTCGCCACCGGGGCAAAGTATCGCCGCCTGGAGGTACCCGATCTGGAGCGTTTTGTCGGCAACAGCATCTTCTACACCACCTTCGGGGAGACCCGCCTGGTGCGGGGTCTCGACGTGGCCGTCGTCGGCGGCGGCAATTCCGCAGCCCAGGCCGTAGTCCACCTCGCCAGGTTCGCCCGCAACGTCACCCTGATCGTGCGCGGCGACGCGCTCGCGCGCACCATGTCCGACTACCTCGTGCAGCAGATCCGCAGCACGCCCAATGTCCAGGTAAAACTCGGGACGGCAGTGGTCGGCGGTGGCGGCGGCGAGCGCCTGGAAACGCTGCAGGTGCGCGACCGCAGCAGTGGCGCCGTCGAGACCATCCCGGCCCGATTCGTGTTCGTGCTGATCGGCGCCCTGCCCCATACCGACTGGCTCGATGGCACGGTGCAGCGGGACGCCAAGGGCTTCATCCCCACGGGGCATCGCGTCGACCCTGCGCGCTGGCCCCTGCAACGCCCGCCGATGAGCTTCGAGACCAGCGTCCCCGGCCTGTTCGCCGTCGGCGATGTGCGTCTCGACTCGATGAAACGCGTGGCCTCCGCCGTCGGCGAAGGCGCAGGCGCGATCCAGAATGTTCACCAATACCTCGAACAGGTGAGAGGGCAGAACGAGGGGGCGGCCGTGGCGCCGGGGTCAGCTTAGGGCCTGTCAAATGAGCAAATTCGCGCTCGGCTCCTTTCACCTTTGCCGGGCCTTCATTGCTTCTTCAGCAGCATGACGATCATCGGCAGGGCGGCGATGAAAACCGTAATCGAAGACCGGGCGAGGACGGGGTTTTGTCCAGCGCTTTGGCGAGCCTCCCATCAGATCCCGCCCCAGACGTCATCTGTATTCATAAAGCGTTCGAGCCTCAGGGTCTCCATCATGAAAATAGATTCCACCGAATTCGGCAGCACAACGATCAACGGCACCACCTATGCACACGACATCCTCATCCAACTGTCGGGTGAGGTGGTCAAGCGCAAGAAGAAGCTCTCCAAGAAGCTTTACGGCACCTCCCACATCATTTCGCTGGAGGAGGCCGAGTTCGTTTTCGAAAAAGGCTGCGATACCCTGGTGCTGGGGTCGGGGCAATATGGCAACGTCAAACTATCGCCGGAGGCTGCTGAATTCTTCGATCATCATGGCTGCCAGGTGATCCTGAAGCCTACGCCGGATGCCATCGAGACCTACAACAAGACCATACGCAAGGCCAAGGCAATCGGCCTTTTCCACGTCACCTGCTGAGCCATCGCCAGACGAAAGCCGTTGCCATTAACAACCTTCAGGGTCGGGTCTTGCCTTGTGCCGCAAATGGCAAGACCCGACCCTAAGTGCCAGTTGAAGGGGTGAGGCCGGATTGCTGGTCTGAAATTAATTCGAACCCTGTTCCTTTAACGCACCCTCTTGCTGGCCATCCGCTTCGAATCCTTCGTGGAAAGCGACTGTGCCTTGCGGAGCTTGCCCGTCGAAAGACAGCGCGAAGAAGACCTCCTGCGGCACGCCCTCAAGCACCAGTCCCGGCATGTTGATGAAGCCGAATTTCCTGTAGTAATCCGGATGTCCCACGAGACAGCATCCTTGCGCATTCATCGCTTTCAGCCGTGCCAGTCCTTCCCGGATCAGGGCTTTGCCAACGCCCTGCCGCTGGTATGCCGGCAACACCGAAACAGGTCCGAGGCCATACCAGTTCCGGGTGCCATCCGAAATGGTCACGGGAGAGAACGCAATATGCCCGATCACACCGCCCTCCCCTTCTGCGACGAGGGATAGCGTGAGGGCCCCGGCGGCGCGCAGTGCCGCGATGATGTACTGCTCCGTTTGATTGCTGACCACCAAGGTCTTGAACGCGGCGACGGTCACCTCGGTGATCGCGCGCACATCGGCGTCGGTTTCGCTCCTGATCACGATCTTCGGATTCATGGCGTTCTGGTTTCTCGTGCTTGCGGGTCTACGTTCAAGAAAGCAATCGGCTATGCGGAGCCTTCGGGGTCAGGGGAAACCGACCGCCTTCGCCCAGCGCCCGCGCCCGCAACTGGCCGCAACCGCCCTCCACATCCTGCCCCGCGGAGTGGCGCAACTTGGTGAGAACGCCGCGCCGGTGCAGGCTGCGCGCCATCCCGGCGGCCCGCTCCCAGCTCGGGCGGCGGTAACCGAGGCCTTCGACACCCTCGACGCTGTTGTAGGGAATCAGGTTCATCACCGCGTACTTGCCGGCCAGCAGTCGTGCGATGCCGTCCAGCTCGGCGTCGCTGTCGTTGATTCCTTCGAGCAGCGTCCACTGGTACTGGATCGGGTAGCCGGTGCGGCGGGCATAGGCCTCGCCCAGCTCGACCAGTTCGGCCGGCGCGATGTCGGGCGCCCTGGG
>Ga0105106_10001905_pt1 | contig 14914 bp, 10 predicted proteins | sample PPLLaktember2015_5_FD_79109 | JGI IMG/M metagenome (GOLD analysis project Ga0105106, IMG submission 79109) | Freshwater sediment microbial communities from Prairie Pothole Lake near Jamestown, North Dakota, USA - PPLs Lake P8 Core (1) Depth... | ecosystem: Environmental > Aquatic > Freshwater >...
AATGACCTTACATGGCGCCAGGCATTCCGTGTGATCATGCTATGGGAATTCACATCGGCAATAACCCCCTCAACGGTGGGAGGAACAGCGGTCGCGGTGGTTTTCATTCACAAGGAGGGGATAACGGTAGGGCGAAGCACATCCATCGTACTTGCAACATCATTCCTTGATGAGCTCTATTTCGTCATAATGTTCCCCCTTATACTCCTGATCGTTGGAGGGGATATCCTGTTCACGACCTCACTGCAGGGGACCGGGATAGCCCTTTTGAACAATCTTGTGTTTGTCGCAGTGGCCGGATACCTGATAATTCTGGCATGGGTCCTGCTGGTCGGCTACGGGCTTTTCATCGACCCTGTAAAGATCAAGAATACAATTATCTGGATATTCAAACTCCCTTTCCTGAAAAGATGGAAGAACGCAGCCGTACGGGCTGGTGACGACATCGTCGAGAGCTCGCACGAACTGAAGAGGAAACCATTTATATTCTGGATAAAAGCTCTATTCGCAACCTTTCTTTCATGGACCTCGAGGTACTGGGTAATAAATGCAATTCTGGTTGCATTCTTTGCAATAAATGAACATTTCCTGATATTCGCCAGACAGCTTGTGACATGGATAATGATGATCATAAGTCCTACACCGGGTGGAAGCGGTTTTGCTGAAATAATTCTTGGTCGCTATATTTCCGATGCGATTCCGGCTGATCCCGTCAATGTCCAAAGCCTTGCACTTGCAGTTGCAATAATCTGGAGGATTATAAGTTATTATCCATACCTGATCATCGGTGCATCAATAGTACCGGGATGGATCCAGAAGAAATTTGTAAAACCTATTGCGAAGAAGAAGTAAGTTTATTCCTGCTGAAGAATGAGTGAAGAGATCCTTAAAGCTTTAATGGAGCTGTTTGCCATTGTTGTCAAGCAGGATGGAGGAATTCAAAAGGAAGAACAGGATTATCTGACAAATTTCCTGCAAAAGCAGCTTGGCTCAAGCTTAATGATCAGATACCAGCTCCTTTTCGATGAATATACTGGTTTGATGAATCAGGTTTACGTAATCCCTGATGACATTTTCTCATCAGTCAAGGACTATACAAAGATTTTCGAAATCTGCAAGCAGATTAACCGGACACTTAACAGGGAACAGAAAATAGTTGTGATTATCCGTCTGTTCGAACTTATCAATTCGAGCAAAAAGTTTACTCCTCAAAGAATGAATATCATTTCAATCGTTGGGGAAGTATTCAGAATCCCATCCGATGAATTAAATGCCATCGAGCAATTCGTCAGAAACACTGACATGGGAAAGATCCAGAATCCTGCAATTCTGGTACTCAGTCCGGGAACAAACCTTTGCGAGAATTGCCACAAGATGCAGGAAGGTTATTCCGGAACAACCATCATGTTCTTACGGATATCCAGTGTTGACCTATATTTTACAAGATATTTCTCCGAAGAACAGCTCTTACTTAACGGAATCCCGGTTGCATCCAACATTGTTCATTCATTCCCAAAGGGAAGCTCATTGAGACTACAGAACAGGATTGCTTTTTATTACAGTGATGTCAAATCAAAGTTTCTTTCGGAAACCCTTACAAATAAAATCTCATTTTTTGTCAATAAACTAAGCTACAGGCCCGATAACAAGCAAAGGACACTTGTAAACATTAGTTTTACTGCCGAGCAGGGAAATCTGATCGGCATAATGGGAGCGAGTGGTTCAGGAAAAACCACACTCCTTAATCTTATGAGTGGTATTGTTGAACCCTCCTCGGGAAGTGTTGCGCTGAATGGTCTTGATATCCTCAGAGATAAAGAAGCCCTTGATGGCGTTATAGGCTTTATACCTCAGGATGACCTTCTTATTGAGGAACTCACTGTATATGAAAATCTTTATTATTCTGCCTGCCAGTGTCTTGGCAACAAATCATGGGAAGAGATTGACAGGACAGTTGAGAAACTTCTCACTGCTCTAAGTTTAATTGATAAAAGAGATCTTATAGTCGGAACTCCGCTGAACAAAATTATCAGCGGAGGACAAAGAAAAAGACTGAATATTGCACTGGAACTTATCAGGGAACCTTCAGTTCTGTTCATTGATGAACCAACATCCGGACTTTCGTCCAGGGATTCTGAGAATATAATGGACCTGCTAAGGGAACTTGCCCTGAAGGGGAAACTTGTTTTTACAGTAATCCACCAACCCTCATCTGACATCTTTAAGATGTTCGACAAGGTTGTGATCCTGGATCAGGGCGGATATATGGTATACTTTGGTGATCCCGTCGATGCTGTTATCCATTTTAAAACCATAGATTATCAGATCAATGCCAGTCAGGGGGAATGTCCATCCTGCGGAAATGTAAACCCCGAGATCATCTTTAAGATCCTTGAGGCACAGGTGGTGGATGAGTTCGGAAACTATACCGAAAAACGCAAAGTCAAACCCAAGCAGTGGGCTGACAGATTCAAGATCCTAAATTCCGCCGAACCTGTCAGGGAGGTTTCAGAGCCCCCGGTCAGCAATCTCATCAAACCAGGAAGGTTAAAACAGTTTATTCTTTATCTCTCGAGGGATTTTAAAAGCAAGATATCGAACACCCAGTATGTCCTCATGACTTTGTTCGAGGCTCCGGTCCTGGCTTTTATTCTTTCATTTATTATAAGATATATCCCTGATCCGAATTCTGAAGTCTATTACTTCTCTGAAAATGAAAATATTCCGATCTATATTTTCATGAGCATAATTGTTGCCTTGTTCCTGGGTCTTACAATAAGTGCGGAGGAGATCTTTCACGACAGGAAGATCCTTAAAAGGGAACAGTTCCTTAACCTAAGCAGAAATGGCTATCTGCTCGCAAAAATCCTGTTGCTCCTGGGAATTTCCGCCCTTCAGTCGTTCCTTTTCATTCTGGTGGCAAATTCAATCCTTGAGATCAGGGGAATGTTCTTTAATTACTGGCTGGCATTATTCGCAACGGCGGCATGTGCAAACATGTTCGGACTGATAATCTCCTCCTCGTTCAATTCGGTGATAACAATCTACATTGTCATTCCCCTCCTGATAATACCCATGATGGTCCTGAGCGGTGCCATGTTCTCATTTGACAAGCTCAACAGGGCAATTTCAAGAGTGGACAAGGTGCCGCTCATCGCCGAAGTAATTCCCACGCGATGGACCTATGAAGCATTGATGGTAAGCCAGTTCAAGGATAACAGATACAGCACCCTAGTTTACAATACAAACGGGGAGACATTCTATTCGATACAGAAAAAGATCAGTGAGGCTGACTTCAATTCAGTTTACAGACTCCCGGAACTTCTGAAAGTTCTGGAAGTCACTCTTCAGGATAAAAGTGTTCCGGGGAAGGAACAATCTGAGATTATAAATAACCTGAGGCTCATCAGAAAAGAAACATCCAGGATTGCCCGGTTCTACAATTTCCCGGCCTTCAGGTATATTGAATCCCTTAGCCCGGAACAGTTCACTCCCGTTATTGCCGATTCCCTCTCGGCCTACATTGCGGCAGCAACAAGGTTTTTCACCGGAAAATCCAATTCCGCCATCAAACTTAAGGATCAGTTCTTTAACCTTAACGAGGAAAGGCTTAGAAGGCTGGAGAAGAGATACTATAATTACAAGCTTGAAGAGATAGTAACAAAGTACTATGAGCCGGATAAAATACTCCGGTTCAAGGATTCATTCATCCAGAACACTCACCCTGTTTACCAGGATCCCGACAGGAATGAAATCCTGAGTTTCAGAACTCATTTCTTTGCGCCGTCAAAAAATATTTTCAGGACAAGGGTCGACACATTCGTATTCAATATTTCAGTAATCTTTTTCGGAATAATAGTTTTATATCTGATTCTGTATTTCAGTCTTTTGGAAAGATTTGTGAATTTATTCATGAATTTGAAATCCCGAAAGACTGAAATCCTGAAAATTAAAAAACAGTAATGTTTTGCATACGGGTTTTTATTATATTTTTGTCATAACCAATAGATTATCCTGAATGAAAGGAAGAGTAGCAATATCAGTTATTGGAATTTTGCTTGCAGTCTGTTCCTGCCGTAATAATCCGGGAAAGACCGGAGAATTTACTCTGGTTAATGCGGACTCACTTGATGCACCAACGAATCCCGGTGCCGAATCGGTTGAGGAGACTTACAGAAATCTTTCTTCTCCTCTTGAAATAGCAAATTTGTTTCAGGTAATGGGTGTACCCTTTTCGCCTGCTTATCTGGCCTCGTCAGTTGATGCCAATAAGCAGACAACTTCGTTCCAGAAAGCCCTTTATCTGGGAATTCTCGGAGCCGACCTGGGTTACCTGAACATGTACGAAAAAACAGGGACCGCCATTGAGCTGGTTTCTTCAATAAAGAAACTTGCCGACGGACTGAATGTCGGGCAATATTTTGACTTTGAGACCATCAAAAGGGTCTCACTCAATAAGTCAAACATTGATTCGCTCCTGTTCCTATCGGTGGATTCCTACAGCCGGATGGATGAGTACCTCCGGAAAAACAACCGGAGCCAGCTGTCAGCGATAATGGTTGTTGGCGTCTGGCTCGAAGCCCAGTACTTCTCAACCCAGGTTATCAGGCAATATCCGAATAATTTGCTGCGGGAAAGGATCGGTGAGCAAAAATACTTCCTTGATGATCTTATCAGGATCATTACCCCATATTGTGATTATGACAGGGAATTCACGGCAATGTGCGGTTTTCTAAGGGATATAGCATCCAGGTATGAAAACGTAAAGATGACCTACTCAAAAGGTGAACCTTCGAGCTCGGAAAAGGATGGAATGCTTGTCGTGACACAGACAGAAACAAGCATGGTTGAAATGACTGATGAACAGCTTGCCCGGATTATTCAAATTACCGGGATTATAAGGAACAAACTGATTCCAAATTAGCATGAAAAAGTATTTATTGGGATTCTTGTTGCTGCTGCCTGCATATTCTGTTCTTTGCGGACAGACTCAGAATGATCCTCTTGTCAGTACATGTTTGCAAAGCACCGGACCAGGGGCAAAGTATCTGAAAGACTTCAGGATTCAGCTCGGCATGGGAACATCCCAGAATCTGTTCAGGTACAAGGCAACCATGTCGCTCTGGAAAAATACCAGATACAGATTCACGTTGTGCACAGCCGAGAATTCAAAAGGCCGGCTTATCCTTAATATCCAGGACGATGCCAAAAATGTAGTCCTTTCCTCGGTTGACGGCAAAACCGGAACAGTCTACAGTTATGTTGATCTAATCTGCAACAGGAGCGGGATCTATCAGATTTATTTTGATTTCACTGAAGGACAGTCCGGTTCTGGTGTAAGCATTGTCTCAATGGTGCAGTAACCTATTGCACAAGGTTTACTATCTGCACCAACGCAGAAAGGACAAAAAGAAGAGCCAGCATAATCCCCGGAAGCCTTTTCGATCTTGAAAAAACAAAATAGTGTGTTATAAAATAAGTCGGAGGGATCGCTATTATCCATAGCATCTCGGCTGATACCGTTTTGAACAGAACCTCAATACCAAGTGCAATAATGAATGTCCACAACAGCAGAATGAAAGTTTTGCGCGACTTTATTTTTTTTGTGTTGATGGCCGATAAAAGATGGGTAACGCTTATCAGAACGGTGATCCCTGCAGCGATAAGGACTCCAAGGGACAATCCGGAAATGCTGTAGTGTCCATCCTTACCAAAAAGATTATATGAGATTGCCGACAACTGTGAATCCATATCATTACCTGTCACATATAGAAAGCCGTACACTAAAAACAGCGGGGCTGCAAGACCCATTATTGAAATAATCAACTCCGTAAGGCTTCCTGCCCTGAGAATTGCAATTCCTATGATCAGGAGAACTCCAAACCAGATCAAACCGGCATAAAAGAGGCTTCCGGTGCCTATAAGCAAACCGGCATCAAAAAGTGAGAAAGCGGTACCCTGCACCTTATATATTTCTATGATCTTCCTGATTCCGAGTACCAGCAGGAGTGCAGCCGGAAGTACAGGGTTCAGTATCTGATACTGAGGGAAAAAAGAGCTCAGCAAGCCAAATATCAATGCGGGAAGGAAGTTTCGTTCGCTGATAAAGAAAGCACTCGTATTGAAATTCACCAGGAGACCTGAAATAGAAAGCACAATCAGGAACGCAACGAAAACACTGAACAACGGATTAAAGCAAGAAACGGACATGAGCAGGCTGAAAAGAGGCATGGGCCTAACATCAAAGCCCTGATACGAAGGATGTTGAGGGTGAATAAAAGCCCCAAGCCATGTCAGGAGGATAATTACAACAATCAGGATCACTACATCAGGCCCTGTTTGCCTGAATTTTTTCACCAGCATATATTAAATATCAAATCCGATATCTTTTCTGAAATACATATCCATGAAGGAGACTGAATTTATGTTCCGGTACGAACCTGCCAGAGCTTCCTCTTTTGAACCGCCCCACGAGCTTACGGCAAGCACCCTTCCTCCGGAGGTAACAACTTTCCCATCCCATATTTTCGTTCCGGAGTGAAAAACAATGCAATTCGCTGTATTTTCTAGTCCCGAAACCTCATAACCCTTTTCATAATGGCCCGGGTAACCGCCTGAAACAACCATGACGGTCGCCACAAACCGGTCATCAATCACAATTTCCCTTTTTTCAAGATCACCACGGGCCACTCCCTCGAGAAGTTCGAACAGATCCGACTTTATCCTCGGGATAACTGCTTCCGATTCCGGATCCCCCAGCCTTGCATTGTATTCAATAACGAATGGATCGCCCTTCACATTCATCAGTCCGAAGAAAATAAATCCCTTGTATTCAATTCCATCCTTCCTCAATCCCTTTATGGTGGGATCAATAATCCGCGACCTGACTTTTTCAAGGAATTCCGGATTGGCAAACGGAACAGGTGAAACTGCGCCCATTCCACCGGTATTCAATCCTGAATCGCCCTCTCCCACTCTCTTGTAGTCCTTTGCTTCAGGGAGCATCTTGTATGATCTTCCGTCAGTTACAATGAAAACCGACAATTCAATTCCATTCAGGAACTGCTCAATCAGCACCTTTTGTCCTGCATCGCCGAACTTTCCGTTTAAGATCGCATTTATTTCCGAAATGGCATCATCGATGGTTTGGTGAATCAAGACTCCCTTGCCGGCAGCCAGGCCGTCGGCTTTAATTACATATGGGGGTTCAAGTGTCCTTAAAAATGCTTGTGCCTCGCTTATATCCGCCCTGTCGAAGGTCCTGTATTTTGCCGTTGGAATGGAATGACGCACCAGAAACGCCTTTGCGAAATCCTTGCTTCCCTCGAGCCGGGCTGCGGAGCTTACCGGCCCGATAACCGGCACATCCTTTATCTGATCGTCATGCAGGAAGAAATCATGAATACCTCCTACAAGAGGAGCTTCAGGCCCGACAACAACCATTTCAATCCCGTAAACCAATACAACATTCCTCACAGCCTGAAAATCTTCAGGATCGATCTTCAGGTTAGTTCCAAGGGCAGCGGTCCCGGCATTGCCAGGAGCAGTAAAAATCCTGCTGATCCTGCTGCTTTGTGCAAGCTTCCATGCCAGGGCATGTTCCCTGCCTCCGGATCCAAGAATGAGAATATTCATCTGACAGATTTTAAAGTCATTTCAAATGTAGTGTTTCATCCCGATAAATAAAATAAGACGATTAATCATTGATCTTTCTGAATATCAGTCATCCTGCTGAATCTGGAGAATGTCAGCATCACATTCTCCACATAGGTTTTGGAAACCGGAATATCGATTGCAGAAGGGGTATCGAGTTCGAGCTTCAACCCATCCTTGTCCTTGCGTATTATCTTTACTTTCTCAAAGTTAACCAGATAGGAGCGGTGGCAACGGATAATTTCGGTTCCTGAAAAATTTTCCTCCATTTTTTTCATTGTGTCGCGGAAAAGATATTTTGAAATCCTGCCTTTATTTAGATAACATACATTCACATAATTTTCTGCTGATTCGATATAAAGAAGATTTTCCTTTTTCACTGAAAACTGCAGCACTGATTTGTCATCATAGAAAGGAATCATATCCCTGATGTTACCCGATAAAGCCACTATCCCTGCCATTCTTTCGATCTGCTCCTGCTTGTCGCGCCAGGAGAACCAGAGCCACATTATCGAATACGGCAGCAACAGGACCAGGGCAGTGTTGTGAGCCGATTGTCTTACAATTTCGGTGAAAAGGCGGGTATCTTTCAGTACAAATGTTTCGAAAAGCGCATAAAAAAGGGCCATAAGAAGGATTTCCCCGAAAATCCATGCAAAATACCGGTAATAATTTATCCCATGCCTTCTGCCATAATAATACATTATAATCCTGCTGACCACCACCACCAGGACCCCGGCAAGTATGACAAGACTCGAATATGTAAAAAACTCAAGCTGGTTGACATCGAACCACCTATCGGCACCAAAGGGAGCATAGATGTTTATAAAAACAAGAGCGAAGAGGGCGGTAAACAATATAAGCCTTATAATATTACCCTTTTCATTGAGGTATGACGGTACCGGTTTCCGGAAATCCACCATTATTGAATTTTTTACTGAATGCAAATTTAGCTTTTTCCTGGTTAAGGCCTGCATTATAAAATCCGTCATTATACCAGGTTGAGAATTTCATCCCGGATATAAGGATTACGTCACCCGGTTACGTTTTTCATCCCTCGCAATTCCTGCTCGGCACATTTATTTGCCGGCATTCCGGTTTGAACTTTACTTTGTATAATCATGGAGTACACAAAGGATTTTTACACGTTAAAGGCGCTCTTCGACCCTGATGCTTCAGAGATCAAAATACCGGGATCCCTGGTAAGAATTGTCAGCAACAAATTTATCTCTGACATTGATCCCGGATCATTTATAAAACATTCTGATTCATCCATATCTGAAAACATTGAATTTTCCTATCCTGTTTTTGTCCCTGAAGACAAATCAACCAGAAAGGTAATATTGCTTATGCACGGCCTGAACGAAAGAAGCTGGGTAAAATATCTTGTATGGGCTTACCGACTCTGTCAGCTTACCGGAAACTATGTGGCGCTTTTTCCGATATCATTTCATATAAACAGGGCACCATCGTCATGGACCGATCCGAGGATGATGCAGCAGCATGTCAGGGAACGCACCAGGGTAACCGGGGAGATCACCATGTCGACATTTGCAAATATTGCCTTAAGCAGCAGGCTCACCGAAGAACCCATACGCTTTTTCACCTCCGGATACCAGACTGCCTTCGATATCGTGAAACTGCTGAAACAGATAAAGAACGGAAACCATACAGTTGTACCCGGTGGAAGCAGGGTCAACATATTTGCATACTCAATTGGGGCTTTTCTTTCACAGATCCTGATGATGGGAAATCAGGAAAACCTTTTTTCCGGTTCGAGGTTGTTCATGTTTTGTGGCGGATCGGTCTTCAGCAATATGCAGGGAACCTCGAAGCTGATAATGGACAGCCTTGCCTACAAAAGGATTTACAACTTCTATCTTAATGATTTTGAAAAAGAGATAACCGGCAAAAATTCCTTAAACGAATTTTTCAGGTCCTCTCAGGCCGGAATGGCTTTCAGGTCGATGATAGATCTGGCAAGGTTCAGAACATTCAGGGAAAACATCTTCTCAAAACTAAAGGACCAGATCAGGTCAATTGCCCTGAAACACGATAAAGTGATCCCGGCCGAGGGAATTGTAAGAACCATGATTCCGGTGATCAGGAGAAATTCCGAACCTGTCAGTGTATGGGATTTCCCATACTCCTATTCTCACGAAAATCCATTCCCTCTTTTCACAAACAAGACAGCGTTTGATGTTGACAGAAGTTTCGAAAAACTTATCACAAATGCTGCATCATTCCTTGCCTGAAGAGGGCAGTCCAACAAACTTGTAGCCTGTGGTCAAGGCATAATCAATGAACTCATCAAGAAAGGATAGTACTGATGAACAGACCGTATCGTGCAACACAATTATTGATCCCGGCCTTATCTTCTTTTTAAGTATGTCCAGAACCTTTGCCCCAGTCATCTTTCTGTCAAAATCATATGGCATCAGATCCCAGAACACTATCCTGTATTTTTCAGCCAGCTCCCGGTATTGGAAAGGGCGGATCCGTCCATATGGCGGTCGAAGGAGGGTCTTTGAAGTGTAATCCGAACTGATTGAGAAGTTCCTCAGATAGACCCTGTTGACTGTTTTCCAGCCGTCAAGATGATGGTATCCGTGATTGCCGATTGCATGCCCTTTTGATTTGATCAGGGAAATAAGAACAGGATGCTTTTCTGCAAGCTGTCCGGTGCAGAAGAAAACCGCTTTCACCCTTCGGGTCTCCAGGATTTCAAGTATCAGCGGAGTGGAACCGGGATCGGGCCCGTCATCAAAGGTCAGGTAAAGCGACTTTTCACTGGTCCTTAACCTGAAGAGAGCGGCTGGATATAATAGCCTTTGAAGGAAAAAGGGCCTGTAAAACCTCATGAAATCCTATTTATCAGAATACAGAATGCTGTAGTATTTATTCACATCCGTCGAAACTTTTTCCACAAGGTCGTCCATTTTCAGTTCTATGGCCATGTTGTTAATATCAAGAAGGGCCTGCATGTTAATTCCAATAGGATAGTCCATTCCGAACTGCCTGTCAGGATCCATTGCCACTGCATGGTCGAGATATTCCTTCGAATAGGCAATAACATCGCTTATTATCCTGTTGCCCTCCTCCATATTCCCTGCTCTTATCAGCACTTCGCCCAGCCCAAGGACAAAGAAGTCGTACGGGAGCTTTTCCGGAGGCACTATCTCAAGTCCCCTGCGGGCAACTTCGATTGCCTTTGCAGTATCTCCGGAAGCAAGGAGAGATTTCCCGAGATTTCCGAATATGCGCCTGAAATTGCTAAGCATCCGTTTGTTTGTTTCATCAAGATATACCGACGGATCATCTGCATTTCCCCATTTGTACTTATTCATCATATTTTCGTACATTTCAACCGGGTCAATCATACCAAACTCACCCTCCTCCGGTTTATCGGTCCTGATCGGAACCACCCTGTAGGTTATCCCTTCCTGTACAAAATACTTTTCCAGTCCCTTGTACTGGCTCGAGGGAACAGTGGTTGAAATATAAACCGGCCTTCCCCATGTGCTTGTTGCAAGGAGATCCATCATGGCAAGATCCCCCTTGAAGGCATCATCCTCAGTGTATTCCCATATCATCGGAGAGACTATCCTGTCACTGAAGTATTTCTTTACCGTGCCGTTTGAAACTACGGTTGCAGAATCGACATCGATGGAGAATTTGTTTGAGGGAATATAGTTCATGAAATCACCTCGGCCGCTTATATCTATTTTGTATTTCCTGTCATCCTGACCGGCGAATTCAACAATCTGCCCCAGATCGACTGGCTTGTCAATCCTTGAGTTTACTGGAAGCTGATCCCTTACCCCGTCAAGATATTTTTCACGGTCAAGAGTCAGGGGAATGGGATCAGAATCAAATGCTTTCTGCCTCATCATATCAATATACCATCCTGCCTGAAAATAGCTGAGGTTGGCAACACGTACATCAGTCCTGACTTTCTCGACATCCTGGACGTACCAGACCGGGAATGAATCATTGTCGCCATATGTGAAAAGAATGCTGTTCGGGGCACACGACAGGAGATAATTGGCTCCTATATCACGTGCCGTATAACGGCCGGAGCGGTCGTGATCGTCCCAGTTCTGAGCGGCCATCAGCACAGGAACAGCAAGAAGAAGTACAATGAATACTATTGGAGCAGCCGGCTTTTCACCGGTCAGTTTCCTTACGTATTCATATACAAGCATGAATCCAAGGCCGATCCAGACTGAAAAGGCATAAAACGACCCGGCATATGCATAATCACGTTCCCTGGGCTGATTCGGATACTGGTTCAGATAGAATATTATTGCCACTCCGGTCATCAGGAAAAAAGAGAGAACAAGCCAGAAACCTTTCCTGTCTTTCCTGTACTGCCAAATCATTCCGGCGATGCCCAGAAGCAGCGGAAGAAAAAAATAGGTGTTCCTTCCGGGATTGTCCCGGAGATCGCCCGGAATATTGTCGAGGCTGCCCAGCCTGGCCTCATCTATGAAATTAATCCCGCTGATCCAGTTGCCCTGGATGGGGTTCCCGTTGCCCTGGCTGTCGTTCTGCCTGCCGGCAAAATTCCACATAAAGTACCGGAGGTACATGAACCCGGTCTGATACCTGAAAAAATACCTGAGATTCTCGCCAAATGTAGGACAAACAATTATTTCCTTGTCCGATCCGGAGGTAACAGAAAACCTCCTTCCCTTAATCTTTCCCCAGTACAGATAGGCCTTCTCGTGCTCAGGATCGGAGCTGTACATCCTGGGAAATATAGTCATGAATTCCTTGTTGTACTCATACTCCGGACGGAAATAGGGTTTATATTTTCCACCTGTCTTGTTATATCCTGCAACAACGCTTTTCACGTCGACTATCGGAGCGCTGTAATAGTGCCCGTAAACCTTCGGAGAGCTTCCGTATTGCTCCATATTAATGTAATACGACAAAGAAAATATGTCGGATGGATTATTCTGGTTCATGGGCGGCCTGGCTGATGACCTGATCATTATCATTGCATATGATGAATATCCGATCATTATTACAGCGATGGCTGTAATGGTATAGTTCAATATAACCCGCCCGCTTTTAAGTGAGTACCTGATGCCCAGAACAAGTGCGGCAGTCAGGATGATAATGAAGAAAAGGAGTCCGCTGTTATAGGGCAGCCCGATGGTGTTGACAAAAAAGAGTTCAAACCATCCGGCGACCTTCGGAACTCCGGGAATCAGAACGAATACCATCAGGTAAAGGGTTAATCCGGCAAGAAGCAGTGTTTTTACAATCCCCTTTGCGGTAACCTCATATTTTCGGAAATAAAACACAAAGAAAAGTACCGGTAGAACAAGCAGGTTAAGCCTGTGAATGCCCAGCCCGAGACCCATTATATATGCGATCAGGATTATCCATCTTCCTGACCAGGGCTTATCAGCCTCTTCCTCCCATTTAAGCATCCCCCAGAAAACAAGTCCTGTTACGAGTGATGAAAGTGCATAAAGCTCGCCCTCGACTGCCGAAAACCAGAAAGTATCTGAGAAAGTGTAAGCGAGGGCGCCGATTATTCCGCTTCCCAGTATAGGAATATACGAGGATACTGTCTCATCGCCGGTGTTGTAAACCTTCCTGACAAGGTGGGTAATTGTCCAGAAAAGGAACATAATTGCAAAACCGCTGCAAATTGCTGAAAGTGCATTCATCATCATCGCAACCTTCGACACATCGCCCAGTGCGAACAGAGTGGCAATCCGGCCGATCATAAGAAAAAGCGGAGCGCCGGGAGGATGACCCACCTGAAGCCTGAAAGACGATAGAATGAATTCACCGCAATCCCAGAAACTCACCGTTGGTTCGATGGTAAGCAGGTAAACGAACGCTGAAACTGCGAATAGAACCCATCCGGTGATTGTATTTAAACGGCGGAAATTGCCCCGGATTGAATTCATGACTTTTGCTGTTTGATTATCAAGGAAACAAAGAACGCAAAAAAATATTACTTGCGCATAATCAATACACTTTTTAACTTCATTTTAACTTGAAACTTATTTTGTTACTTTTGTCTGACATAGATTGTTTTATGAGACATTGCGCAATACCATCACTTATTCTTTTTCTTTGTGTTTTGCCTGTCAGCGGACAGGATAATCCCGGCGGATCAGGATCAGACGGTGACCTTTATCTTAATTTCAGGAACACAAATTTTGTAAGGAACAACGAATACTCGAATCCGATAATTGAAGGTTATACGCTTATCGGCTGGTTTATAGAGCCGGAGCTTGTTTACCGTCCCACCGGAAAGGCCGAGATCAGGCTTGGGGCTCATCTCCTGAGCTATTCAGGCACCAATAAATTCTCGCTTGTCAAGCCTGTTTTCTCGACATCATGGCATTTCTCAGATAATACACGTTTCACTATAGGTTCATTGTCGGGCAGTGATGAACACTCACTGTTCGATCCCCATTTCAACGGGGAAAGGATCTATAATGCTTTCTCGGAGGACGGGCTTCAGCTTGTGACATTGAATGAGCACATTTTCAGCGATACATGGCTTAGATGGGAAAACTATATTTTCAGGGGCGATGCTGAAAGGGAGATCTTTACGGCAGGTGAATCATTCAGATATATCTCACCCGAAATATCGGGCCTCATCACTCTGGAGATCCCTGTCCAGATACAGGTTAAGCATCTCGGCGGACAAATAAGCGATTATCCGGAACAGGTGGAGACATATCTCAATCTTGCAGCAGGCGGAAGGGTAAGTGTTGCCCTCAGCCGGAGGAAAGACATCAGTGCCGGAGCCGAATCGATCTTTTTCATGGGAAATTGCCTTACTGACAATGCCCCTTCGGGCGTCGGGCGTGGATATGCCGGTTGGCATAAATTGTTCTTTTCCTGCAGGATAGGGGAACTGGAAGCCGGATACTGGAGCTCGCATGATTATTATGCTCCCGATGGCAATTTTATTTTCGGTTCAGTCTCCCGCCGTTACGATAACTTGGTAATCCCCGAACGGAAGCTTATAACGGGATCATTGAATATAAGGCTTCCCCACAGTGATTTTTTCGAATTCTTCTTCGGATTTGACGGGTATTACGATACTGACCTGAAACGCTTCGATAATGCAATGACACTGCATATTAAGGTGGACAAGCTTATCAGGATAGCTTCGCTCAGGAAGTGAAAAAACCAAATATACAATGGATTTCATAGAATTATTTAACGTAATTACATTGTAATTACATGCAGTTAGTGCTATTTTAACAAAAAAGCCCACCCT
>Ga0105106_10001906_pt1 | contig 14914 bp, 13 predicted proteins | sample PPLLaktember2015_5_FD_79109 | JGI IMG/M metagenome (GOLD analysis project Ga0105106, IMG submission 79109) | Freshwater sediment microbial communities from Prairie Pothole Lake near Jamestown, North Dakota, USA - PPLs Lake P8 Core (1) Depth... | ecosystem: Environmental > Aquatic > Freshwater >...
ACTGTCCATTTGCGATCCATCTGGACTCCTCATTCGAACTCACAACTGGCAACTCACAACTCAGAAGGAACATGGAGCCCCTTGCCGGTTGTTCGTTGTTCGTTGTCAGTTATCAGTATCCCTGCCTGAGGTTGAACACGAACTGCCACCCTTGCCCGGGCCGGTTCAACGGGCGCACGAGGTTGAACTCGGTGACGAGGTAGCCGAAGAGGTTGATGCGCGCACCGAGACCGGCGCTCGTCACCCACTCCCGCACGCCGCCGGTGAACGTCGGCTGTTCCGCGCGCGTCCAGGCGACGCCGGCGTCGAAGAACGTGAACAGCTCGATCGGCAGCGCGCCGTAGTCGAGACGGCCCTTGAAGAGTCCGACGGCAGGCGCACGCGCCTCCAGGTTCACGACCAGCAGACGGCTGCCGAGCAGGCGGTCGAACTCGGGGCAGCTGCCGTCCAGCGTCACCGTGCACTCGCTCGCTTCGAATGAGCCCACGTCGTAGCCGCGCACGAGTGTGGAGTACCCCAGGAAGAGCTGCGAGAGGCGCTCGTCCTCACCGCCGGCGCCGTAGCGGCCCGCGTGGAGGACCCGGGCCGCGAGCGTGACAGGGCGCACAGGCATCACATACTGCCGGAAATCCGCGGTGATGTTCGTGAACCGCAGATCGCCGAATGTCGGCGCGATCTCCAGACGTGCCCTCTGCCCGACGAGCGGACCGGTCGGCCCGAATGACGAGGTGTCGCGCACGAGCGCGGCGGCCGCGTCGAAGAGCTTGATGCCATCCAACGTCGGGAGGACGGTCTTGTCCTCTCCGAGGAACACGCCGGTGAACGGGTCGAAGTACCGCTCTTCGATCTCGTAGTCGAAGCCGATGTGGCGCATCGCCCCGCTGAACTCGATGCGCGAGCTCCGGCTGAATGGATAGGCCGTGAGCGCGCCCGCCTGCAGGTACGTCTCGCGGAAGAGCACCGTCTGTTCGACGAACACCGTCTCTCCATCGACCTCGGTGAATCCCTGCCGCACGGTGCCGCTGAGGAGCGGCACGCGCTCGCCGAACACGCCCCAGTTCCAGCGCCGCGTCCGGTTCAGGTAGCTGGCGGACGCCCCAATGTCCTTCAGGCCGCCCTGCACGGAGAAGCCGGTGCTGAGCAGGTGGTTGCCCAGCATGTCGCTGAACTGGAACGCGATGCCCCCGCTCACGTAGGTGCCGAACGCGCTGTTGGTGGCCACGCCGAGCTGCTGGCCAACGGCGACCAGCTCGAGGCCCGGCGAGTACTCCTTGTCTTCCGCCTTGGCGGTTGCGGCCGGCAATCCGGCGGCCGGCTGCGCGAGCTGCTGCGCCACGAGCTGCGACGCACGTGTCGTCGGCGGCAGGAGCGCTGCGTCCTCGAGCTGCGCCGCGGGGCCCGTCAGTGGCGCGGCGGGTCGCGGCGGCATGATCTGGATTTCATAGCCCGAGTCACGGAACACCGTCACCGCCGCCAGGTCGCCCTTGGCGGACACGGACAGCGCCGGGCTCATCGGCGTGATGCCAGAGATGCCGGTGATCGCGCTCGTGATCGCCGTGGCCCGGCCCGACGCGATGTCGAGCTGATAGGCGTTCGACCGTCCGCCGGCGTCCGAGAGGAAGAACAGCGAGCTGCCGTCGGCGGCCCATTGCGGATTGGAGTCGTTCCCGATCACGCCGCTCTCGACTCGCGCGATCGTGCCCTCTGCCAGGTCGATGGTCGCGAGCGAGAAGCCCTTGAATGCCAGCGTGGAGAGATCCGCGGAGAATCGATCCGTGACGAAGGCGAGCCGCTTGCCGTCGGGCGACCAGGCCGGCTGCATGTCCGCGAACTGGTCCTTCGTCAGCCGCCGCAGCTGGCGTGAATCCAGGTCGTAGATGAACAGGTCGGTGACGCCTCCCACCTGTCCGGAGAACGCGATCGCCTTGCCATCCGGCGCCCACGTCGGCTGGAAGACCTCGCCGATCTCCTCGAACTTGATCTCCTCGATCGTCGAGCCGCGGTCCGTGTCCAGAATCGCCAGCACGGGCCGGCCGCCGCGCACGGTCCCGATGGCGAGCCGCCGGTTGTCGGACGCCCACGCCCCGGCCGACGCGAGGAACTGCAGGCTCTCGAAGTGCGGATCGGAGGCTGTCGAGATGAGCTTGCGGATGATCTTGCCGGTCGACGCATCGGCCAGATAGAGGTCGATCGACAACATCTCGCGCGCCGAGAGGAACGCGATCTTCTTGCCGTCAGGCGAGAGCGACGGACCGACGTTCACGCTGCCGTGACCGGTGCGCTCGCCGATGAGCGGCGTTTCCGGCAGCGGAGCTTTCCCTTCCGTCTTCGGCGCCGGCGCGACGCCGTACGTCTCGCGGATCGCCTCGTGCCACTCCTGGGAGAATTGATCCTTGTCGCGGCTGGTGGCAGCCTCCACGAGTCCGATCGCATCGGCCGTGCCTGGCATTGCCTCTCCGGTCTGCACCGGGCTGATCGCCTTGAGCATGCGTCCGACGATGTCGTCGCCCCAGCGACCGGCGGTGTAGGCCCAGAACGCGTGGCCGAAGCGATAGGGGAAGTACCGTGGGTCGTCGAGCTCGTCGAGGTCGGGAAGGCGATCCTGGATCGCCGCGTCGCGCAGCCACATCGCGGTCTGCACGCTTCGCGGACCCAGCGAGAGGTACTCCGCCATCCCTTCGATGAACCACAGCGGCATGGCGCCGGCGTTGCGGCCGAGCATGTCGTACTGGAACGCGTGCACGAGCTCGTGACCGAGCACGTGATCCGTGTCCGCGAGGCTCGCCGCCATCGGCAAGACCACGCGCCGCTTGCCGCTCTCGGTGACGCCGCCGGTGCCCTCGCCGAGCTCGCCCTCGATCACGTTGGTCTGCTCGAAATGCGGATGGCTGGCGTAGAGGATCACCGGCTGCCGGCCGGTGAGCGTGTGGCCGAGGATCCGCGACAGCCGGGTGTGCCACCGTTCGGCCATCCGGCCCACCGTGGCCGCGGCCTCGGCTTCCTCAGGGTAGTAATAGATGTCGAAGTGCTCGGTGGCGAGTACGCGGAACTCGAAGCGGTCGTATTGGACCTTGTTCCGGCCGAAGTACTGCGCCTCCGCGAGTGAGGCCGTCGCGAGCAGGCCGATCGCCGCCAGGAGGCCGAGGCCGATCCTGGCTAGCCGAGCTGTGCTGATGCCCATCATGAAGGGACTCCGATTTCAAAGCAGACGTCCGGGTTATTGCAATCAAGGTACCAAAGACAGATCTACCACCGTACCCGTCCGGGCGTATGCCAGTGCTGGCGGATTGTTCGCTGGAGGGGACGACTCCGCTCCGGTGCCGAGGGTGACGCCGCCGTGTCACACGCGGTATTCAGCGGTCGGCGGCCCGTTTGGCGGGTTGAAGCGTGCTCCGCACCTGAAATGAGGCAGATCGACGGGGACAAATGGCGGGACGCGGCCCGCGCTCAGACGCGCAGCATGTCCGCCGGGTCGACGCGAGCGGCCCGCCTGGCGGCTGGGATCGAGGTGGCCAGCAGGATCACGCCCGCGAGCGTCACGGCGGCCGCGAAAGACACAGCGTCGAACCGCGAGACGCCGAACAGCCGGCTTTCCACGAACCGGCTCAGCCACCAGCTCGCCGCGACGCCAAAGAGCACGCCCGCGACGAGCAGCCGGGCGGCTTCGCCCGTGACGAGCGCGGCCATGGCGCGCGGGGTGGCGCCGAGCGCCGCCCGCACACCGAACTCGCGCCGCCGTTCCGAGACGCCGCGGACCAGGACGCCGTACAGTCCGACTGCCGCGACCACGGTCGCGAGCACGGCCGAGAGGATCGTGAGGCGCATCAGCAGCAAGTCGTCCGCAAACCGCTTCCGCACGGCTTCGTCCAGCGTGAACACGTCGTAGATGGGCAGTGTTGGATCGAGCTGCGACACGGCGGTCCGAATCGCCGGGATCACCGCATCGGCTGATCCGGACAAGCCGACGAGAACGGACGCGTACCCGGAAGGGAACGACTGTCCGAACGGCTCGAACATCATCTCCGGCGGATCGGTCGTGATGCGCCGCTGCCGTGTGTCGGCGACCACGCCGACCACCGTGCGCACGCGGTTCTCGGGGTACTGCATTACGACCGTCCGGCCCACCGCCGGCGCGTCGTCGAACAGCCGGCGGGCGAGCGTGTGCGTGAGGATCACGACGCCACCCCCTTTGGCGTCGGAGCGTTGGAACTCGGCCTCGCTGAAGTCGCGGCCGTCGACGAATCTCAGTCCAATCGCGTCGAAGTAGCCTGGCGAGACCATGTTCGTCTCGGCGGACAGCCAGGCATCGGGTGCCGCGCTCTCGGCGCGCAGGCTCGTGTCGGCGGCGCCTTGCGAGAACGGCTGCAGCCACGCCATCCCGGCGTTCCGCACGCCAGGGATCTCGCGAACGCGCGCGAGAAGGTCACGGTAGAGCGCCTCCTGCCGCGGGCCGTACCCTTGCAAACCAGGTTCGATTGAGAAGGCCAGCACGGACGAAGGGTCGAATCCGGTGTCGATCGAGAGCCGTGCGTGAACGGATCTCGCGAGGAGCGACGCGCCGACGAGCACGGCGACGGCGACCGCGATCTGCGCCACTGTCAGCACGCGCCGGACGCGCTGCCGGCTGGCAGACTGGGATCGTCCGGCTTCCCGGAGCGCGAGCGTCACGTTCACCCGCGCCGTGGAGAACGCCGGCGCGATGGCCGACGCAATCGCGACGAGCGTCGAGATCGAGAGCGCGTATCCCAGCACGCGCCAGTCCAGTTCGGCGCGATCGAGGGGCGGAAGGCCCTGCAGGACGACGGTGCCCTCGAGCGCCGCGCCCGCGATCCACGCCAGTCCGATGGCGCCAGCGCCCGCGAGCAGCGACAGCAGCAGGCTCTCGGCGAGGAGGAGTCGGGCGACGCGGAAGCGCGAGGCGCCGAGCGCCAGGCGCGTGGCGATCTCGCCGCGGCGTCCGGTCGCGCGCGCGAGCATCAGGTTGCCGACGTTCGCGCACGTGAGGATGAGGAGAAGGCCAACGATGCCCGCGAGGGTGCCCATGGCCTGGCCGATCCGCTCGCGCACCCAGGGCCGGGACTCCACGCCGGTCTGCACGTCGAACCGCCACTGCGCGAAGCGCCGGTCGGTGGGATTCTCCGCCGCGATCGAGGCGCGCACGGCCTCCGCCTGGGCCATGACGACCTCCGGTGACTGGCCGGGGCCAAGGCGCCCCACCAGTCCGAAGAGGACAGTGCTCCGCCGGCTCGTCATCATCGTCTTTGGATACATGGGCAGGGCGAGGGCGTGCTGGGCGATTGGGAGCCACATCTCGGCGCCTCCGCTCAGGCTCGCGCCATGGAATCCGCGTGCCGCGATCCCCACGATTGTGAACGGATGCGAGTTCACCAGGATCGACTGACCGATCGCATCCCGCGCCCCGCCGAGCTCCTGCGTCCAGAATCGATGACTGATCACTGCCACCGGAGCGGCGCCTGGATTCGCGCCTTCGTCGGCCGTGAATCCGCGCCCGGCGAGCAGCGGACTCCCGAGCACGTCGAAGTAAGACCCGGTGACCACGTCGGTGACGATTCGCTGCGCCGCCCCGTCCGGTCTGGCGATGTGAAGGTCGAATCGCTGATAGCCGGCGAGGCCCGCGAGTGCCGGCGTGCCGGCGGCGAGCGCCGTGAAGTCCGGAACCGACAGCGGCCCTCGCGACCTGGACACCCCGAAGCCAATCGCGACGAGCTCGTTCGGGCGCGCCACGCCGGGCAGGGGACGCAGGATCAGCCAGTTTGCGAGGCTGAAGACCGCGGCGTTGGCGCCGATGCCGAGCGCGAGCGTCAGCACGGCGGCGACCGCGTAGCCTCGCTGGGAAGCCAGTCCACGTGCGGCGTGACGAAGGTCGGCGACGATGCTGTCCATGGTGGAGGTTCTGTGGGTGATGTGGGGCCGAATGGAAGGCCTCCGGCGTTCGAGGAGGAGTCTCGCGCCGACGATCGTGATGGCAGCGAGCGACCAGGCCAGGCCGGCGCGGCGCCGCTGCGCCAGTCGTCGCGCGCGTTCTTCCTCGAGGTCGCCCGCCACTGATTCGCGCCACTCGGCGGGCACGAGGCGCTGGATCAGCCAGCGTTCGAGGCGGCCGGGCCGATCGCGTCTCATCGCGCCCGCTCCGGACGCGCCGCGCGCATGCGCGCGACGGCCTGTTCGGCGGCGGCGAGCGCGCGTTTGCCGGCGGCGGTCACGGCGAAGCAGCGCCGCGCCTTGCCGCCGCGTTCCGGAAGGGGATCGGTCATCCAGGACGACAGGTAGCCCTTGCGGTCGAGGCGGTCGAGCGTGACGTACACGCTGCTGCGGCCCAGGGCGATGCCGGTGCGGGCTTCGATCTCGTCGCGGATCGACACGGCGTAGGCGTCCCGGTCGAGGCGCAGCACGGCGAGGAGGACGAGCTGTTCGAGCTCGCCGAGGAGGCCTTTCTCGGAAAATGACGACATGTTGGACAATTAGACGCGTCTGGCACGCGAAGGGTTGGGAGGAAGAGGCAAGCGCTGGCTGTGCGCACCATTAGCGCGCGAGCCCGAGGTGTCAGCCCTTGCGGGACGAGGTGGGCTCGTACAGGACGAGCCCAGGCAGGTCGCGAAAGTCGCCTGGATTGAGCGTCCAGAGCCGCGCGCCGTGCGCAATGGCACAGGCGGCGATGGCGATGTCCATGTCCCGGCCGCGGGGGCGCGTGACGCCGCGGTAGATGCCGGCCGCGACGACGGCCTCGGCATTGCCGAAGCCCCGCGCGAGAGCCCCCGGCAGCAGCGCTTCCTGATCGTCGAGCTCCTCGGCCGTGCGCGGCCCGCGCAGCCACTCGAACAGGACCAGCGCGGAGGTCGCGAGCACGTGACCAGCCGCCACGGTTCGTTCCAGCGCGGGCAGTGACTCGCGCGGGCCCGTGAGTGCGTCGACGATCACCGACGTGTCCAGATGAATCGTCATCGCACGGGGCGGCTCCATCCCGTGCGCCGCGACCGCCGGATCTGACGCAGTTCCTCTTGCACCGCCGATGCAGGCCGGGTGGCCGGCCGCTGCTTGATCCGGCGCAGCACGCCAAGCAGCCGATCGCGGTCCTCCGCCGACAGCACGTCCTCACGCGCCGCATACGCGTCCAGCGCCTCCCGGACTATCTGGCTCTGCGGCTTGCGGCGCCGCTCCGCCAGGCGGCGCAGCGTCTGCACCGACGCGTCGTCCAGGGAGAACGTCAGCTTTGGCATGCTGGCAATACTACCATAATGCAGTATGACTGGCTGTGGCCGCCGGGCTGCTCGGCGGCGGCGTTCGCCTCGGTCCACCGGCGATCGCTGGCGCTGGCGGCACCGCGCCGATCCCGTCGGGGCCAACCGCCGCCTGCAGGCGCCCGGAGTGCGAGGCCGGCGCCCTCCGCCGCTGGCTCACCCTCGGCGCCATCTCGGCGCGCCGTGTGGCGCCGACGACTCCACCAGCGCGCCCAACAGTCGTGCAAAAGCTGGCACACCTTCAGGCGATCCGCTCGGGCAGCAGCGGCATGCGCAACGGGTAGCGACCGGCTCGTCGACAGCATCCGACCGACACGCAGGGGAATCATCGTTCCCCTGGACCTGTGGAGCGCGGTGGCCAGATGCGGTTCGAGTTCGAAGACGGCTGCACGAGTCGCGGCGCGAGGATTGCAAGTCCTCGCTGCCGATGATCGTCCCCCGTGCCGAGTTTCACAGCCTCGTCGCCGCCCTCGTGCCATTCACGAGGCTGATGCTGGAGGAACACGGCAGGTTCCTGCCCCTTGGCGGCATCGTCAAATCAGGCGAAGTGGTCATCGTGCCGCCATCCGCCAGGGCGCCAGCCACAGTGCAGGAGTGGCTGCTACAGGTGAAAGAGGCACTTCGCCAGCAGACGGCCGACGCGGATTGCGCCGCAGTGGCCTACTGCGTGGACGTCAGGTTGTCCGACACCCGCAACGGCGACGAGTTCGACGCCGTGCAGCTCGTCTTCGAGCATCGCTCCGGCGAGGCGCTGGATGCGTTCTTTCCCTATCGTCGGCAGAAGGGCCGCTGCGGGTTCGCGCAGCCAATGCTCCGAATTGGTGCGGGTGGAATGTTCCCCGATGCGGTCGGCTCCCACCTGAACTGATTCGTCCGTGGCCGCCGACCGGGGCGGAACCGAGGCGGCCTTGGTGCGCGTCAGTAACGCAGCCGCCAGCGTTCTTCCATTACTGCGTTCGTGTGGAAGCTCGCGGACGCGATTCCCTGTCGGGCACTTCCTCGATTACCGAACGCCCGGAGGAACGATCGCCGGAGAGCCATTGCCATTCCTCGTGAAGTCGCAGCCGCCCGTCCGGCAGTCGCTCGGGTATCGAGCGGCAGGTGCCCAGCATGAGGTCGCCGCGGATGTTCACGTGGTGGTACCTCATGTCCAGGCTCCCGTCCGGGAGCATCAGCGCGATCAGGTGGCCTTCGACGACGCTGCCGCCGCTGTAGGTGGCGGTGACGAGGTTCCCGATCTGGCGGTACTGGAAGCGGGTTTCACCGTCCACGTCGCCGTTGTCGCTGTTGCCGATCGATCTGAAGACCTTGCCGTCCAGGGAGTAGATCACGTCGCCACCTACCACGGCGTCGCCTGTCCGCCGGTGATCGTGCCGGAGACGATTGCCTGCCGCACGGCGTCAACGCTCGTCAGATCTGCAGGCGCGGGGGCGCCCCATTCGAACCGCGTCTCCGCCGGCGCCCAGTGAAACAGCATCACCCGGCGTGAAAGTGAAGAGCCGCCGCGCTCGTAGTAGACGAGGCAGTGGCTGTCGGCCGCGCAGCCGGCGGCGATCAATCGCCTGAGCGGAAGCGCCGCGCTGCCGGGCGCGTCATCCCGTCTGAACTCTGCGCCAGGATCGGCGATGTCGAGCGTGGTACCGCTGAACATCTCCTGCATCCGCTCGCGGACGCCGAGCGGCAGGCCGCGGATCGACGTGACGATCTGAAACTGCTCGGACTGCAGGTGCGTCCTCATCGCGGGGGAGAGCGCTGCGGCCGGCGACGCCTGCTGGCTCGCCAGCATCGCGAAGGCGACGCCCGCCCCGATCGCTCCGAGCGGCAACAATCTCACGGCCGTTCCAGCTTACTGCAGGGTTGCTGCGTGGCGATGGCTGGGATCCACGCGCCCAGGACAAGGGCGACGACTCCGAAGCAGAGCGCATTGCTCCATCCTCGCAGCTCGGCGCCGGCAGCCGTGTTCACCAGGCCGATCGTGTTCACTGCGCCATGGAACATCGTCGCAATGACGACGCTGCCGCGTGTGCGCTGGGCGAGGAAGGTCAGGATGACCGAGAGCCCCATGGTGTAGCCGGTGAAGGCCGGGAACGGGCTGCCGAACTGCGGCATGCCGGGCATGTAGAACAGCGGCAGGTGCCAGAGCGCCCAGATGATTCCGACGATCGCACTGGCCCGCCAGGGTACGAAACGCGCCAGCAACCTGGGTAGCGCGAAGCCTCGCCAGCCGGCGTCTTCTCCTGCGTGGCCGGCGGAAGGAGCTCCAGATGACCGTCGATCTTTCGAAACCCGTTCTGCCCGACTGGCGAGCCCAAGGCCCAGACAGTCACACCCGAAACGCCGGATCCTCGCTCCGGCGCTTCAGTCCGTTCGCTTCCATCGCGAGATAACGCTCCGTGATGCCCTTCGTGAGTCGCGCCAGCAGTCCCCCGAAGATCCCGCGGTACTCGAGGGAGAGCCTCACGCGCGTGCCCGACGCCGTGCCCTCCACGCTGTGCGTCGCCAGCACGCGAATGCCCGGCGCCACGTTCGTCCAGGCGAAGCTCCGGCCGGGCTCGAGGGCCGTGACGGTCCAGAGCGCCGGCGGGAACTTCGGCTGGCGGATCGCGACCCGGCTGCCCACCGCGAGCGGGCCGGAGTCCCTGCGCGTGATGCTCGTGACCGAGCGCGTCCATTCATGCCAGCGCTCGATGTCGCTCATCACCGCCCACACCCGCTCGGGCGGCGCCGCGATCTCCACGTCGATGCCGGCCGTCGTCACCGCGGTTTCGCGTTCTTGACGTACTTGTCCAGCCACGCGAGCGTCTCGGCCACCACGTGCATGTTGGACTCGCGCGCGGAGTAGCCGTGCGCCTCGTGCGGCAGCGTGACGTAGCGCGCCGTCGCGCCGTGCCCCTTGAGCGCCATGTAGAAGCGCTCGGACTGAATCGGGAACGTGCCCGAGTTGTCGTCCTTCTCGCCGTGAATCAGGAGGATGGGCTCGTTCACCTCGTGCGCGTGCCAGAACGGCGACATCCGCGCGTACAGATCCGGCACCTGCCAGAACGTCCGCGTCTCGTTCTGGAAGCCGAACGGTGTGAGCGACCGGTTGTACGCGCCGCTTCGCGCGATGCCGGCGCGGAAGAGATCCGAGTGCGCGAGCAGGTTGGCCGTCATGAACGCGCCGTAGCTGTGGCCGCCCACGCCGATCCGCTCGCGATCGGCGATGCCCGCTTCCACCGCGTAGTTCACCGCCGCCTCGGCGCTCGCCACGAGCTGCTCGATGTAGGTGTCGTTCGCCGTCTCGCCCGGCCCGACGATGGGCATCGTGGGACCGTCGAAGATCGCGTAGCCCTGCGTCAGGAGAAGAAGGTGCGAGGAGCCACCGACCGTGGTGAAGCGATTGGGCGAGCCGACCACCTGGCTCGCCGCGTCGGCGTTCGTGAACTCCTGCGGGTACGCCCACACGAGCATCGGCAGTCTGGTTCCTGGCCGGTAGCTCGGCGGCAGATAGATGGTGCCAGAGAGCGTGATCCCGTCCTTCCGTTTGTAGGTGACGAGCCGCTTCTGCACGTCGGAGAGCTGCGGATAGGGATCGCGGAAGTTGGTGACCGCACGCGACGTGCCGGCCGCGAGGTCGCGCAGCATGTAGTTCGGCGGCGTCGCCTTCGTCTCACGCCTCGTCATGACTTTCGACGCGCCATCGTCCAGGAGCGCGACGACGGCCTCGTAGCTGTCGGGGTCGGACTGCCACACGCGCTCGGTCTGAAGCGTCTTCAGGTTGAACTTCGCGAGGAAGGGGAAGTCGCCCTTGGGTGACGCGCCGGTGCCCTGGAGGTAGACCGCATCGCCGACCTGCATGATCTTGCTCGTGGACGGCCGGAAGACCGGGCCACCCGGGTCGCCGTAGCGGTCCTCCGTCAACAGCTCCCAGGCTTTGCGCGGCGTGCCGGCGAAGCCCGTGTCGTATACCCAGGTGCGGCGCTTGCGTGTGGCGCGGTCGCTTTCGCTCACGAGCGCCGCGCCCTTCTCCGTGAACTGCATCCCGCCGAAGCGCCATTCGGTCTTCAGCACGTCAGACGCCTCGCCCGAGAACGGCGCCTTCAAGGCGACGACGCGATCGCGATGGGGGACCTTGTTGGCGAGGTCGCCCTTGTCGAGGGCCTCGGTCCAGTAGAGCGTGGCTGGTTCGAGCGGATTCCACGTGAAGCCGCGCGGACCCGCGAACACGCCGTTGACGGGAATCGTGTCGCCCATCGGCACGTCGGCCAGCGTGCGCACCACGCGACCGGATCGATCCCACAACTCGGTCTGACGCGGGAAGAGCCCGGCCGGAACGAGGTACGAGTACGGCCGCTTCACGCGCGTCACGACCAGCCACTCTCCGTCCGTCGACACGTTCATGCCGGCGTAGACAGCCGGCGGGCCGAACGCGGTCTTCTGTCCGTCGAGCGAGACCCACGCGGGCTGGCTGGTGAAGTAGTAGTCGTACAGCCGCTCCTCGTGCGCGTTGCTCAGGAGATCCTGATAGGTGCGCCCCGGAAGCGTGCGGCCGAGATTCTCCTGGACGTTCGGGCCGGACGGCACTTCGGGCGCGGCCGGCGGCCCGCCGCGGCCGTCGGGGATCAGACGGCACAGGAAGCCCGTCGAGTCGTCGCGCCAGGTGCAGCCGCCGCCGAGATTGTTCACGCCGCCCTCGAGCAGCACGCGCACCTGCGCGCTGGCGACGTCGGCGACGAGCAACCGGATCGCGCGATCGGTCGTGTGCACGATCGAGATCCGTTTGCCGTCCGGAGAGAAGGAGGCCGCGTATGAACCCGTTGAGGGCAGCGGCACCGGGCGTTCGGCGCCTGTCGCCACATCCCGCAACGTCAGGCGCGTTGTCCCGCCCAGGAGCCGGGGCCCGTTCGTGCGGGGATCGACCCGCGCGCCGGCGACGCCGATGAACGGCGCGGCCACTTCGGCGATCGTCGGCATCGCACGCCGATGGAGCAGGAGCATCACGGTGCGGTCCGGCGAGAGCACCACGGCCGGCAGCGGCTCGGCATCCATGATGTCGGCTATCACCTTCGGCGGCGTGAGGTAGCCGGCCGGGGCAGACGACTGCGCGCTGGGCGACGGCACGACGAACCAGCAGGCGGCGAGGACCAGACCGGACAGGAGCAGGGACTTGCGCATGAAGGCCTCCAGGGGAAGATCATGCGACCAAGAGCTGATCAAAGACAATGAGGCAATGAGGCAATGAGGCAATGGGGCAATGAAATGGGGCAATGAGGGAATGAGGCAATGAGGCAATGGGGAGGCCGTTGGTGAACTCGCGATCGAAGTAGTGATTGAATGGAACCTCACTGGCACACTGCCCCATTGGCGAATTAGCAAATTGCCGCCCATTGCCTCATTGCCTCATTGCCCCATTGCCCCATTGCTGAGGGTCGCCGCCGTGGTGTTGGTGCTGGGAATGGGCCCGTCGCCGGCGGCCGCGGAGCCGGTCGTGTCCGTCTGGTACCGGGGCACACCTGCCGGCACGCCGCGACAGGAGGACGTCGCGGCGATTCGGGCGCTGGGCTTCACGGGGGTGACGTGGCCAGCGGGCGACACGGCCGGGATCGAGGCGCTTCGGCGGATTGCGGCCGTGGTCGGCATGACGGTCGTGCCGGGGGCCGAAGATCCGCCGCTGACGGCGGCGTCCGCGGCCGCGCCGGCCGCTGCGGTCCGTATCGCGGTGTCGGATGCGCGAGCTGCGATGATTCCCGCGCTCGCTTGGCGCGCCGTCGCGCACGGCGCACGCACGGTGACTTTCGACGCTGGGGCGCCGGCGGGCGCGGGCCTCACGCTGGCCGATGGACGGACGCGTCCGTGGGTGAAGCCGGCCGTCGCGTTTGCCCGGCAGCTCTGGGCCAACCCGCGGCTGATCGATGCTCTCCGGGCCGGACCGCGCGTCGCGATCGATATGCCTGCGCCCGCGGGGCTCGACGTCGTGCTGCTCGACGGCGGCCGATCATGGCTGCTCGTCGCGACCAACACGTCGTCCGCGCGCGCGGCAGCCGTGGCTCGACTGCCGGGCCACGTGCCTTACGCGCTGTGGGTGAGCCTGGTGGACGGGGGCACGCTCGCGATGCGCAGCACTCCCGCCGGACCCGAGTGGGGCATTGCCATCGGGCCCGGCGAGGCGCAGGTGTTCGTCATCGACAGGGTGCAGAGGCAGACTTCAACATTGAGGCAATGAGGCAATGAGGCAATGGGGCAATGGCTGCAATGAAACAAATAGGGCAATGGGGCAATGAGTTAAATGAGTTATTCGTTGCCCGATGTGCATCCATTGCCCCGTTGCCCCATTTGGTTCCCATTACTTCATTGCAGCCATTGCCCCTTTGCCCCATTGCCTCATAGCCCCATTGTCAATGAGGCCAACTCGTCGAATGCCGCCCCGAGCACGCCCGCGCCGAGCGGTCCGTGCTGATCGAATTTCGGCAGCGGCGTGCGGATGGCGACGATTTCTTCGCGCGTCTTCCCGGCCTTCCGCTCCGCCTCCACGAACGCCAGCAGCGCGGTGAGGTAATCGCGCATCAGCATGAGGTCGGCGCGCGGACCCGTGACGGGCTGGCTGGTGCCGGCGTGGCCGAAGATGTACACCGTGTCGTTGTTGTGATCCGCCACGGTCTTCTCGATGACGATCGCCCAGTTGCGGAGCGACGCGCCGGAGGGCCGATCGACAACAGGATGCCGGCGGTTGAACATCAGGTCGCCCATGTGCGCCACGTTCGCCCGCTCGAACGTGATCACGGCGTCGCCGCCGGTGTGCGCGTTGCCGTAGTACTTCGCGCGGATCCAGTCGTCGCCGATCTCTTCGCGCCACACGTCCGTGAACGTCGCGTCCGGATAGAGCTGGTCGGCGGTGTTCGCGGCCCGGCCTGGCGGTTGCCTCATGTGCTCGGCCGCGCGCTGGTGGGCGACCACGCGCTTCGCGATGCCCTTGAACGCGATGTTCCCGCCGACGTGATCGCCGTGGTGGTGCGTGTTGATCAGCCGATCGACTGGCCTGCCGCCGGATCGCTGGTTGAGGCCCTCGATGAGCAGCTTGGCCGAATCGGGGAACTGGCTGTCGACGACGACCACGCCCTTCGGGTCGATCAGGTAGCCGACCGTGCCGCCGCGGCCAGTGAAGAACCCGACGTTGCGGCGGATCGGCGTGAAGACAGGCGTGATGGGCGCCTGCTGCTGCTGCCAGGCGCGCGCAAGCGCGGGCCGGCCGACTGTTCCGAACACGACAGCGACAGTGGACGTCGCCAGGAAATCGCGGCGAGAGAATGACACAGGGAACCTCCGGGTCCGTCGATTCTAACCGGAGAGCGGGATCTGGTGATGGCTGACGCAAGAGCCGCGGTATTCTGAGCTGGTTCTGGAGGCACACATGCGTTCCGCAGCAAGCAGACAGACGTGGTCCGTGATCGGAGTGGTCGTTCTTCTGATGCTCGGCGTTTCGTCGCGGCCAGGCGCCGTTCCGAATCAGGCATCCGGGGCCGCGCCGCGTCCGATGGCGTTTCTCGACATGCAGCTCATGAATCAGGCGGGGGCCGCGACGCCTAGCCCGGACGGACGCTGGATGCTCTACACGATGTCCACGCCGGACTGGCAGGAGGCGCGCCGCCAGACCGATCTGTTCCTCGTCTCGATGACCG
>Ga0105106_10001908_pt1 | contig 14912 bp, 12 predicted proteins | sample PPLLaktember2015_5_FD_79109 | JGI IMG/M metagenome (GOLD analysis project Ga0105106, IMG submission 79109) | Freshwater sediment microbial communities from Prairie Pothole Lake near Jamestown, North Dakota, USA - PPLs Lake P8 Core (1) Depth... | ecosystem: Environmental > Aquatic > Freshwater >...
GATCGCGGTAGAACCATTCGGCCATGCGCTGGCGCTCGTACCAGGCCAGAACCTCGACGTCCAGGTAGGGGATCGACTTGAAGTCGACCAGAGCTGCGGCGCCGGTGGACAGGCGGAACTCCTGCAGGCGCGGCGGGATCAGGTACAGGTCGCCGGATTCGCGGTTGGCGGCGACGAAGGTCATCATCGGGCGGGCGGGGTCCGCCTGCATCTGGCGCTGGTCGATGATGAAGCGGGCGAGGCCGGCAAGGGCCAGCGCCGTCGCCAGTCCCCAACAGGTAGCTTCCAGGAGCTTGCCCCGCGCAGCAAGATGGCGCTCGACACGTTCGCCGGCGCGCTGCGCGCCCCAGCCGACGATCACGGCGCTGGCGATGGGGACCAGGATGGTCGACAGCCGCCAAGGGAAGAGCAGTGCCAGCGTGTAGCTTCCCGTCGCCACCTGCGCCAAGGTCAAACCCAACGTCACCAGCAGTCCGGCCAGGAGGATCGGGAACAGTCGGGTCCGGCGGGCCAGAGCCAGGCCAGCAATGCACAGCGCCAGCTTGAAGAACACCGTCGCGTCCAGCCACTGTGAAACGAGCGCGTGATGCGGGATGCGAATGTCAACCAGGATCGCCTGCGCTTCGGCGGACAGCCGTGCCGAGGTGGGCCCGAGCGCCAGCACGACGTAGATCACGACCGGGGAAACCAGCGCCAGCGCCAGCAGTCCGGCCGCGAGCGGAGCGCGCCAGTTGCGGCCCTCGCGCCACAGAAGCCACAGGTAGGCCGCGCTGAGCGAGCCGGCGCTGAGCAGGTAGGTCGGATGGATGCTGGCGGCGGCCACGGCTGCGGCGACGGCGGCATACGGTCGTCGCCGCAGGAAGAGAGCGACCGAGAGCAGCAGCAACGCGCCGAAGCAGCTCGGTTGGAACACGGGGCCGAGCAGCCGCTGACCGGCCACACCGCCATCGAAGAGATAGTCCCACTCCGGCCCGAGCAGGAACGTCAATCCATACCGCAGTGCGGCGGCGTGCACCAGGATCAGCCCGGCCAGGAAGAGGCGGCGGGCGGCGCGCCGGCTCAGGTCGAAAAGGTGGATGGCGATGTCGGCCAGGCTGAGGAAGTAGACGCCGAAGATGGCCAGATAGATGGCGTAGAAGGCGGCCGGCGTCAGGAAGCGGTAGACCGTTTCCACCAAGAGACTGAAAAGCGGGACCGAGTCGACCGTGTTGGCCAGCCAGTCGCGCGCCAGGTCTCCGACCCCGGCTCGGGCGGCGCCATGCAGGAAGTACTGGTTCTGGTTGGAGGTGTACAACGGCGATTGGCCGTAGGCCAGGCCGAAGAGCAGGGCCCAGAGCAGAGGCTCGAGCAGGCGGCGCAGCCGCGATCCGGGCACTTCGCCCGAGACGGAGGGGGCATTCATCCGCCGCATTATCCCAGGATTCGGGGCCGGCGATGGTGGCCTGAGACGGTCGCTGGCGCTCAACCGGGCCGGATGCTATCCTGTCACACACCCTGGGGGTTGTGCGTTTCAGGCTCAGACCCACACCGGCGGGCCTGATCCGGCACTGCCCGGCGGCCCGGCCGACCTATCGACGAGGAGACCCATGAAGCCTTCGCGCCTGTTCATCGCGTGTCTGTCGAGCCTGCTGGGGGCGCTGGCCCTCTCAGCCTGCGGCTCGCCGCTTGTGTGCGCCGATGAGTTCATCGTCAACAAGACGGTCGACTCCAATGACGGCACCTGCGACGCAGCCGACTGCTCCCTGCGTGAGGCAGTGCGCAGCGCCAACGCCTGCGCCGGATGGCAGACCATCACGATCCCTGCCGGCGGCTACCCGCTGACCATCGCCGGCGCCGACGAAGACGCCGCCGCCACCGGCGACCTGGATATCACCGAGGACGTCACCATCGTGGGTGAGGGCGCGCCGTCGATCGACGGCAATGGCCTTGACCGCGTCTTCGAAGTTCACAGCCCGGCCGTCGTCCGCATGGAGACGCTGATCGTCATCGGCGGGCAGGATCAGATCGGCGCCGGCATCCGCAACCACGGTCAGCTGACGCTGGACGGATTGTCGATTCACGACAACCATGCGGTCGTCCCGCCGGGCGGAGCGGGGAGCTCCTCCGGAGGAGGTATCTTCAACGAGGCCGGGACGCTGACCCTGGTTGGCACGCAGGTCTTCGGCAACAGCGCTGATCACGGCGGCGGCATCCACAACTTCGCCACCGCCACGCTGGAGGCCACCGACCTGACGCTGGTTGGAAACACCGCCACGCAGAACGCCGGCGGGCTGTGGAACAACATGGCCGCCGAGGCGACGCTGAACAACGCCGAGATCCGCGGCAACACCGCCGTCGTCTCCGGCGGCGGGATCTACAACGATGGGCATCTGGAAATCAACCTGGCCACCTTCGAAGAGAACACCGACGCCGACATGGGCGGTGGGTTCTTCAACCAGACCGACGGCGAGGCGTTCCTGTACGACGCCTGGTTCACCAACAACTCGGCCGACCTGGGCGGCGCGCTGTACAACCTTGGGTTAATGCACCTGTACCGCAGCAGCCTGACGATCAACACCGCCTTCGGCGGTTTCGGCGGCGGCGCCTACAACGACGCCCCCGGCGCGCTGCTGCTGCGCAATGTGACCGTCAGCGGGAACATGGCCGACCCGGCCACGCGCGGCGGCGCGGGGATCTACAACTACGGCGGTGAGGTGCGTGTCGAGTTCGTCACGCTGGCCCACAGCAGCCCGGATGGAATCCTCAACGACGGCGGGGGCCTGGTGAACATGCGCAGCACGATCCTGGCCTCGCACTCCGTGGGCAACTGTCTGGGCGTCGATTCGGCCGGCTATAACCTGGCCGACGACAGCAGCTGCGGCATCCTCGAGCCGACCGATCTGAGCGACACCGATCCGCTGCTGGTTTGGCTGGACACCAACGGCGGGACCAACCTCAGCCACGCGCTCAGCCCAGGCAGCCCGGCGATCGACAGCGGGACGCCGGACCTGTGCACTTCCGAGGACCAACGCGGCATCGCCCGCCCGCAGGGCGCCGGCTGCGACCGCGGCGCCCTCGAAATGGTAGGAGTCTCCGGGGCGACTCCTACGCCCGTACCTACCCCGACGCTGGTGGCGACACCCACCCCGGTCGGAGTCTTCGGGATTCTGAATCGCAACGCCTTCTGCCGCCTGGGCCCGGGAACGGCCTACTTCGCCGAGGAGACTTACAACCTGGGGCAACAGCTTCAGGTCGAGGGCGTCAGCGCCCCGGGTATGCCGGTCTGGTACTGGGCGCTGATCCCCGGCGAGACGAACCACTGCTGGCTGTCGCAGATCGTCATCGACCTCAGCGGGCCGGTTGAAACCCTGCCGGTGATCGACACGCCGCCGCTCCCGGCCGCGCCGACCGATCTGCGCATCGCCCGGCGCGCATGCGTGACCGGGCAGGTCTACACCATCACACTGCTCTGGACCGATGCGGCCACCAATGAGACCGGATACAACCTCTACCGCAACGGCGAGCTGATCGGCAGTCTGGCGGCCAACACCGCCATCTACACCGACAACCCGCCGCACGGTGGCCCGCACACCTACGAGGTCGAGGCTGTCAACCGCTACGGGGTCTCGGCGCGCGCCTCCGTCCAGGACACGGCTTGTCCGTAGTCTCGACGGCTGACACACATCCGGGAGCGGCTCTCACGTGAGAGCCGCTCCCATTTGCATCCCCGGACTAGCTGCTTGAGCGGCGCCGTTCTACGGGGACGGGCCGCGCCGGCCCCAGGACGTCAAGATGCCGATGGCGGTGATGGCCGCCGCGGCCAGGAATGCGACGTGCAGGGCTGTGTACAGCTCCGGCCCGGAGTGGCCGGTTGGGGATCCGGCCAGCACGGTGGTGAGGATCGCGCCGGCCATCCCGATCCCAAGCACCATGCCGACGCTGCGAGCCGTCGCCAGGACGGCCGCAGCCACTCCCTGGCGCCCGGGCGGCGCCGAACCCATCAGCGCGCTGTTGTTGGGGGAGATGAACATGCCCGTGCCCAGGCCGGCCACAGCCATCAGCGCCGTGAGGACCCAGGTGGGCGTCTCGGGGGACAAGCCGGAGAAGAGCACCAACCCGGTGGTGAGGATGGCCATGCCCACCATACTGGGCAGGCTTGTTCCCAGGCGGTCGGAAAGTGCTCCGCTCAGCGGAGCGACGATGGCCATGACCAGAGGCTGGGCACTCAGCAGGAATCCGGCCTGCTGAGGCGTATAAGCGCGTCCCTGTATCAGGTAGAACGGCATTAGGAAGGTCACACTGAACAAGCCGATATAGTTGACGACGGCGCTGGCCGTGGACAGCGTGAAGACCTGACTGCGGAACAACTGCAGATCGAGCATCGGGTGCGGACGGCGCAACTCGGTGCGCACGAATGCCCACAGCGCGAGTGCGGCCAAGGCCAGGGATCCGATCGTCGGCGCAGAAGCCCATCCCCAGGCATGCCCCTGGTTGAGACCGAGCAGCAGCGCGATCAAGCTGAGCATCAGCAGGGCCGCGCCGGCGAGGTCGAACGGCTCGGGCTGTGAGGCGGGCCGGTCGGCCGGGATGAAGCGCAGGCTCAGCCAGAGGGCCAACGCGCCCACCGGGACGTTGATGTAGAAGATCGAGCGCCAGCCGAGGGCGCCGGTCAACCAGCCCCCGAGCGAGGGCCCTACGGTCAGGCCCAGGTAGGTCATCGTGGCTTGCAGGCCGAGCGCCCGGCCGCGTTCTGCCGCCGGAAAGTTGCCGGTCAGGATGGCGGGAGAATTCGAGGCGAGCATCGCCGCCCCCAGCGCCTGCAGTCCGCGGAACCCGATGAGCGCAGCGGCGGTTGGCGCCAGACCGCACAGCGCCGATCCGAGAACAAACAAGGCAAAACCGGAGGCGTACACACGGCGGTGGCCGTGCAGATCTCCCAGGCGCCCAAAGGTCAGCAGCAATCCGCTGACCACCAGCAGGTAGACCGTGACCACCCACTCGATGGTGGCGATGTCACTGTCGAATGCCTGGCGTACGATGGGGAGCACCGCGTTGACAACGCTGCCGTCGAGCGCCGACATGAACGTGCCGGTGCCGATCGCCAGCAAGACCAGCCATTTCTGCCTGTGCCGTTGGGCAGTCGCAGGAGACGGTGGGGAGTGGGACGACGGGGCGGTGGGGATCAAGTGCTGCGCTTCATCGAAGAGAGATGGTCGGGCCCGGCTTGCGGGCGCGCACGATTAGGAAGTAAGCCACCACCTGGGCGTCCTGGAGGCCGGGATGCGCCTGCGGCGCTGGCTACGGCATAGTCGATGCGGGAGGGCGCGCCGGCCTGCGCCTGCTGGGCGTATCGGACGAAGACGTCGGCGATGTCGACGGCAGCCAGCTGAGCGCCGCGCTGTGCCAGCAGGCGTGTGTTGTAACCTTCGCCGCAGCCGACGTCCAGCCCTTTCAAACCGGCGATGTCCGGCAGCATGTCGAGGAAAGCCGGCGTATTGAGGTGATCGCGGTAGACGTCGTAGCCAGCCCGGCTCAGGCGCGTCCAACCCTCGGCGTTGGCGTTCCAGTAGCGGCGCACCTCGTTGTGCCTCATGATCTGCCGGGTCTCCCTCGAGGTCGAAGCTGGCGGGATGCCGATCGCCTCACATTCCCCGGATCAATCCGCCCGGTTGGCAGTTGCGACAGAAGTTGGTAATGCGCTGGTTGGCGGTGATAGCCGAGATGGCCGTCCCGCAGCGCGGGCAGGGCTGATCGGCGCGCATATGTACGGCAAAGAAGTCGCGCGGCTTGAGATGGATCTGTTCACCCATTTCGCTGCGGACCTTCTCCAGCGATTCAAGCAGCGTGCGTCGCATGGTTTCGTACAGGCGGTCGATTTCCGCCGGGCTCAGGCTGGTGCGCTTGCGAAACGGGTGCAGCTGCGCCGCCCACAGGATCTCGTCGGCGTAGGCATTGCCGATGCCGGCCAGGAACTCCGCCCGCACCAGAACGCCCTTGATCTCACCGCGGAACGGGCGCAGGCGCCGGCGGAACTGCTCGATATCGACCTCGAGCGCGTCGGGACCCATCGCGGTGTAGGTGGGCACAGCCGCCAGATCCTCGGTCAGGTACAGCTGGCCCATCCGCTTGGCGTCGACGTAGCGCAGTTCCTCCGCCGGCTCGACGAAGTGGAGTGTGACATGCACGGGCCCGGCCTTCTTGGCGCCGGGTGGGCAGAGCTGGAACCGGCCGGTCAGCTTCGGATTGACCGCCAGCATCCGCGGTGCCGGGCTGAGGCCCAGGAGCAGGAACTTGCCGCGCCGGGCCACCGAACGCAGCGTCGTCCCGGTCAGCCCCTCGACGAAGCCGCGCCCGCGCAGGTCGCGCACCACGATCGGTCCGCCCTTGGGCTCGACCTGTACGCGGGCGATGCGCCGGCCGACCAGCCGGCGATCCAGCACCTCGCGGACGACCTCCAGTTCGGGCAGCTCGGGCACGGTCTGAGCCTGGGCGACATCCGGATTATACGGGGCGCGCGGCGGGCGAGGACGGTAAGGCACCGTCGAACGCCTGGCGGCCGGCGCCTAGCGCGTGAGTGCCTCTACGTCCTCCAGGCCGAGATCATAGACCAGGTAGGCGTAGGCGACGTGGTCGCTTGGTTCCAGGCGTTGGCTCAGCGGGCGGTACCAGTCCGGCGAGGCGCGCACACCGGTGAGACGGTCCACGCTGATGACCACGGTCCCCAGCACCGGCTCCGACGGTTCGAAAGACGCCTGGGGGTGCTCCGCCATGTAGACCGCCAGGTCGCCCGCGGCCTGGCCGTAGTCGATGTTCGAGTCGGAGAGGATGCGGTACGCGTGGAGTCGGTTCCAGACCAGTTCGTTGAAGTAGGGGATGAAGTGTGGGTAGTAGGAGGCCACCGAGACGAGCATCCACAGCCCGGCCGCGGCGATCAGGACGCGCCGCCGGGCGCCGAGCACCTCCCACTCGCGGCAGATGCTCGAGGCGAAGACGATCAGCAGCGGGAAGACCACCAGGTACAGCCGCAGGCCGATCTGGGCGCTGAACAGGAAGTTGAAGTAGACGGCATACACAGCGGCCGGCCCGAGCAGGAAGACCTCCCGATCCCAGAAGCCCGCCGCGCCGCGCCGGAGGAAGTAGATCACCAGGGCGGCCAGCAGGACCAACTGTTCGGCCAGCGGCATCTTGAACAGGCTGGCCACGAAGAAGTACCCGGGGAATCCCCCCACCATGCGCGTCTGACCCAGCAGGTAGACCTGACCGTAGCCCTCCCCGGACACGTCGCGATAGCGGACCAGGTCGAGCCCTTCCAGATACGGGTAGGGCACCGGGATGGGCAGACCCCCGAGCTGTGGGAAGGACTGCTGGATCCAGGTCATGACATCGGAGTAGAAGGTGTACTCGCGCAGCGGCGTCATTGTGCGGTTGAAGAGGAAGCCGGCATTGATGACCAGCAGGCTGACCAGGAGGAACAGGCCCACCACCGCCGCGGTCTTTGGCAGCCCGGCGCGGCCTTGGGGCGCCGCGCCTCGCCGCCGTTTTCCAACAGCATGGGCAAGCGCCAGGAGCGGCAGGATGACATACAGGGAGATGCACGTGTACTTGGCCAACTGGCTCAACGCGAGCAGCAGGCTGCTGACCAGGGCCGTCCCGAAGCGCGGCCGCTCCAGGAATCGCCAGAAAGCGTAGATCGTGACCGCCGTCATCCCGGCGGCGTAGATGTCGGTGGTCGCCAGGCCGGCGTGGGCCAGGAGGTTGGGCTCGAACGCGTACACGAAAGCGGCGGCGACCCCGGCCGCAGGCCCATACCACTCACGCGACCAGAAGAACAGGACCAGCCCGACGGCCCCTGAGAACAGGATGGTGGCGATGCGCCCGATCCTCTCCGGCTGCCAGGTGCCGTCAAGGCGCTCCGGCCACAGGCGCAAAGCGACCGCGACAGGGAGCGCGTTCAGGGCCGAGACCGGCATCTTGCTGTCGTCGAAGCGGTCGGAGTTGCGGTCGAGGATCTGCATGCCGTAGCGCAGGTGAGACGACTCGTCATAGGTCAGCGACTGGGTGCGCGTGCTCAGCGCCGCGATCACCATGTGCGCTGTCAGCAACGCTACCGCAAGCCAGAATGCAGCGCCCGGGTTTCGGATGCGAAGAGATGGCATGCTTCACCTTTGCGCGTGCCCTGCTTGTTTGCCCGGGTGTGGTCCCACCCGAGGTTCGGATTGCGCCAGGGGACCCATACTGGGAGCGGAGCCTGCCCGGCTCTCATGCGCCGGCCAGGACGAACTCAGCCACCAGGGCGCGGTGGTCGGACGGGTAAGGGGTGACGACAATGTCCGCGCGGGCCGCGTCCTCGCCGACGATTTGGATCCCGCGCGGGATCGCGCCGCTTCGTGCGGCGAAGATAAAGTCGAGCCGGTCTGGATGATCCAGCGGATCGTCCTCAGCCCGCGTCGGCGTCCAGGTGTAGCCCGGGCTGCGCACCTCGTCCGGATAGAAGAGCCGGAAGACGTCGACCAGGCCTGCCTCCGTGAGCGTCCGCGTGGCGGGGAAGTCCACTTTGATCGGGCAGCGGCCGGCGCGGGCGGCCGCCTCGGTCCAATCCTGGTGCGAGGGTTCGTTGAAGTCGCCGGTCAGGAAGCAAACCTCCCGTGCGGCCTGCGCGCGCCGCAAGTCGCTCAGGAGAGACTCGATCTGGGCGGCGCGCGCCTGGCGTGCTGCGGCGATGACCTGGGCCTCGCTTTCCAGGAACGGCGCGTCCTCGTACGGGATGTGCAGGATCTGGTAGGGCTGGTACGGCTTGTACATCAGATGCGCGTTGAACAGGAAGAAGGCCGCGCCCGAGGGCAGGGTCACGCGGGCCCCCCAACGCATGGGCGTCAGGTCGCTCAGGTGGTGCGGGCTGAGGATGGCCCGGCCCTCGCCCTGATCGAGGACGTTCCATCCGAGCATCGCCGCCAACTGCGCGGCGCGGTCCGGCCGCGGGCCCTCGATACGGAGTTCGTGCAGGCCGTCGGCTTGCCGGCCTCGGCCATCCGGCGTGGCTGTGGACGGGAGACCGAGAGTCTCTTGCAGCCCGACCACGTCGGGCAGGGCGGCGGCAATGACTCGGGCCGACTGCTCGAGGGGCTGGCCGCCGGCATCGCCGCCGTGCCACAGGTTGAATGTCATCACCCGGATCGTGCGGCCGGGTCCCCTCGACGGCTCTTTAGAAGGCACGCCCAAGCCTCGCTGGGTGCAAGACTCGATCGCTTTGATCCCCGTACCATCGGACCGCGCCCGGGGGCGGTCGGCAGCCAGCCCGAGCGCCGTCGAACGCGCTCGCCTCAGGCGCGGGCAGGCACGCGGCGGATGAACAGGCTGGCCACCGCCATCAACGCAACCAGCGCGGTGGCGGTCCAAGCTGCCGTCGCCACAAGCCCTGTGCCCGCGTGTTTGACGCCAATGCCGGCGAAGGCCCAGACCAGCACGAGCAGGTAGACCACGTCCCTGCGACTCCAGGCCATGACAGCGGCGATGGCTACGGCCACGGCCAGGACGATCACCAACCAGGTCGCGTCGGAAACGCCCCAGCCCCCCCACTGCAGGTAGTCGAGGACGGAAGTGACATTGGCGATCGTGGCGACGGTGATCCACCCCAGATACAGGCTGAAGGGGGCCTGCACCAACCATCGCTCGGCCGGCGTGGTCGGAGCCTTCCCGATTTCCAGACGCAGAAAGATAACGATCAGACAGGCCAGCAGCACGAGCATGGCGGGTAAGGTGAGAAGGAAGATTTCATAGTGCCAGAAGAACAGCCAGGCGATATTGGCCGCCGAGGCGATCACAAACGGCAGGGCGATCCGCCGCAGCGCCGGATTGGCGCGCTGGCCAGGGAGCGCCTGGAAGACTGCGTACCCGATCAACCCCAGGTAGATCAGGCCCCAAATCGAGAAGACATACCCGGCCGGGGTGAAGTAGACCTGAAAACGATCGGAGATCTCGCCGGTGTTGAGGCCGTTCAGGGGCAGCACATTGGCCAGTGCGTTGACGGCGATGGTCAGAAGCACTGCTGAGACTACCAGGATCTGCCGAAGTGTGTCTTTGTTCATCTCGCCTCTCTCGGTCGTGCGGCCGCGGCGGATGGTCCTGACGGGAAAGGCTCGTTGGGAGCGGCCCGCAACAGCGAATAGTGGACCGGCGGCAGCACGCCTTGCGCAGTATTGTAGCAGGCCGGATGCGTTAGGTGGCTGCCGCGGCCCATCGGCGTCGGTGGCCGTTGACCGCCCGGGAAACGCCTGGGATGCGCGCGAGCCATTTGGCCGCGCCGGCCTCAGGCCAAGAAGATCCGCTCCGGGTCGACGACTTCGCGCAGGATGCGCAGCTCTTCCGGGGAGGGCGCCGGGGTTTCCCGCGCGCCCTCAATGTCGATGGGAAAGCCGGTGTCGTCGGCCACGGCCTGCGCCGTCAGGCCGGGGTGGTAGCTTTCCAGGTAGAGGGCCTTGCTGTCGGCGCGAAAGCGCATCACGCCCTTGGTGGTAACGATGGCGCTCGGCCCGCCGCGGACCAACCCGGCCTGCCGGCGGCTATCCCCGCCCTCCAGCCAGCCGGGGCTGGTGACATAGTCGACGGTCACCGGGAAGCGGCGCTTTTCGTGCTTGGCGATGATGATCGTGCGCTTGGCCAGGCAGGCGATGTCGCATGAGCCGCCGCTGCCGGGAAAGCGCACCTGCGGCCGGCGCGGGTCGGCGCCGATCGAGGTGCTGTTGATGTTGCCGTGGCAATCGACCTGGGCGCCGCTCAAGAAACCGACGTCGACGCGGCCGGCCTGGAGCACGTAGTTGAAGACCTCCTGCAGCCCGGCGGCGGTGGCCGCCCCGCGCAGCGTGCGCGGGTCGCCGACCGACATCGGCAAGTGCGCCAGCTGGCTGGCGCACGTCCCGGCCTCGAAGATGATGCAGCAGTCGGGGGCGTGGGTGTGCTGGGCAAGCATGGCGCCCAGCATCGGCAGGCCGGTGCCGGCGAAGACGACCTCACCGTCGCGGATCTCGCGCGCCGCCGCCACGGCCATGAGCTCTGTCAGCGAATACGGGCGGGCGCTCATGATTCGAGCCTCCTGCGACGCAAGTTCGGGCTGTAGCCGTAGGCCGGATCGGCCCGGAGCGTGTTCAAGTGCAGCGGCCCTCCGACGGCTTCCAGGTACTCGAGGTGATTGCGCGGCCCGAGCACGTAACGGTCCAGGTACTCCTGGAAACCAGCGTCGTCGCGCGCGTGATCGTGGTAGCGCTTGAGGTGGAGCGGATCGTAGTCGTAGTAGTTGTAGACCGCATACGGGTGTGCGCCGAAGGGCACGTGGCAAACGTGGGCGATGGCCATGTGGGGGATCGGATTGCGTTCCGGCTCGGCCCGCAGCGTCTCCTCCGGGACGATCTCCTCGGCGGTCACGATGACGACGTCGGCGCACAGCGCCTGCTGAACGTCGGCGAAGGTTTGCCCCTCGATGCGCACGATCCCGTTGCTTGCCGCCTTCTGGACATGCAGCACGGCGAACTCGGTGTGGATGGCCGGGACCAGGACGACCCGGTCGTCGGCCTGGAACGGCGATTGCAGGACGTGTGCCTTGAGGGGTGAGGTGCGCCGATCGGCGGCGCGCTGCGCCTCGGTCAGTGCCTGACGGGCGAGGACGTCGCTGCCCAGCAGGCTGCGGATCGGCATGAACGGGATGCCCATCGCGCCGGCGGCGAAACGCGAGACCATGGCGAAGTTGCTGTAGTCTTCCCATTCGATCTGGCCGCGCTCGACGGCCTGCCGCCAGCGCGGGCCGACCGTGCCGAAGGCTTCGTCGGCTTCATAGGCCAGCTCGACGCGCCGGACGCAGCCGGCGCCGATGAGCAGGTCCCAATCACCGCCGGGCGAGTGGCCGAACAAGTACAGGTCACGTCGACGCAGACGGACGAGTTCGTGGATCAAAGCCATCGGGTGACGCTGGGTGGTGAAGCCGCCGAAGGAAATGGTCGCCCCGTCCGGAATCAGGGCGGCCGCGGTGGGCAGGTCGATGAGCTTGCCGGTCATGGGATCGTCCCCCGATCGGGTGAGGTTTGCTGGCAGTATGGGCGCAACCGTGTGCGGCAGGCTGCGCTTCAGGCTGCGGGGGCCTGGCGTCCCGGCCCAGCCGGACGCGCCCCCGGCAACTCGGCTCGATTGTAGGCGAGGCATGCAACGGCGCAAGTTGGCTTGTGTGGGCAGCCGTAAGCCGGGGGCCCGCCGTCAGCGGCGCAGAGGCGATGCGCCCTGGCCTCCAGATGCCTGCAGCGGGAGTCCGGCGAGGATTGCGGATGGGCGAAGCGCGCATCGACCCGACGCGGGCCGTTCGCGGACAACCACCATCCGTTTGGCGCGCGAATGCTGTAAGCCACCTGTAATCCGGCCCGAAGGGTTGCGCCCCATAATGGCGCACAGAGCGAAGATACTCATGAATATCTACTCGACCCTTCAGGCCAAAGGCATTGACGATGGGGCTGCGTTCATCCTGACCCTCGAAGGTGCCGCCGTCGAAGTCCACGTGTACAGCGGTATCGTGATCTCCGCCAAATCGATGCGCCTGTCGGGGGACGAGATCCGCACGGTCTTGTCGCGCGGCGAGGTCAAGGAGATTTCCGTGCAACCGCGCGACGTGGACCCGGGGAACGCGCAGGCGGCGGTGGTTGCCGCAGCCTTCCCGGCCGCAGCCACTGCGGCGCTCGACATGCAGAAGCTGACGCCGGCCAGGCTGGTCCGCCTGGCCAGCATCCTGCCCGGCCTGATCCGCTCGGATGCGGAACAGGGAGCAGGAGCGTTCGATCTCGTGCGGCGGCACATCATGGCACTCTACCCCGGCTTCCTGCCGGATGCCGCCACGATCGGAACGCGATTGGAGAAGCTCGGTCAGGAGTTCGGGATCGTGACGCCCGCCGACCAGCCCCTGCCCGGTGACCTGTATGCGGTCCCGCAGTGGGTGTTCGGCCGATTGGATTCCATCGACGACGCGACCTTGAGGGATCTGGCGCTGTACTTCGTCCTCTTCGGCGAACTGCCCGGGAGGATGATCACCACGACGGCCGAACGCGTCACCAGCCTGGGGGCGAAACCCGGGTGGGCGATACTCTCCAAGAGCGCCTATCCGGGGCTGGAGTCGAGCACCTCCGCGGCCGTCTTCAAGAACGGCAGGAAGATCGGGGATATCGGCATCGATTGGCACACGGATCAGAAGAAGACGATGGCCTTCACCAAGGCCGACTTCGATCGCATGGGTCTATCCGCGGACGACAAGCTGACCGTGATCCTCACCGACTGAAGGAGACGCAATAATGGACTATGTAACGCTGATGAACTTGATCTTCTGCATCTTGATCCTCTTGCTCGGCATCAAGAAGTGGCGCGATACGGGCGTCAAAGCGTTCCTGCTCGTGGGGCTCGGCTTCACGATGTTCGGCATCTCCCACACCATGACCCTGCTGGGTTACGCCACCCCGCTGAAGACGGTGCTCATCGGCGTCCGATCCATCGGGTACATTCTGGTCATCGTCGGACTGCTGGTCTAGGGCGCGCCGGCCAGCCGCCGACCGCGGCGGCTGATGGCCGACCCTTGCGCTTGACATCACCCAACGAGAGGCCCACTCGCGAGCCGAGTGGGCCTCTGCTTTGTAGGGCCCTGCTTCACAACTGTGGTGCGCCGCGCGGCCGAGCCGCTCAGGGGATGGAATCCGAGCGGTCAGGTCTCCTTGGAGGCCTCCGGCGCCGGCGCGCTGACGATCACCGGAGCGACCTTGCCCGGCTGCTTGCGGTGCGATCCGTCGCAAAAAGGGAACTTGCCTGAAGCGAAGCAGCGGCACAAGGCGACGGTCTCGCCCGGGTCGAGCTGGATTTCGGTGCGCCGCTTGCCGTTGCGATCTTCGGTCCTGTGGGTAGCCATTCGGGGAACCTCGTGGTGCGGCCCGGGATTTCCAGGATTCTACGGCGCTGCGTCGGCGGCGGGCAAGCGAACGCGGAAGTCTCTGACCGATAACGTCCGCCGAGGCGCTGTGCTACCATAGGAGCGTACCATCCGGGGTTGATACGGGTGCGCCTCGCGGCCCAGCCTGATGATTGAGATCGTCGGCCTCCAGAAGGTCATCGCACAGCAGACGGTGCTGGATATCCCCGAAGTGCGGATCGAGGCCGGGGAGATCGCCGCGCTGGTTGGGCCGGCGGGCAGCGGCAAATCGACGCTGCTCGACCTGCTGATTGGACGGATTCAGCCGTCCGCCGGTCGGGTGCGGGTGGCGGAGATCGACCCACGCGCAGACCCGGAGACATTCAGCCGTCGGACCGGCGTCCTGTTCTTTGAGGACGGCCTCTACTCGCAGCTCTCCCCGCTGCAGAACCTGCGTTTCTTCTGCCGGCTTCAAGGTCTGCCGGCTGTGCGCGCCGAGGAAGTGCTTGATCTGATCGGGTTGGCTGACCAGAGCAAGACCCGGCTGCAGAAGCTCCCCGCCAGCATGCTGCGGCGGCTGGCCTTCGGGCGGACGATCCTGCATCAGCCCTCCGACTTGATTCTGATGGAGCCCTTCGCCCGCTGCGACGAACCGTCCATTGCGCAGTTGACCGGGCTCCTCCGGCGGCTGGCCGATGGCGGGGCGGCTATCTTGATCCTGGCTGACGATGCGACTCGCCTTGTGGGCGTGTGTGATCGCGTGGACCTCCTGCAGCAGGGCCGCATCGTTCCCGCCCAGCACCTGGGTCAGGAGCCCGCCGCGGCGCAGGCGTTCAAGATCCCGGTTCGCCTGGAGGGTAGCGTCGCCCTGGTCAACCCGGCCGAGGTCTACTATGTCGAGGCCGAGGAAAGCCGGGCCATCCTGGTAACGGCCGACAGCCGCATGGCGACCCAGTTCACGCTGGGGGAACTGGAGCGGCGCCTGGGACGGAGCGGGTTCTTTCGCGCC
>Ga0105106_10001909_pt1 | contig 14907 bp, 15 predicted proteins | sample PPLLaktember2015_5_FD_79109 | JGI IMG/M metagenome (GOLD analysis project Ga0105106, IMG submission 79109) | Freshwater sediment microbial communities from Prairie Pothole Lake near Jamestown, North Dakota, USA - PPLs Lake P8 Core (1) Depth... | ecosystem: Environmental > Aquatic > Freshwater >...
CAAGGAGATCTACGAGCAGCCGCAGGCTTTTTACAATTCTGTCAGATCTGTCACGGGTGAAACGCTACCAGCACTCATCAGGAACCCCGGATCAGTGACAGTCATCGCATGCGGTTCCTCGTACCATGCCGGACTTATCTTCAAGTACCTTGTTGAGGATTCCTGTGCGATCCCGGTACGCCTCGATTTTGCCTCTGAGTTCAAATATTTCCCCCCGCCAATCCAGGGACTCGTTATCGGAATCTCGCAGTCCGGGGAAACCGCTGATACCATCTCTGCTCTTAAACAGGCAAAAGTACACAACTGCACAACCCTTGCAATCACCAACGTTCTGGGCAGTTCAATAAGCAGGATTGCAGATTTTACCCTTTTCATGCGTGCAGGACCGGAAATCAGTGTTGCCGCAACAAAGTCATTTATTGCACAGCTTGCAGTCCTGATGCAGATTATAAACTTTATTCGTGATGGCGAACTGGAGGAGGTGCTGCGGAACGGGCACCGGGCTATTGAAGAGGTGCTGCTGATTGATTTGTCTGAGTCTGTCGAACTCTGCAGGAATGCCGGGAGCATCTTCTATGTAGGGAGAGGACCTTTTTATCCGGTGTCTCTGGAAGGGTCACTGAAAATGAAGGAGATTTCCTATATCCACGCAGAGGGTTATGCTGCAGGGGAACTGAAGCACGGGCCATTTGCCCTTCTCTCTCCTGAAACTCCGGTAGTTGCCATCTGCATGCCCGGTGATACCTACGCGGTAATGATTTCCAATATCAAGGAAATGAAAGCACGCGGGGCACCAGTAATCGCTCTCGGAGAGGAGGGAGATTCGGAACTTCCCGAAGTTGTGGACCTCTTTATCCCCCTGCCAAAGACACCTCCTTTTGTACAGGTGCTGACAAGTCTGGTCGTGTTACAGCTTCTGGCATATTACCTTGCAGTTAATCTGAACCGGGATATTGACAAACCAAGAAACCTTGCAAAGAGCGTGACGGTCGAATGATTGAATACGGTATAAACAAAGTTGGCAAAGGTGCACAGATTTTCGAACCGGTAACTCTCGGATTTCCCTCCAGGGACGCTATGGGGAAAACCGGATTTATTGGCACAACAATCGGAGAAAATGCGGTCATCAGGTCGGGCACCATTATGTACTGTGATGTGATAATCGGGGATCATTTTCAGAGCGGGCACAATGTCATGATCCGGGAAAAAACAAAGATAGGAAACCGGGTTGCTATTGGTACGTCAGCGGTTATTGAAGGTAACACAATCATCGGTAATGAGGTGAGTCTGCAGAGCATGGTGTACATTCCGACCGATACAATTATTGGTAACAATGTGTTTATCGGGCCTAACACGGTGCTGACCAATGATCGGTATCCCCCGACAAGGATTGGTGGACTACAGGGGCCGCAGATACGGGATGGTGCAGCAATTGGTGCGAATGCCACCCTGCTTCCCGGTGTCTGCATAGGGGAAGGGGCGCTGGTTGCTGCCGGTGCAATCGTGACCCGCGATGTCCCAGCGCATATGCTCGCGATCGGTGCTCCGGCAAAAATAACCGCTCTGCCTTTGAAAATGATCAACAAATAGAGAACCGGAATGATCTCATGCATTTTTCTTCTCACTAAAAACAATGTGAACTATGAATATCCTTCTCGTTTCTACTCAGGATTATATCCACCACCCTATTCCTTCCCGTCATCATTATATTTTCGAGGAGCTTGCTAACCGTCATGAGATCCATGTCGCCCACTTCCACGTAAGCCGTGGTGAAGCGCGGGAGACCCGGCTTATTATTGATGAGGCAACCCAGTTCCCCTTTAAAAATCCGCTTTTGCATTACACCCTCAACACGCCATACCATTTCCATGTGTTTAACAAGATCATTCGTAATGAAGAAATCGATATTGTTGTTGCAGCCCATGTTCTTGCCGGTACCGCCGTGATTCATGCGGCAAAAAAATACGATGTTCCGGTAATATTTGATCTTAAGGACTGGTTTCCCGATTCTGCTGCCGCTTATTTCAAAAATCGTCTTATTCAGAATATCGTAAGAAAAAGTGTTTGGAAAATTACAAGAAAAAATCTTGCTGCGTGCGATCGTATTACAACCGTTTCGCCATCACTCGTAGAAAAACTCAAAGGTTTTGGCTTTTCCTCAGATTTGATAACTAATGGTGTAGATATTAACATTTTCCAACCAATGGATGGGCGAAAAACCAGAAATGAACTTGGTATCGGAGACGAGGTTTTTGTCATAGGATTCTGTGGAAGCATTGAGCGCTGGTATGCCATTGATGAGATGATTCGTGCTCTGCCCGTTTTGATTCGTTATCGTCCCGACACCAAAATGCTCGTGGTTGGAGGATCCCTTTTTACAGATTATCAAATCACATTAACCAGGCTTGCAAAAGATTTGGGGGTTTCCGATCAGGTGATATTTACCGGAACAAAACCATACAATGAACTACCCAGATATATTGCAGTTATGGATGCCTGTACCATCCCACTCTCTCCTCCTCAATGGAGCGACATTGCGCTTCCCAACAAATTTTTCGAATATTCCGCCTGTGGAAAACCGATAGTCATGCGACCGATTCCGGATGTTGAGCAAATCGGTGGACCGAACCTTTTCGTTTACCGGACCCAGGAGGAATTTATCACCCAAATACAAAACCTGATGTTTAGCCGTCCAACCTTTTCAATAAACCTTGAAAAATACAGCTGGAAAGAGAAATCCCGCCAGTTTGAAGAGATATTCAAGAGTTTTTCATGAGGAATTCATCCAAATTTATTAATGGTCTTAACTGAAACCAAGTACCCAAGAAAGGTTGATTTCATGGCATATATAGATCTAAAAAACCGCCACACGCAACTGGTTATCGGACTGGTTATATTATTCTCGATCTTTGCCCTTTGGCTTCGTTTGCTTCCTATGCTCAATATGGGGGACACCGACGTCCTGAATATGGTGGCAAGTGACGACCCGCTGTACAATCTGCGCCAGGTAGAACAGATTTTGGCAAATTTCCCGAATTATGCATGGTACGATCCAATGTCCCTCTTTCCCACAGGGACTACAATCTATTGGGGACCGCTTTTTCCTACCATTATTGCAATTGTTTGCCTCATTACCGGTGCCTCAACGCGACCGGAAATCATCAGCACGGGTCTTTTGATTCCCCCGGTCATGGGAATGATAATGGTAGCGATCATGTACTTCGTGGGAAAAACCTGCGGTGACTGGAAAACCGGTCTTCTTGCATCAGGGTTTACAGCGGTAGTATCCGGCCAGTTCTTTTACCGTTCGTTCTACGGATATATGGATCATCATATTGCAGAAGTACTTTTTTCCACGATCTTTTGTTTGTTTTATATGTATGCGATTTACACAGAAAAGGATACAAAAATCGAGCTGAATATTTTCAGCACCTATAAAAAATCACTATTATTATCATGTCTGGCAGGTATCGCGTACCTCCTCGGACTGTTTGTAATGCCAACAATGATTCTCTTCGCAATGATTGTCGGGATATTCACGGTAATCCAGTTTATCATTGACGTGTTGCGGGGCAGGAAGAGTGAATATCTCCTTTTTATTAATACGGTAATTTTCAGCATCGCGATTATCGGGCTCCTGATATTCGGGATTCAAAGTTCCGGGATTAATCTTTCCTCCTATTCCATTGGACATATATACGCATACCTGGGATTGATTGGAGGCACGGCCATTCTTTATGGTATTGCTCACTATCTAAAAGGAAAAAAGCGGTATTACTATCCTGTTATTCTTATTGGATGCGGAATTTTGTTTGCGCTCATCCTGTTCATTGCCAGCCCAGAGATGTATAACCTATTTATTAGCGCACTCTTTGCATTTTTCGGGCAACAGGCAATTACGAATACGGTGCAGGAAGCACGAGGTTGGGCACCGGATCTCGCGTGGATGACGTTCAACTATGGTATCATTCTGATGGCGGGCGGGGCACTGGTCATGCTCTATAATAACCTGAAGGATGAGCATCCACACCAGATCTTTGCCCTCGTGTGGTCACTCATCATGCTCTTTTCGACGTGGCAGCATATCCGCTATGAGTATTACCTTGCAGTTAATGTTGCCCTGCTCTCTGCCGTATGTGTCAGCTTCACTTTTGATTATGGATGGGCAGATATCCGCCTGCTGGCAACCGGGATTTCATCAAAAAATGAAGACCCCGGATACAGCAAAGGAGAGAAAGAGGAGCCCCAAAAGAGCAAAAAACAGAAAAAAACCCAAAAGAAAAGCCCCGAAACGTCTCAACCCAATTATATCAACATAGCATTTGTTATTCTCGTTGTTGGGCTTGGCATCCTGTTTGCCTATACCTCTGCATCGCTGAGCTACGCAAATGCAGCCAGCGACAATATACGGATGAATCCCGATTGGAGGGAGTCTCTTGACTGGATGGGAAATAATACACCAGAAACCGGCGTGAATTACACCACCATTTACAATCCCCAGACATTCCAGTATCCTCCCGAGGCATATGGGGTCATGTCCTGGTGGGACTATGGGCATATGATCACGTATATAGCAAAGCGGATCCCGAACGCTAACCCCTTCCAGCAGGGAGTAGTCGGACCTGCCGGGTCAGCCACGTTTTTCATGTCTACAACAGAAGACGCTGGAAATCAAGTCCTTGATCTCGCTGAAACCCGGTATATTATTACCGATATCGAAATGGATACCGGCAAATTCTATGCGATGGCAACATGGTATAATTCTTCACTCGCGAATAGTCCATACCAGATGACGTTGCTGACACCTGCACAGAACAATCCCAACAGTTACGAGTCCGTGCTTCTCAATACCCAGCAGTATTACCTTACCATGATCTCGCGGCTCCATAACTTTGACGGGTCTCTGACAATACCCTCAAGTGCCTACTATATCGAGTACGCCGACCCGACTATTTCCCAGGTCTCGCTTCCGGTAATCACCGGAGCAGAAGCGATGAATGCTACCGATGCGGTCAGTCGTGCAGCTGAATATAACCTTCAAGCACCTGCTGGTTACCATGCAGCTGCTCTGAGTCCTGCCATTACTCTCCCGATCGAAAATGTTCCGGCGCTCAGGCATTACCGGCTGGTGCACGAATCTCCCAGCAATGTCTTCAATTCAGAGACCACCGATGTCAAATACGTCAAAGTTTTTGAGTACGTGAAAGGGGCGCACATAAAAGGAGAGGGTATCATAGAAGTCCCTCTTATCAGCAATACCGGTAGAAATTTCACCTACCGACAGCAGAGCGTCAACGGTGAATTTATCGTGCCCTATTCAACAACCGGTAACCCTTATGAAGTAAAGGCAACCGGCAAATACCGGATAATCACTTCAGGACGGGAATATGATGTACCTGAATCCGCCGTAATGCAGGGTGCTGTGATCCAATAATTCTTTTCCTTTCTTCCCTTTTTTACAGGTCATGAGACCAAACCTTTTGAAGGCAGGAAAATAATATACGGATGACGCTGTTATGGTACGATGTTCTGCAATTTATGGCGATGTTTTCTTTCATCATGATCTGGAAGATCACGATGAGAGCAGCGTCCGGCTGCTTGCAGCGCTTGACGGAGTACCCAAAGGAGTACCAGTTGTCGCACCGTGTTATGCCACAGAGAGGGACCTGCTCAGAGTCCATACACCTGCCCACATCCGGATGATCCGTGAATTTTCGTCGCATGGGGGACAATACTTCATTGATAATATTACGTACGTCAATGGTGAGACATTCGATGTGGCTTCCTATGCTGCGGGATCTGCTATCGAGGCAGTGAATCGTGCGATTGATGGTGAATCCTGTTTCGCTATTGTTCGCCCTCCCGGCCACCATGCTGAACCGGACCGGGCAATGGGTTTTTGCATTTTTAACAATGTGGCGATTGCAGCAGCTGCTGCACTGGATAGACTGGACAAAGTTGCAATCATAGATTGGGATCTCCACCATGGGAACGGTACGCAGAAAGTTTTCTCAGCAGATGACCGTGTGCTCTTCTGTTCGGTCCACCAGGGAAACATCTTCCCCCACACCGGCTGGGTGGATGAAATTGGGACAGGCAAGGGCAAGGGATTCACTATAAACGCTCCACTGAGGGCAGGATCAACCATAGCCGATTACCGGCTCGTCTTTGAAGAAGTCTTTATCCCCGCTCTCCAGCAGTTCAGGCCGGGTGCAGTGATCGTATCTGCAGGGCAGGATCCTCTTTTTGATGACCCAAAGAGTGGCATGTTGTTGTTTCCTGCGGATTTTGGTACCCTTACTGCACTCTTAAGGGATGCAACCGATCACCCATTGGCCCTTGTGCTTGAGGGGGGGTATGGACCTTCTCATGGTGATGCCATCAGCAGGATTTTTTCTTCCCTCCATGGAACTCCTGTTCCGTCGGGTGATGGTGAGCCGCGCCGCACTACCCGCGATATGGTAGCGGTTCTCAGGAAAATGAGAATGTGATTTTTTGTACCCTCAACAACACCTTTATACCAGAATATCCATCATTTTCCCTTATGTTAGCAGAAGAACTCACCCTCGGCATGCGGGTGCGGTACCCGCGGACCGGAACAACAGGCACCATTCTCCGCATCGAGCAGGTACGGGGAGATGTGTTTGCTGAACTGGACAGCACAAATCTCCTGTATCGTATCGATAACCTTGTTCCTGCAACCAGCACGGAGAAAACAAAGAAGACAATTGCTGATGATGCAAAGAAAATAATTGAGAGAGAAAAGGAATTTGCTGCAGGAACCGAAATACAGGACGCGTGGAAAGCTACCGATCAGAGCTGCGAGGGCGGGGGTTAATCCTCCCGCTCAATCGTTGTCATTTTTCGATTCTTCTCTTTTCTGCACCATCAACCGGTCACGAAATTACCTGAGAGTAAGTCCCGTTTTCCCCTAACAGGTACCGACGGGTAATGCTTCCAGGTCAAACGGGGGATGGAGAAATCATGGAGGATATACTTTTCAATTTGTCCTGAACAGATATGTCCCGGTGATACCGGCATTGTTCTAGATCATTGTTATCATTCCTGCAGGTGACCACTTACATCATCTGTCCGCGTAAAATGACGGATATCGATAAGAATAGAATCCCTGATCGCTTCTAACCTTGAAAAAGTGCCCTGCAATCTGCGCTTTTTATTGCATGAAGGGAGTTAAAACTGAGGGATTTTCCCCGTTGGGAGCCTTCACTGGTTATGTATAAGTATGACCATAATATATAGAGTAAGGAGGTTCGATTTCATTTTGCATGATGTAAAAGTTCCCAGTGTCAATATAGGAGTTGTGGGTCATGTCGATCATGGCAAGACCACGCTCGTTAACGCACTCACCGGGACATGGACAGACAGGCACAGCGAAGAGGTGAAGCGTGGTATCTCGATCCGTCTTGGATATGCAGACGCAACCTTTTACCGGTGCGAAAAGTGCGAAGGTACTGACGCTTTTTCGACCAGCCCCGATTGTCCGGTCTGCGGTGGAAGGGGAACACCATTCCGTTCAATTTCCTTTGTTGATGCACCAGGACATGAGACGCTCATGGCAACGATGTTGTCTGGTTCAGCATTAATGGACGGGGCAATGCTGGTCATCGCTGCCAGCGAGAAGTGCCCGCAGCCGCAGACAAAAGAACACCTGATGGCGCTGGAGCTTGTAGGGATAAAAAATATCGTGATCGTCCAGAGTAAAATCGATGTGGTCAGCCAGAAAGAAGCGATTGATAATTATCACGAGATAAAAAAATTCATCAAAGGAACCATCGCAGAGAACTCCCCTATCATTCCGGTATCTTCCCAGAAAGGCATCAATATCGGCGCTCTTGTGCAGGCGCTTGATCTGACAATTCCTGAACCGGAGCGGGATCCAAATGCCGAACCTGTTATGCTTATAGCCCGCTCGTTTGATGTAAACAAACCTGGCTGCAACTGGAAAGATGTGAAGGGTGGCGTCGTCGGGGGGTCTCTTATCCGGGGCATCCTCCGCGAAGGTGATGACATCGAAATCCGGCCAGGCAGACAGATACAGACCGAAAACAGGATAAAATGGATTCCCATCACCACAAAAGTCACATCGATTAATGCGGGGTCAGGCAAGGTCGCAGAGGCTACACCCGGCGGACTGCTTGGTGTGGGAACCAAACTCGACCCGGCTCTGACAAAAAGTGACGCACTGGCAGGGCAGGTACTGGGCCATGAGGGCAAACTTCCCCCGGTATGGGACAAAATCCGGTGCCGGGTCACGCTGATGGAGCGGGTCGTAGGAGCCACAAGCGAGCTGGTTATTGAACCATTGAAACACAGCGAACCACTGATGCTTTCAGTCGGAACCGCTGTTACGGTGGGTGTAGTCAGTAATACAAAGAAGGACACCGTTGAAATTCAGCTGAAACGACCAGTATGTGCAGAACTGGGTTCAAGGATAGCTATCAGCCGGCAGGTGGGAGCACGCTGGCGGTTAATCGGGATGGGAGTCCTGATCGAGTGAAGATCCTTCTGGATGCCAATGCACTCATGATCCCGGTGCAATTCCAGATCGATCTCTTCGATGAGCTTCGTATGCTCCTTGGGGCATTTGAACCGATCGTGTTATCCGGTGTAATAGGGGAGCTTACCGGGCTCTCAAGGGCAAAAGGGCGTGACGGTGCCGCTGCCCGGCACGGTCTTGTGCTTGGTGAGAAATGTACTATCGTGGAAAGCGGGGAATTACAATCAGGATCTATCGATGCACAACTGATTGAATATGCAGCTCGGAATGCATGTATGGTGGTTACCAATGACCGGCGTATCAGGAATGCGTTGTTAACGCGCGGTATCAGCGTGATATCAATGAGAAATCAGAAAAAACTGGAGATTTTGCGGAGGTAAAGTATGTATCATAAGTTGATGCTTGAGGACAAGGTGCGGGTACCCCCCCAGCGACTGGGCGAGAAACTTGAAAAAGTGATTCTTGAGGTCCTGCAGGAGCAGCTTGAGGGTAGTATTGATAAAGAGATTGGAATTTTCATCTGTGTGACAAAAGTCCAGGATGTTGGCGAGGGCGAACTCGTGCCTGGTGATGGTGGCGTCTATTATGATGTAAAGTTTGAAGCACTTGTGCTCCGTCTTGCGCTGCAGGAAGTCATCGAGGGACTTGTTGTTGAAACGACAAGTTTCGGGGCTTTTGTCAGTCTCGGTCCTATCGATGCGATGCTGCATGTAAGCCAGATCTCTGATGAGTACATCAATTACGATGAGAAAAACGCCCGGCTCATCTGCCAGGAGTCAAAACGGTTCATCGGAGTAGGTGATGTAGTCCGTGTCCGTGTCGTAACTCTCTCCCTCAATGAGCGGGAGCCACGCGACAGCAAAATCGGACTCACGATGCGGCAGGCAGGACTTGGCACGGCACTCTGGCTTGAAGAAGAGATGAATAAGGAGAAAGAGAAAGACCAGAAATCCTCTCCGGCACCAAAAGAAACGGTAAAGGAGAAGGGCAAAGGCAGGAGGAAGGAGCATGCCTCCGGCGAATAAGAAAAAACAGGGAAAAGTCTGCCGTGACTGTCATCGGGTCGTAGAGGGTGAGAACTGTGTAATCTGCGGTACGACTAACCTGAGTGAAGACTGGTCCGGTTACCTCGTTATCATAGATCCGGAAAATTCCGATGTTGCGAAACGGATGAACATCAAGCTTCCGGGTCGTTACGCGCTGAAGGTTCGCTGATGCTCACCCTTCCTGAAAAGTACCGGAAGATTTTCCAGGAACCTTTCGGGGAGCTGCACCGGAACATTGACGAGATTATCCCGATTATTGGAGACAGCACCCTGTACGCTGTCGGTGATGTAGTCACTCACAACCTCCAGAAGAGAGGGATTACTCCTGCAATTGCCGTTGTTGACGGGTATACAATGCGCTTACCCTGCAAACGGTTGCCGGTATTTCAGGGGGAGTGCATCAGAGTGAAAAATCCCGCCGGCACATTAACCGATGACCTGATCCGCGCGCTCGATCATGCGATCATGCATCCACCAGCAACGGTTATTGTTGATGGTGAAGAGGATCTCGCGGTGATCCCGCTGGTGATTGCTGCTCCGGACGGCGCAATCGTGTTGTACGGGCAGCCGCATCAGGGAGTAGTGCTCCGCAGAGTAGATCAGGAGGCAAAAGAGACTGCCCTCCATTTTCTGACACATTTCATTCACTCCGAAGCATGAATTTCGCATGAAATACCCGCATCCTTTTTCATCGTATTGCTGGAGCTCCTTTGTGGAGGCTCACATTATAAATAACCCGGTTTCCAATAATTACAGGATATCGATGGACTTTGAGATCACCGGCGATAAAAGAAATGAGCTTGTATCCAGAAGAGAGGTTCAGTTTAACCTCAAATACGATGGTGCAACCCCTTCCCGTATGCAGATTATCGGCAAACTTTGCGCACTGCTCAATGTTAAAGAGCAGCAGATAACCCTTGACACCCTCAACAGCAGTTTCGGTAAAACAGAAATTACCGGCTCTGCCCGTATTTATGATAGTGAAGAGAGCAGGAATAAGACCGAGCGCCCGCACCTTGCAGCGCGCGGAATGCCGAAACCCAAAGAAGAGGGAGCTGTCTAATCATGGCAGCAGCAAAAAAGGCAGCCGCAGCAAAGGGACAGAAGAGGGGCGCGTACTTCAAGGTTGAAGGGGCTAAGGTCACGACGGTCAAGAAATACTGCCCACGCTGCGGACCTGGCATCATGATGGCGGACCATAAGGACCGGACCACCTGCGGTAAGTGCGGATATACGGAATTCAGAAAATAAGATTCAATGCCTGTTTTTGGGCAGATACTTGGAATTGAGGGGACGGCATGGAACCTCAGTGCCGCTCTTTTTGATCAGGATCTCATTTCACTTGTTTCCCGGCCTTACAGCCCGGCTCAGGGAGGCATCCACCCGCGTGAGGCGGCGCAGCACCATGCATCAGTAATGAAGGAACTCATTTCCCTGGTCCTTAAGGAACCAGAAAAGATTACCGGTATAGCATTCTCCCAGGGCCCGGGGCTTGGACCCTGCCTGCGGACAGTTGCAACGGCAGCCCGGTCGCTTGCACTGGCACTCGGTGTTCCCCTGGTCGGGGTCAACCACTGCATTGCACATGTTGAGATAGGGCGTTTTGCCACAGGTTGCCATGATCCGATCATCCTCTATGCAAGTGGAGCGAACACCCAGGTAATCGGGTACCTGAACGGCCGGTACCGGATCTTTGGTGAGACCCTCGACATCGGCATCGGGAATGCACTCGACAAGTTTGCACGGTCCAGGGAACTTCCTCATCCTGGAGGACCGATCATCGAAGCTGAGGCAACACGCGGCCGGTACATCGATCTGCCCTACACGGTCAAAGGAATGGATCTCGCTTTTTCAGGTCTTGTTTCAGCAGCGAAAGACTGTAAGGCATCGTTACCTGATGTATGCTACAGCCTGCAGGAGACTGCATTTGCGATGTGCGTTGAAGTGACCGAACGGGCCATGTCACTTGCCGGAAAAGACGAAGTGCTCCTGGTCGGAGGTGTTGGAGCAAACCGGCGGTTGCAGGAAATGCTCCGCATAATGTGCGAGGATCGCGGGGCGCAATTCTACGTTCCTGAACAGAAATATCTCGGAGATAATGGCGCGATGATCGCTTACACGGGAAAACTGATGCTTGAGAGCGGGTCGTCACTTCCTCTTGAATCTTCCCAGATCAAACCCTCATTTCGCTCAGATGATGTCGAAGTGACCTGGAAACACGAAGTTCTTCGAGAAAAGTCCCCTGTTTTACCGGATCATCTGACCCGGAAAAGGGGTGCGGAAGCCATCGTCACGTTCAGGAACGGCACAGCAGAGAAGCGCAGGGTCTCAAAACGGTATCGTGAGCCCGCACTTGACAAACGTCTCATTACTGAGCGAACCCGGGCAGAAGCGCGATTGATCGCAGCCGCACGCAAAAGCGGGGTTCCTACACCGGTCATGAGCGATATCACTGCTGATACCATAGTGATGGAGATGGTGAAAGGGACATTACTGGCACAGAATCTCACTGAAACAGCAGTATACAAAGCAGGACGAATGGTCGGCACGCTGCATACATCAGGTATTATCCATGGCGATCTCACGACAAGCAATATGATCCTGCGTGAGAATGACGGTATGTGCGTTCTGATTGATTTTGGACTTGCACAGGTAAATTCCGAGATTGAGCAACGGGGGGTAGATATTCATGTCCTGTTCCAGACGCTGGAGAGTACGGCACCAGACCGTGCTGATGTGCTGAAAAATGCATTTGCAGCGGGATATGCAGAGACATTCGCTGAGGCCGCAGAGGTCATAATCCGTGAGCATCAGATCGAACTGAGGGGGAGGTATCTGTGATGCTCACCATGGTTACGAGCAACCCCAATAAGGTACGGGAGGTTGCGGAATTTTTCGGGGGTTCACTTGATGTGTGTCATGTACCGCTCGAAATACCCGAACTCCGTTCTGAGGATATAGCTGAGATCTCACGACAGAAGGCGCAATACGCATTCGATCATCTTCTCACACCACTCATCGTGGATGATACCAGCTTTTCCATAGATGCCCTGAAAGGATTTCCCGGCCCGTATGCCGCGTACGTGCTGCACTCGATTGGCAACGAAGGTATTCTCAAGATTATGAAGGGCGTGCAGAATCGCAACGCACACTTCACGACGGTAATTGCATACGCGGATGAACATGGTGTCCAGGTTTTTCCGGGAACCATCCACGGCAGGATCATTACCGTCCCCCGGGGAAGCGGGGGGTTCGGGTATGACCAGATCTTTGAGGTGGGGGGACAGACACTTGCTGAACTTCCGCTAGAAGAGAAAAGCAGAATCTCTCACCGTGCACTGGCGCTTACTGCATTCCGGGACTGGTTCATGGAGGATACTGACCCATGAAAGAAGTGACACAAATGGTTAATAAGTCTTAGAGCTTTGTAATAAGGGCAGACAGGAGTGTATTTCTATGGCAAAATTCCCTGAAGCCGAATCCCGGTTACTCAACGTGAAAATATGTATGCATTGCAACGCCCGCAATGCGATCCGCGCAACCAGCTGCCGCAAATGCGGTTACCAGAATCTGCGGCCCAAGAATAAGGAAAGAAAGGCGTAATGGATATTCTTCAATAATTTTTCCTGTTTTTTTAAATCTTTCCTGTAAGAATCATGCCGAGTAGTAGGTTACCCGCTTTCCTTTCTTTGCATATTCCCCGGCGAACGTTTCGATATTACGTTTGTACCCTATCCGTTCAATAAAGCCCAGCGTGCGGAGTTTTTCTCGTATCCTCATCACATCAGCCTCATCGGCCCAGTTTTTTGTATATACATAGATGACTTTTCGGTTGTCCCGTGATTCCGGATTCGGCTTAGACGTGCTCACTTTTGCAGATATGCCAAGCTCAAGTGCTACCGTGGCGTTCCGGACCTTTATCCATGCTTCGTCCACCAGTCCCGGCTCGTGGAAAATCAGCCATTTACCCGCATTTTCATCCTCGATCGCTTCAGGAGCGCTGCCCGGAGCGTCCTGTACAATCCAGTACATCTGCGTGGTCTTTGTCGGGATCACCCCTTCACCGCTGCAGAGCATCCCGTAGATTGTGTCAATATCGGAAAATCGCTTCATAATTGCCTCTGCAAGCTGTGGATATTCATGAGCGAACTTCTCAAAAATTACGGAAAGTTCCGCTCTGAAGTCAATACCACCTTCGACCAGTGCAAAAAGGTATTTGTCCTGCTTCTGGAGCCCCCGGTTCAGGGCGTACTCGAAGATGCCGTATGCCACATCAGCCAGCGCTTCGGGATCGACTTCATCCATGCGTAACAGTCAGATGTTGGCAAGAAAATAGTTTTTGTATTGATCCTGCACAAAATACTCTCCCCCACACATTCTGCATGAAAGTACCTTATGAAACCATGAAAAGGCTCAAAAAATCGCGCCGTTTATTGCAATTGTCGAATGATTTAAGAGCGACGATAACGAACATGTACCAACTATGCAATGGAAACGTGACTGGGGACTTACCGGTAGAGTCTGGCTGACAATGTTCTTGTTATTCATCCTCTACCTTGTGTTCATGACCATACTATATTGGTTCGGAGCAGGTTTCGAGTTGATAGTGTTATTAGCTCTGGGAATGGCATTAGTCCAGTACTTTTTTTCAGATAAACTGGTACTCTGGTCAACAGGGGCACGGATCCTGGAAAAGGATGAATACCCTGAACTGCATCAGACTGTTGAGAAGCTCTGCAAGGAAGCAGACCTTCCTCTCCCTAAGATTGCAATCATGCAGAGTCCCGTACCGAATGCCTTTGCAACGGGAAGGAGTCCCAGGCATGCCGTTGTCGCATGCACGGACTCGATCATGCGGCTCCTGAATAAGGAGGAGCTTGAGGCAGTGCTCGCTCACGAGCTTGCCCACGTGAAAAACCGGGATATCCTGACCATGACGGTGGCCAGTTTTATCGCGATGATTGCTTCGATGATCATGCAGAGTTTTTTCTTTTCCGCGGTTTTAGGGGGACGCAACCGGGAAGGTGGCGGAACGATCATCATCTGGATTGTTTCGATTGTCGTATACGCGGTCAGTACTTTACTCATCCTCGCTCTCTCGAGATATCGTGAGTTTGCAGCAGATCGCGGAAGTGCCCTGATCACAAAAAATCCCAAAGCGCTCATGTCTGCATTAAGCAAGATCAGCGGACGAATGGATGCAGTCCCCCCGGAAGCCAAAGCAAAGGTGGAAGCGGCGAATGCATTCTTTATCATCCCGGCGATTTCAGGCAGGTCTTTCATGGAACTTCTTTCCACGCATCCACCGCTTGAAAAGCGGATTGCTAACCTTGAGAAAATCGA
>Ga0105106_10001910_pt1 | contig 14904 bp, 13 predicted proteins | sample PPLLaktember2015_5_FD_79109 | JGI IMG/M metagenome (GOLD analysis project Ga0105106, IMG submission 79109) | Freshwater sediment microbial communities from Prairie Pothole Lake near Jamestown, North Dakota, USA - PPLs Lake P8 Core (1) Depth... | ecosystem: Environmental > Aquatic > Freshwater >...
AAACCAAGTGCTGCGCATACATGTTAGGGTGTTCTTCCCTGAATGCCTTGTATACCAGTTTGACAAGTGCTCCTCTCGAAGACACCTTTGCCTGGAGCCCGACCCTGATCGCGTGATTGACCGCGAGGCGGAAGTCCTCCATGAGCATCTTCGCTTCGGGAGGGAGCCCACCGTCTATCCTGAAGACCACCGCCTTATAAAGCATCCAATGTGCCAGATGACGACGGGCATATGCCCCTTATCCACTACATGTAAACTACCTCGCACTCGTTCAAATCGAGATGCGGCAGAACGCCTCGCATCGGCCAGGAGGGTGTGGACGGAGTCACCACCCGATAACTTGACAGAACGGTTCATCGGAAAGAGTTAAGGTTATGGGGCAGGATAACCGGGACGGGCTGATGCTGTGATTGACAGGAGAGCGTTGCTGTTCCTATTCATTGTCCTAATGGCATCCTTCACCGCAATAGCGCTCATCATACTCGTGTCCGGCTCGTAAGAGGGACATCGGCTCCGAAATCGACGTTCTTCATCCGAGTTCCGTCGTGCACGTGATTTAAATCCACCGTGATATATACATGATTAGAATATATGTGTTTGTATAATTACCGAATTATGCAGTGATATGTCCAGATTCGACAGCGCGATGCCCTTATAGCGACATCGCGTGCCGATTCTCAACACATTCTCTAAAATATATAATTACAGGTGTATTGTCATTATGGTAACGGGGAAAACATATAATAGGCGCGAGTAATGGGACAGCCGATAAGCATGGACGCGCATAGATCCGCCCCATCGGATTCTTACCCAATAGACGGGCAACCGCGCAGTCCGTGCTAGGTATCGCATAGGCCGATGGGATGCAAGGCCGGCGGTACCTAAGCAATCAGGAGGTATGACATAGATGAGACCATCTGGAGTTTGGAGCACATTCAAGCTAGTTCAGCTTGAGACGCAGCTCCTCGGGGTCCCCAGGACCCAGAGAACAAAGCTCAGGGGCTACATCGCTGGCAGCAAGCGGATGAAGTGACCCTTAAACCCCTTACAACGAGCTCCTTCTGAATCGGCACACGTGAAAGCCCTGGCTACACGCCAACCCGGCCTCTCTGACGCATGACCCAGTCCCGGATCAGCCCTCTCAAGGTGTACGGGTACTCGACAGGGTCCTTGAGTTTGAAGAACCACATCGCGCACGCTCCCCTCCCGAAGGCGGATATAGCATAGACCGCGCCCAACGCCAGTACCATGTTCTGACCGTAGAAGTCGAGGAAGAACAGTGCAAGGTATCCACCAACGACTGAACCCACGAAAGTCGCGATGCCGATCATCGTGTTGTAGACTGCGAAGTACTCTCCCTTCTTCTCGTCAGGTGCGACATCGAGCACGTATGCGAAGAACGCCACATTGGACATGGCAGTTGCCAGGCCAAGGGCTGCGTTGAGGATGTATATGTGCCAGATTTCCGTCGCCAGCGCATACACTATTGGAACTGAGATGAAAGTGAACCTCGATATCAGGATCTGCGGCATCGGCCCGATCAGGTCCAGCAGTCTGCCCACCTTTGTCTGGAAGAACAGGGCGGCGCCCGTCGATATCACGGTCATAATCGCGATATCGAACAGACTCGCACCAAGCACGTCGATGTATGTCAGGTACAACAGTGGCCATATCAGGGACATTATGAGGTTGAAGACCGACTGGAGGACCACCAAGTTCCTGAAGTATATGTTCTCGGTGAGATCGGATATGAATATGAACGACCTCATGCTGAACGCGAATATCCTCCTTGGAGAGGTATACATCCTCTTCTTAGGCTCCTTGATCCGCATGAGTATGATGGAACCCATGATCCCGCTCATCCCAGCGAGGAAGAATGGGATCGCATAGACACTGAACACGCTGCCTGACCCCTCAGGCATTATGTAGCCCGCCAGGAGGGTCGCCGTCAGGCTCGCCACTGAGGACACGGCGAAGAACTTCCCCATGATAGTTCCCCTGTTCCGGGCGGTCGTCATGTCCCCCACGAGCGCGGACCAGGCGGGGATCATCATGGAGCCGATGAACATCTGCAGGGCGACTAGCATTATGAGCTGGCCCGCATTCATCACGCCCAGCATGAAAAAATACATCGAGAATGACAGGACGCCGCCAACGATCAGGAATGGTGTCCGGCGGCCCAAGAAGTCGCTCAGTTTCCCCCATGGGACCTGCATGACTGTGGGGAAGAGGTTCACGAACGCCTGGAGCCAGCCGAGCTGAGCAGGGGTTGCCTGGAGATGGATGGCAAGGGCGGGCACGAACGGGTCAGCCATACCCTTGCCGAAGTTCACTCCGACCTGGTTCGCATACATCGAGGAGAATGGTTCCCCGCGTCCGCTACGCTGGCTTTTGGGCTTGGTCACAGGCTCCACTGGCAGACGCACCCCATCCGAGAACCGTCATCAGTCCCGTGACGTATATCATACTTCCCCATTAGCGGCTCCTGAAGCCAGGAGGGATGGGAGGGGTTTCAAGAGGCCCTCACTGGGAATCACCCAATAAGGCTTTATATTAACACGAAACGATACAGGGATGGTGGGATAAATGGTCAAGGCCTACTGTGTTAAGTGCAAGAAGTCCATTGAAATGAAGGACCCCAAGAAGGTCAAGCTGAAGAACGGAAAGCCTGCAACGAAGGGCGTGTGCCCGAAGTGCGGCACGAAGGTCTTCAGAATCGGTGAGTGACCTCAAACCTCTCCCTCTTAAGGGGAACACGCCTCTCGGCTTTGGCCCATGTGGTCACTGGCCGGAGTCGGGATCCCAAATCTGTTTATTTCTGTCTCTCAAGGTAGTTGCCCCTCTCCACGAGCGCCGCGATTGCCCTCACCGCCCGGCGTATCGTCGGATACGAAGGGACCTTGCTCTTCTCCAGACCGGCCAGTATGGCGCGCGTGTCATCTCCGCCGAAGGTGCTGACCACGATTGGCGTGGCCCCAGCCATGCGTCTCCTCGCTGCCACTTCAATGAGGCCTTTGGTGACGTTCGGTGGCTGCAGTTCAAGGGACATCATTATGCAGTCGATGCCTGGATCCGCCTGCAAAGCCTCGAGCACCTTGTCGTACATATCATCAGTGACCTCGGCAGTCAGGTCCACGGGGTTCCTGACTGAAGAGAACTTCGGCATGACAGACGCGAGCCTTTCGCGTGTCTCATCGGACAGCTCAGCCATCCTGAGGCCGAACCCATGATCCGACGACTCGACGTAGTCTGTGGCTATGACCCCGAACCCACCGGCACTTGCGACCACGCAAATCCTGTCTCCCTTCGCATGGTCCAAGTAGGCGAGCACCCTTGAAACGTCCACAAGTTCCTCCTCGTCATACACCCTGACGACCCCGGCCTGCCTGAGCACACCCTCGACAAGGGTATCAGAGGATGCTGCCAACGCTCCCGTATGAGACGTCGCTGCCTTCGCCCCGGCGCTCGACCGACCCGACTTCAGTATCACGACGGGCTTTCTCGCTGAGGCACTGCTGGCGGCCTCGAGGAACTTCCTGCCGTCGGAGAACGACTCGAGGTACATGGAGATGCAATCAGTGCCTTCGTCGTCCGAGAAATACTTGAGGAGTTCGCTCTCCTCGATGTCGGCCTTGTTGCCGATGCAGACGCACGCGGACACTCCCATGTCGAACGCCTCCGCCTTCTCTAAGAAGGCTATTGCGACAGCGCCGCTCTGAGACACCAACGCCACTCGACCTGGAGGAGGACGCGGGCTCTTCTCCGCAGGGATGAGGAGCGTGTCCAACCGACTGTCCGGAACGAACACGCCCATCGTATTCGGGCCGAGCAGGCGTGTGCCCGACCCTTCGAACACTGACTCCAGCCTTGTCTGCAAGGCCTTTCCAGCCGGCCCGTTCTCAGCGAATCCGGATGAGGTGACGACCACGGCGCCGACACCCTTGGCGACGCACTCCTCTCCTGCCCTGACAGCCGATTCTGCAGGAAGAACTATGATAGCGAGGTCCACCTTGCCAGGGACGGAGGACACGGAAGGGAAGCACTCGAATCCGAGTATCTCCTTCTCCTTTGGGTTCACGGGGATGATTCTGAAGTCACCCCTGGAAAGGTTCCTGAGCATCACGTTGCTGATCTTAGATGGATTGGTGGACGCTCCAACGACCGCGACCGACTTCGGCCTCAGAAGAGCGTCTAGTCCTCGCCTCATCACGCGCTGATTGACTTCTCCCGCTATTATTGTATCACTGTCCATGAAAGACTACAGCCTCGGACTGGGACGACGATTCCCGAAGAACTTACTTATATCGTCACACACATAACGGAGTTATTCGTCCTCTGGTGGGGGGAATGGTGGAGGCTATGGAGCTCAGGGACATAATCAGTGGGGCTGTGCCTGCGAAGATCAAGTCAGATGCCACAGTCGCAGATGCGCTCGTGGCCATGATGGAACGAAAGACGGACTATGTCCTGGTGGATAGGAGTTGCCCGAACGACGCATACGGCATTGTCACACGGTGGGATGTTATCGAGAAGGCGATTGCCAACGGCGATGACATCGCTAAGACCTCGGCGGTCTCAATCGCCAGAAAGCCGCTTGTCGTCACGAACAACATGGACCTCGACCTCAGGTGGATTGCGAAGAAGATGGCCGATGAGGGGGTATCCAAACTCGCAGTGTTCGACAAGGAGAACTTCCTGGGGTTCGTCTCCGACTTGGACGTCCTGAGAGCTGTTTCGGCCATGAAATCGGCCAAGACCGAGAAGGGGGGGAAGGCATGAAGGTCGCCAGTCTCACCCTCAGGGACGTCGTCAAGACATTCGAACTCCCGACCATAGGCCGATCCGAGACTGCTAAGAAGGCCATCGAGAAGATGCTGGAAACGCAGTGCAACCACCTCCTCGTCCCCCGACATAACAAGAACGACGCATACGGCATAGTCACGAAGAAAGACATCCTGGCCAAAGTCATCGCCGAGGGTAAGGACGTGTCCAAGGTGAAGGTCAAGGACATCATGTCTCGACCGCTCGTAATCCTGACGAACCTCTCGCTGGACATCAGGTGGGTTGCGAAGGCCATGGCCAACTCGGGCGTGTCCACGATAGTCGTATTCGACAAAGGCGACTTCTACGGATACGTCACAGAATCGTGCATAGTCGAAGGTGTCTACAACGCGATGCGCAGGGCGAAGCTCGAAGAGGGCATGGACTTCGTATCCTGCTGACGATAGCACACGGGTTCAGGTGATCTCACATGGACACTGACGGGAGAGCACAGGCGCAGCGGAAGGGCGTCGCCGTCTATCTCTGCGGATGCAGAGGCGAGATATCGAAGAAGGTCGACCTAGATGCCGTCGCGGAGCGTCTCAAGGCACAGCCTGGCGTGGTCGCGGTGGGCATACACGAGGCACTCTGCTCCAGAGAGGGCCACGAGTTTCTCAAGAATGAATACGACGAGAAGGGGTTCGACAGGGTCGCAATCGGCGCTTGTTCCCCCAACATCCAGGGCCTCATCATCAGCAGGTCGCTCGAAGAGAAGGGTATGAACAAGTACCTCTTCGACCAGGTCAACATACGCGAGCAGTGCGCGTGGGTCCACGCGGACAAGAAAGGCGCCTCGGATAAGGCGCTCAGCCTCGTTAGAGGCGCCATCGCGAAGGCCGAGAGACTCGTACCCCTCGATGACATCGAGGTGCCAATCCTTGACTCCGCACTCGTGATCGGGGGGGGAGTCACTGGCATGGCTGCCGCGTTGGACATCGCCGCCCAGGGATTCAAGGTTCACCTGGTAGAAAGGACGGGCGAACTTGGAGGGAGAGCATACAAGTTGAGCATGACCTTCCCGACCCACAACTGCGGCATATGCTGCATGCAGTACTGCAAGGAGTGCGTCTTCACCCCGAAGATCGAGGATGTAACCCAGAACGAGAACATCCACGTCATGCTGGAAACCGAGATAGAGGACATCACTGGCGGATTCGGCACCAGACATGTCAAGGTGAAGGGGAAGGACGGGCAGACGAAGGAGTTCGATGTAGGCACCATCATCGTCGCCACCGGCTCGAAGACCTTTGACCCGAATAGGATACCTGAACTGCGGTATGAGCACCCTGACGTGATCACGAGCTTGGAGCTCGAGCAGTTGCTGGTGCAGCAACGAGAGTCTGGCACCGGGCTCAGGAGACCATCTGACGGGAAGAAGCCGAAGATCGTCAACTTCATCCAATGCGTGGGCTCGAGGGACAAGACGAAAGGTAATCTCCACTGTTCCCTCGTGTGCTGCACGTACGCCATTGGCCAAGCCAGGGAGATAATGAAGGTAGACCCTGAGACACAGGTCTACATCCACTACATCGACCTCAGGGGCCCATACAGAGGTTTCGAGGAGTTCTACGATGCGGCGAAGGAGGAGGGCGTCAATTTCGTCAGGGGCAGGATATCCGAGATAGTACTCGACAAGGGCAAGATGTTCGTCCGGGCCTCTGACACGGACGCCGACACGCTCCTGAACATAGACTCCGACCTCGTCGTGCTATCAGTCGGCCAGGAACCAGCAGATGGAAGCGACAGGATTGCCAAGATGCTCCACATCCAGACTGACATCGACCGGTTCATGAAGGACATCAACCCGATGTTCCCGTCCGAGTTCAGGAGGGGGATATACGTAGCGGGCACTGCTCAGGGTCCCAAAGGAATTCGATACTCGATCGAGGATGCCAAGAACTCGGCATCGAGCGCAATCGAGGTCATGAAACGTGGGAAGGTCAAGTTCCCTAGGATCATCGCCAATGTCGATGAGACGAGGTGCAGAGGATGCGGCCGCTGCGAGGAGATCTGCGAGTACGGGGCAATCGCGGTCGTAGAGGACAAACAACGCGGAGTGCTCATCTCCAAGGTCGATGAGATAAGGTGCGAAGGATGCGGCACCTGCGCCGTCACTTGCTGCAACAAAGCCATCACCGTCTACAACTTCCTCAAGGACCAAGTCGAAGCGCAGATACGTGCCATAGTGCGGGAGGAGACTTGACATGGCCGATGATGTGTTTGAGCCGAAAGTCATCGCCTTCACCTGCACGTGGTGCGGCTATCCGTCAGCGAACCTGGCGGGCGTGAACAAGATACAGTATCCTCCGAACGTCAAGATCGTCAGGGTCATGTGCAGCGGGAGCGTCGAACCCTCCACAATCATGGATGCGTTCGAGCACGGCGCCGACGGCGTCATCGTGATAGGGTGTCTGATAGACAACTGCCACTACGTCTCGGGCAACAAGAACGCCCAGGAGCGGGTCGAAGCGCTGAAAGAGCTGTTCGACATCATGGGCCTCGATTCCAGGAGGCTGAGGACCGAGTGGATCAACGCCTCCGAGCGGTATAGGTTCGCTAAGTCCGTAACCGACTTCGTCGAGGAGGTACGCGCGCTCGGCCCGCTTCCTCTCCACGTGGAGAGGAAGGAGAGGGAGAGCAGGACCAGGGAGCAGACGATTGCCTCAGTCAAGAACCTCATCGAGGACACGGGCGCATTCGACTGCGTCGAGTGTGGCAAGTGCACCACAGTATGCCCTGTCGCGAAGTTCGACACCGAGTTCGCCCCCAGGGCGATCGTCCTTAGAGCAATGGAGGGCATCGTAGACAACATATCCACTGACAGGGCCATATGGACCTGCATAACATGCGAGCAGTGCAACGTGATGTGTCCGTACAAAGTCGACTACTCAGGGTTCATAAGGGGCATGAGGGAGGAGGCCACGGCAACCGGTGCGGCTCCGTTGTGCTCGAAGGGGGGACTCATTCACGCGACGCAGAGGATCATGGCCAACTCCGACCTGAGACAGAACCGGCTCAAGTGGGTCAAGGAAGACATGAAGGTCGCTGACAAGGGAGAGGTGTTCTACTTCGTCGGATGTCTACCCCACTACGACGCCATATTCTCGGAAAGAGAAGGGCTCAGCATGACCTCGATATGCGAGAGCGCCGTGAGGCTCATGAACAAGGCCGGAGTGGTCCCGGTCGTGAGCAATGACGAGAAATGCTGCGGCCACGACCTGAACTGGACGGGGGACGAGGGGAACTTCGAGAAGCTGATGGACCACAACGTCAAGCTCGTCAAAGCGTCAGGGGCGAAGAAAGTGGTCTTCACATGCCCGGAGTGTTACCGCACGTTCAACATGGACTACAGCGACCTCGTCGGCGAACTCGGTTTCGAGACGCAGCATATAGCAGACTACCTCAAGGAACTCATCGACTCAGGCCAGCTGAAGGTCGACCATCTGAAGGGTGAACCTTTCAGGTTCACATATCACGACTCGTGCCGTCTCGGCAGGCATTCTGGAGTGTACGACAGCCCAAGAGATCTCGCGGCTGCAATGACGGGGTGCGAATTCGTCGAGATGCCCAACACCCGCGACAAGGCTGTCTGCTGCGGGGTGGCCGGATGGGCTAACTGCAACACAAACGCGAAAAGGATGCAGGTCGACAGGGTCATCGAAGCGAAGAAGACCGGCGCGGACAGGATGCTGCTATTCTGCCCCAAGTGCCAGATACACCTGAGGTGCGCGGTGCAGGACAAGGTCCACGTCGACAAGACACTGGTCGATGTCGTCATCGAAGATTTCACCGTTGCCATGGCCAGGATGATGGGCCTCCTGCCGGCCGAGGGGGACGCGAACAACAAAGGACGCGAGAAGACAAAAGCAGCCGAAGGGGTTTGAGCGGTTTCAAATCCGTCCGTGTCCTCAGTAGTACTTCTCCGCCGTGGTGACGACCTCGTCGACCTTGATCTTCCTCTTACCGAGCTCCTTGAAGAACGACTCGGGCTCGACCGTCGCCTCAGCCGGGAAGACGCCGGATGCCTTGATCTTCTTGGTCATCTGCCAGTGCGCAACGATCGCGGGGGGGACCGCAGTGTCTCTGGCCGAGGACACGCCTCTCTTCGGGTCGTTCCACGTGGTGATGTAATACGTCACGGTCATCGGCATGCCGGCCTTCTCGCCCGCGCAGTCGATCCTGAACATATCATACTCGAACTCCTCCTTCGGAGGTGCTGCCCGACCCTCGGACACTCCCCTCTGGTACATCGATGTGAGGTAGTCCAGCGGAGAAACCTTACATCCGCCCGCATCAAGGGGGTTCACGTCCGCGAACCCCAGCGCCCTGAGGGTCATGAACGTGTTCATGTCATTTGAAGGGAAGCCGATCCTGAACGTCACATTCTTCGCATTCAGATACTTGCCCATGGTCGCTGGTTCGGAGTGCTTGATAAAGTACGCCTTTATCTTCCCGATCGGGTCAGGCATCACGACATCCTTCTCCCCCCCAAGGATCTTCTGCTTCTGGTACTTGCCGTTGACCCACTGGACGGACTCCTGGGTGAATTCATCCATGACCGTCCTGATGGAGTAACCCGGCCAGCCAGCTTCCTTCACCGAGAGGGTGTTGCCCCATGAGCACACGATGTCTATCGAGTCGACCTTGTCGAGCTTCTTAGCACCTGCGGCACCCGCCACATTGGTCATGCCAGGCGTGCTGCCAAGACCGATTGTCGCGTTCACGCCCGCGTCCTTCCACTTCTTGTGCAACTCGATCTGCTTGAGACATATATCGAAGAAACCACCGAGATCCGTATAGGTGGCGCCGCCCCTCACACATGCATCCATGACACCGAGGTTGGTCGGGTACCATGCGCAGTTGACGACCGAATCCACCTTCTCGGACTTGATAACTTTGAGGACCTTGTCCGTGTCGCGTGCGTCCAGCTCCATCAGTTTGACCTTCTTGTCAAGCTTCAGGTCGCCCATGGCCTTCTTCACGTTAGCCATCTTCCTGCTCGACGCGATGACGTCCTTCACACCGCACATCTCGACCAGGTCCTGGACCGTGTACGCTCCTATCTGCCCCGATGCCCCTAGAACCAATGCCTTCACGTTTGCACCTCCTAAATCCCTAACCCAAATCGACCCAAAATGCCTTCGTGGCCTATACAATGACCGTACAGTTCCAATCTACTTAAACGTTGCCGGATGGATACCATGCCCGGCCGTAAAGTGAACAAGGATTCGGCACAAAACAGAATCTGCTACCACTTTTCAGACACATCTGTGCAACAAATTGCGAAACATATGCCTATCCGGCGAAAACAGCGCAACGGTGCCGAACATCCGATCGGCCAGCCCGTTGCGACATCCCTATACCAGACCCTGTGGACCTCGATCCCATCAAATCACTCGCCACGGTAGCCTCTGCCCAGCCAATCCAATAGCACATCGGAACAAGCACTATGGGAGCCTCGCCACAGCGTCAATCTCGACAAGCGCGTCCTTTGGGAGCTGGACTCCACCTATGGTCGTCCGCGCAGGCATCCACGTCGAGAAGAACCGCCCATACACCTCATTGACCGCAGGGAAATCCCTGATGTCTCTAAGAAAGATGGAAACCTTCACGACATCCTCTATTCCCGCACCTCCCGCCTCCAGGACGGAGGAAAGGTTCCTGAGAGCGACCTCTGCTTGGGATGCAACGCCCCCTGAGACCAGACCGCCTGTGGCAGGGTCGACACCTATCTGCCCCGACAGGAAGAGGAATCCTCCAGACGCTATTGCATGTGAGTATGGACCGATCGGCCTCGGCGCTGAATCCGAAAACACAACGGATGGTTCGCGGGACAAATCAATCACGCTCCCGGTTTCGTACGCTCGTAGACTATTTCCCCGCCCAATACTGTCTTCAGCACGGTCACGCCCTTGAGCGAAGATGCATCGACGAACGGATCTGCCGACAAGATTACCAGGTCCGCCTGCTTGCCAGCAGTAATCGTTCCCTTAGACTGCTCCTCGAAAGACGCATATGCTGCCTCGCGCGTGTATGCGGCCACGGCCTCCTCTGTGGTGATCCGCTGAGCTTCATGCGGCGCGTTCACCGCAGAGATGACCCCATACATCGGAGAGAACGGCATGCAGTCGGAACCAAAGACCATCCTCACCCTCGCATTCAAGACCTCCTTGAACGGATTGTTCCTGACCGCGCGCCCTTCACCCAGACGGTCGTAATACATACCATTGGTCCCGCCCCACTCACCCACGAAGTTCGGCTGCATCGACGCTATAAGTTTCAGTTTCTGCATCCTGCGCAGGTGCTGGGTGGATGGGAGTTCCAGATGCTCGATTCGATGTCTGTGGTCCTTCTTCGGCGACACCTCAAGCGCAGACTCGATGGATGAGATGGCCGTCTCGATGCCCATGTCACCTATCGCATGTATCACTAGCTGGATGTCCGCATCATTGGCTCTGACAACCATATCATCCAGTGATTTCCTATCCTGCACGAACATACCCTTGTTCCCAGGATCGTCCGAGTATCCCTCGGAGAGCGCAGCTGTCCTTGCCCCGAGCGCACCGTCACAGAACATCTTGACACCGCCCAGTCTAAGCATGTCAGAGCCAAGACCTGAAGACAACGACAGGTCCAACATCGAGTTCAAATGGTCGGACGGTACGTTGAAAGTAACCCTAACGCTCAGCTTGCCAGAACGTTCTGCGGACCGGTACACGGACAGATGTTCCATCGACCCGTTGTCCTGAACCGAAGTCACGCCCAGAGAATGCGCTCGTCTAGTAGCGAGCACGAGAGCCCTCACGTTCTTCGCCTTGTCAGGAGCGGTCGCGGTTCTGACGATGTTCACAGCGGATTCCTTGATGATTCCAGTCAACTTGCCGCCGGCATCGACATCCACGCCGGGCACATCGGCATGCAATCCCAGCAGATCGATGGCCTTCGAGTTGACCGAGGACATGTGCATGCAAATCCTGTGAGCAACAGCTGGATGGTTCGGACAACACGTATCCAAGTCGTCCCTCGTGATGAACCGCCCGCCTTCCCACCTACTCTCAGCCCAGCCTGCGCCAATGACCCACTCACCCTCGGGTATCTTCTTTGCCCCTGCCTTCAGTTTCGCGCACGCCTCGTTAAGGGACTTCGTACCCATGAGGTCCACATTCATCATGTCGACACCCATATTGACGAAGTGCGTGTGACTGTCATTGAAACCAGGCACAACGACCTTCCCTCCGAGATCATACTTGTCGCATCCTCTCGGAGCTGATCCCTTAATCTCGGAATCCGAGCCCACGGCTATCACTTCGCCCCCGGACACCGCGAGCGCGCGCACGATTCGGACCTCGGGGTCGAAGGTGTACACCTTTCCATTGTAGAAAACTGCATCAGCCCTTCTCGCTACCACTGGAATCAACCCTACCTGCGAGAAGGCGTCGTGGGTATTAGACTTGACTGCGAATGGACACGTGTTCACTTAGGGTGCAACATCATATCGACCAGTGCCGAGAAAGCGCTCTCGACATTGTAACCCGTCTTCGCAGAAGTCAGCATTGCGGGAGCCCCCTGTTTCATGGCGAAGACCTCGAGGTCCTGCATGGTCACGCGCATGTCATCCTTCAGATCACACTTGTTGCCCAGGAACACTATCGGTATCTCACCTGTGGTCGAAGTCATCGCCTTTACCCAGTATCTCAACTCGCCCAAGCTCTCCTTACTGGTGATGTCACACACGGCCAGAGCACCCTCCGCGCCGTAGAAGTACGCCTCGCGAAGAACCTCTCTGAAACTCGGTTGCCCCATGATGTCCCAGACCAGGAGCATGATCCTCAGCTTCTCGCCGGTACGAGGATCCTTGAAGTCCATTTCCTTCTTCGTCACCTTCGTGCCAATCGTCGCGATGTATTTGTCATCGAAAACATCCATGACGAATCTCCGAATGAGACTCGTCTTCCCGACGCCGACATCGCCGACGAGACACACCTTGAGTTTCTTGACCTCACCAGTTTCGACCAATGGCTAAACAACTCCTTGGGCTCGTGATATATCGCATAGAGGTCTAAAAAACGTTTGCACAACACGTTCGAGATAGAGACGCACCTACGTCCAGACATGCCTGGACACGACGCATGAGCGGCAAATACCCGACTTGAAGTGTCATTATCAAGGTGCGGAGGAGGAACACAAGACAAATAATATACTAACACCCTTACATATTCAGAGATGCATCACAGAAAGTGAGCGGAACATGACGTTGTCATGTTCCTGATTGGGGAAGATGCATCAACAAACGAACAAACACCCCTGAGTGAAGATAGGAGGAAAACGCATATGGCTTGCGCAAAGAAGACCAAGAAGAAGGTAGCGAAGAAGACGACTAAGAAGAAGGCCGCGAAGAAGAAGAAGAAGTAATTCTTCAGGATGAGAATCCATCTCTGGAGGTTATTTCCACGCCTGCTAAGAAGAAAGCCAGCAAACCTAAGAAGAGCAACGAGTGCTGCATGGGCAAGGAGATACGCACCAGCAGATCACGCTGATTCTCTCCGCATGAGAAGACGGTCGGGTACACCCCGAGTGGAGTCTCATCAAACTTCTTCATCTTTAATTCTGAGTGAGTCTCAAGTGAATTCTCCTGCGAAGTGCATCAACATAGATTCTGTCAAGGGAGGGGACGCGCGCCAGACCACACACGAGCATGTGATGTTCCAGTGACCTCCAAAATCAATTAAGGGAAGCCGCTGTTCTCCTTCCTGCGTCCAAATGGTACAGGACAGAAGACTCCTCTGGGTGATAAGTTATCACCACGCGTGCAACGATGGAACACTGATGGCACTCGTGGCCGTCCTCCCGATCCTCATCGACGAGATGGACCTCTCCTACTCCGACATCGGTGTGCTTGGGTTCGGGCTCCTCATAACTGTGATTGTCCAATTCTTCGTTGGCAGAGCATCAGACAAACGCTTCTCCAGATATATGCTCGAAGTAGGCGCAGGACTGATGGCACTGTCTTTCGTCCTGATCCCACTGGTCTCCGATTTCACAGGACTCTTCGTCGTGGTCATCGCGATGCGTGTGGGTGCCAGTTTCTATCACCCGATAGGTGTGTCGTGGATTACCCGACAATATCAAGGGCCCTATCTGGACACCGCCCTGGGAATCCAAAGCGGCGTGGGAAACCTCGGCGTCATCCTCGCCCTGGGCTCGTCGGGATTCCTCGGAGAACTCTTCGGCTGGAAGGTTCCCTGTATCGCATGGGCATTCATGAACATCCTCGCCGTCGTCCTCGGCCTCAGCTTTACCAAAGGGCACGAACCAGCCTCACACGCAAGAATGAAGACCGGCAGCGAATCGACATCCGCGACCTTCAGGAAGATTCTGCCAATCGCGTTCCCAATAGCCGCTGGTGGAGCATTCTATCAAGTCACGACATACTTTGGTCCCATAAACCTCACGCAGATGCACGGATGGAGCGCCGGAGATGCGGACCTCATGTTCGCGGTCTGGATCGGGATTGGCACCCTGACGTCGTACTTCTTCGGAAGAGTGAGCGAACGGTTCGGGCGCACAAGTCTGCTGAAATACGGTTATGTGATTGGATGCGGCGCAGCTTTCCTGCTGGCATTCATATCCGCATGGTACCTGATCCTGCCCACGCTCATTGTCTTTGGAGCGGTTTTCTTCCTGACATATCCTGCTCTCTTTGGAGTAGCGTCGGCCGCCACAGACGTGTCTGAGCGAGGGACCGCCTTCGGACTGCTGTTCGGATTCCAGCTAGGTGGCGGAGCAGTCGTCGTTGCCATATGCGGTATGGTGTCGGACATCTTCGACGATCCTTCATACTCCTTTATCATCATGGGCATCCTCGGTGCGGCGTCCGTACTCTCACTCATCGGGTTGAGAAACGGCGGGATGTCGCGAGTCTGACTGGTTCACTCCAGCCGTCCTCTCTTCACTGTGATTATCTGAGCTGGCTGAACATCTGCAGCATAAGGTAACCCTGCTTCTCCATGTTCAAACTCAGAAACCATAAGGCCGAACCCGGTCCTGTCACGCCTCATCTTCACCCACAAGACGAACATCGCG
>Ga0105106_10001911_pt1 | contig 14902 bp, 15 predicted proteins | sample PPLLaktember2015_5_FD_79109 | JGI IMG/M metagenome (GOLD analysis project Ga0105106, IMG submission 79109) | Freshwater sediment microbial communities from Prairie Pothole Lake near Jamestown, North Dakota, USA - PPLs Lake P8 Core (1) Depth... | ecosystem: Environmental > Aquatic > Freshwater >...
TCCCGACATAGACATAGCGAAGGCCGGCGGCCTGGCCCCGGCGGACCGCCCGGTCGAGCGTTTCTTTAGGCGTCGGCGGGGCGGTCGTGTACTTATAGTCGGGATGGAAACGGCTGATGTGCCAGGGGATGTCCCGGTCCACGCCGGCCAGGAACCCGGCGATGCCCTTGAGCTCGTCATCGCCGTCGTTGAGGCCGGGGACGACCAGGGTCGTGACCTCGACCCAGATCCCCGCTTCGCGCATCCGGCGGATCGTCTCCAGGACCGGTTCGAGGCGCCCGCCGCAGGTTTTCTTATAGGTTTCGTCGCGGAAGGACTTGAGGTCGACGTTGGCCGCGTCGAGCCAGGGGCGGGCCGCTTCGAGGGCCTCGGCGGTCATGAACCCGTTCGTGACGAAGGTGTTGGCCAGTCCCTCGGTCCGGGCCAGGACCGCGATGTCCCGGGCGTATTCGAAGAAGATCGTCGGCTCGGTGTACGTATAGGAGATGCTCCGGCAGCCGCTCTGCCGGGCGGCCCGGACGATCTCGGCCGGCTCGGCCGCTTCCCCGCGGCCGGCCGGGGAGGCCGCCTTCGAAGCCTGCGAGATCTGCCAGTTCTGGCAGAAGCTGCAGCGGAAGTTGCAGCCCGCGGTCGCGATCGAGAACGCCCGCGTTCCCGGCAGGAAGTGGTAGAAGGGCTTCTTCTCGATCGGGTCGACGTGGGCGGCGATGACCTCTCCGTAGGCGTGGGTCACGAGCGTCCCGTCGCGGTTCTCCCGGACCTGGCAGACGCCGAAGGCGCCCGGCCGGATCCGGCAGCGGTGGGCGCATAGGTCGCAGGCGGCGAGGCCGTCCTCGAGCTTCCTGTAGAGCGACGCTTCGCGGATCATGTTCTCACCTCAGGACGGTCTCCGTCCCCCCCGAAATCCCGGCCCCGGCCTCAGACCCTGCCGCAGGACGGACAGAGCTTGCAGACCTTGCAGATCCCGCATTCCGGTTTGCGGGCGCGGCAGACGGCCCGGCCGTGGTTCACGAGCAGATAGTTGAAGTCGATCCAATGCTTCTTCGGGACGAGGACGAGCAGGTCCTGTTCGATCTTGTCCGGATCGGTCCGGCGGCTCAGGCCCAGCCGGCCGGACAGGCGCTTGACGTGGGTGTCGACGGCGATCCCTTCCGCTTTGCCGAAGACCGAGGACAGGACGATGTTCGCCGTCTTCCGGGCGACGCCGGGAAGGGTGACGAGATCCTCCATGGTGTCCGGGACGCGGCCGTCGAAATCCGAGACGATCTTCTTCGACGCGCTGATGATGTTCCGGGCCTTGTGGCGGAAGAACCCGGTCGACCGCACGTCCTGCTCGAGCTCGCTTTGGGAGGCGGCGGCGAAGGCCTGGATCGAGGGGTATTTCCTGAACAGTCCCGGAGTGACCTTGTTGACCCGCTCATCGGTGCACTGGGCCGAGAGGATGGTCGCGACCAGGATCTGGATGGGCGTCTCGAAAGCCAGCATGGTATGGCTTCCGGGATACGCTCGCTCCAGGACGCGGATGATCTTGGGGATGCGGACCTTGGCGGATTCCATGACTCCTCCGGACGGCACGGCCGGGCGGCCGGCTCAGCCCCCGATGTGAAAGAGGTCCTGGCCGATGTTGGCCTCCTCGACGTCGTAGGAATCTGGGAAGACCTGGAGCAGGTCGATCTCGGACTTGATCATGAAGTAGTGGCCGCGCTCGATCCGGCTGAGGTATTCGAGCATCCTCTTCGCCGCGGGGTCTTCGATCCGCGCCTTGGCGTCCTTATAAAACTCCTCGGCCTCTTTTTCCTTGCCCATGGCGAGCTTGAAGAGGTCGAGGACGGCCATGTCCTCGACGGCGGGAACACCCTTGGCCGGGCGGCCCGCCTCGGGAACGCGGAGCGCCTGGCCGGGGAACTTGTCCTTGAAGAGCCTCTCGAGGAGGGCCTTATGCCGGTCCTCTTCCCGGGCCAGGAAGTCGAGCTTCTGCCTGAGGACCTCGTTCTTCACCCGGCCGAAGAGGCCGCGGTAGATCGCCGCCGCGTCCATCTCGGCCCGGACGGCGATGCCCATGATCTCCGGAGCTTTCTTGCGGGGGTCGATGCTCATGCGGGCGGTCCTTTCCGCGACGGGGCGGCCCGTCACGCTCAGAACTTGACGAACTTGTCCTTGAGGGCGCCGCAAACCGGGCATTTGTCCGGTGCGCTTCCCTCGATGGTGAACCCGCAGACCGCGCAGACGTGGATGTCGCGGGCGGGCGCGTCCTTGCCTTCGACGACGGCGCCCTTGGCGTTGGCGTAGAGGACGGCATGGACCTTCTCGGCCTCGTTGGCCGCGTTGAACATCATCAAGGCCATCTTCTCTCCCTGATGCTGGGCCACGGCCTTGTAGGCGTCGTACATCTCGTCGACCTCGAACCTCTCGCCGGCGATGGCGCCTTCGAGGTTGTCGGCCGTTTTCCCGATCCCCCCGAGCGTCTTGAGATGGTTCGTGGCATGGACGAACTCGGCGTAGGCGTTCGCCCTGAAGATGCGGGCCACGTTCGGGAAATTCTCCTGGGCGGCCTTCTCGGCGAAGGCGGCGTACTTGACGTGGGCCTGGCTCTCGCCGGCCAGGGCGTTCTTCAGGAAGTCTTCGGTCATCTTTTTCATCAGGCTCCTCCTCTAGCTGGATCACTAAAGCTGGATCATGCGCTCGATGGCCCCGCGGGCGCGGGCGGGGATCGCGGGGGGGACGACGACGCGATGGACCATCCGGTCCAAGGCTTCGCGGACGTTGCGGAGATTGGTCTTTTTCATGTTCGGACAGATCGCCAGGCCATGGGCGGCATAGAACCGGGCGGACGGGTTCTCCTTTTCCAGGCGGTAGATGATCCCGGACTCCGTGGCGACGATGGCTTCGCCCGCGCCGAGCGTCCGCGCTTCGGCCACCATCTTGCCCGTGGAGAGGACTTTGTCGGCCAGATCGATGACCTCGGGACGGCACTCCGGATGGGCCCACACTTCGGCCGACGGATGGAGGGCCTGGGCGTCCCGGATGTGGCGGGGCAGGATCCCCTGGTGGACGTGGCACCAGCCGTCCCAGGGGATGATCCGCTTGGCCGTGAACCGGGCGACATAGGCGGCCAGGTTCCGGTCGGGGGCGAAGAGGATCTCGGGATCGGGAAGGCTCTCGACGACGCGGACGGCATTGGCCGAGGTGCAGCAGATGTCGGATTCGGCCTTGACCGCGGCTGACGTGTTGACGTAGCTGACCACCGGCCGGCCGGGGAACTTCGCCTTCCAGGCGACGACGTCCTCGGCCGTGATCATGTTGGCCATGGGGCAGCCGGCCCCGGCGTCGGGGAGAAGGACGGTCTTGTCGGGGGACAGGATGACGGCCGTCTCGGCCATGAAATGGACGCCGCAGAAGACGATGACGCTCTCCCGGACGCCGGCCGCCTTGATGCTCAGCTCGAGGGAGTCGCCGACGAAATCGGCGGCGTCCTGGACCTCGCCGATCTGGTAGTTGTGGGCGAGGATGATCGCGTTCCGGGCCGCCTTGAGGGCCCGGATCTCGTCCTCGACCTCGCGGCGTCCGGAATCCGAGGTCATTTTCCGGCCGCCGGAGGGGCGATCGGCGCCCCGCAATTGACGCAGGCAGCGTCGTTCTTGTTCGTGTATTTGCCGCAGGCTTCGCATTCGACGAGGTCGATCTCGCAGTGATGGCAGGCGGACTCCATCCCCTCGATCGGCCCTTCGCAGTACGGGCAGCAGCACTCCTCTTCATGCTCTTCCTCGCCGGCCTTGGTCGGCCCGGCGTCTTTTTTCCGGCCGGCGGCCTTGTCCTCATAGTCCTTGATCGCGGCGTGAAGGGCGTCGGCGCCGAGGTTCGAGCAGTGGAGCTTGTTCTTGGGCAGTCCGCCGAGCTCCTCGGCGACCTTCTCGTTCGTGATGGCCATGGCCTCGGCCAGGGTCTTGCCCATGGCCATCTCGGAAACCATGCTCGAGACGGCGATGGCCGCCCCGCAGCCGAAGGTCTGGAACTTGATGTCGCTGAGGCGCCCGTCCTTGACCTTGACGTAGAAGGACATCATGTCGCCGCAGACGGGGTTCCCGACCTGGCCGACGCCGTCGGCGTCGGCGAGGACGCCCACGTTCCGGGGGTTGGAAAAATGGTCCATGACTTTATCTGAGTAGATCATCGGGCGCTCTCCTTGAGGAACTGGGTGTAGAGCGGCGACATCTTCCGCAGCCGGTCGATGATCGGAGGGAAGGCGTCGAGGACGTATTCGATATCGTCCGCGGTCGTCGCATCGATCAGACTGAAGACGACCGAGCCCTGGGCCGTGGCGTGATCGATGCCCATGGCCAGCAGGACGTGGGAGGCCTTCAGCGACTTGGACGAGCAGGCCGAGCCGCTCGAGACGGCGATCCCCTTCATGTCCAGGTGGAGGAGCATCGCCTCGCCCTCGACGAACTCGACGAGGAAGCTGGCCTGGTGCGGAAGCCGGCGCGTCCGGTCGCCGCTGACGCGGACGCGCGGGACGCGGGCCGGGAGCTCGTCGAGGAGACGGTCGCGGAGCTTCGCCGCCCGCTCTCCCCAGCCCGGCAGGCCGGCGAGGGCCCACTCGGCGGCCTTGCCCATCCCGATGATGGCGGGGACGTTCTCGGTCCCGGCCCGCCGGCCGGATTCCTGGACACCGCCGTCGATGAGCGGGACGGGACGGACCCCTTTCCTGAGGTAGAGCGCCGCGGCGCCCTTCGGCCCGGCGAATTGGTCCCCGGCCAGGCTGAGGGCGTCGACGCCGAGGGCCCGGACGTCGATGGGGATATTGCCGGCGGCGGCGACAGCGTCGGTGTGGACGAGGGCGCCCCCGGCCTTGGCGATTTTAACGATCTCGGCCAAGGGCTCAATCGTCCCGACCTCGGCGTTGGCGAGCATGACCGAGACGAGGACCGTGTCCTTGGTCAACGCCTTGGCCACGGCGCCCGGGTCCACCGCGGCCGTCGCGTCGACGGGAACGAGGGTCACGGCGAAGCCGAGCCGTTCGAGGCCTTTGGCCGCGTTCAGGACGGAGGGATGCTCGACGGCGGAGAGAACGAGGCGGTTCCCCTTCGACCGTTGGGCCAAGGCCAGGCCTTTGACGGCGAGGTTATTGGCCTCCGAGCCGCTCGAGGTGAAAATGATCTCGGCCGGCGTCGCGTTGACGAGCCGGGCGACCGAGTCGCGCGCCTCTTCGACCGCTTCGGCCGCCGATTGGCCGTCGGTATGGAGACTCTGGACGTTCCCGAACCTCTCTCCGAAGAACGGAAGCATGGCTTCCAGGACGCCGGGGGCGAGGGGGGTCGCCGCGATGTGATCGAGATAAACCCGTTTCATGGCTGTCGCGGAGCCCGGACCGCGGGGGACCGGCGGCCCGGACGTTCGTCAGAGGGCCACGACTTCCTTGACCTCGGGGACCTCTTTCTTCAGGATGCGCTCGATCCCCATCTTCAGGGTCAGCTGGGACATCGGGCAGCCTCCGCAGGCCCCGGTCAGCTTGACCTTGACGACCCCGTCGGGGCCGACGTCGATGAGCTCGACGTCACCGCCGTCCATCTTCAAAGACGGGCGGATCTTATCGAGAGCGGCGAGGACTTTTTCTTTCATGGGAGACTCCTTCGCGAAAAGCGACACCTATTATAATGGAATGCCCGGCGTTTCACCAGCCTAATCACTACCAATCCTATAGGATGAGACATCGCTTCCCTCCTCAGGAGCACTTGCTCCAGCCGCAGTTCGGGCAGGTCGGGCACTTGTCGTCCGGAAGGGTCGCCCCGCACTGCCGGCAGGCCGACTGATACGGGTCGCGGGCGGAATTCTTTCCCGCCCCGAAGTGGCGCTCGAGGACCTTGGCGATGGCGTCGGGGATGGAGGTCACGAGCCCGCCCTCGGTGAAGATGGGATCGGACCCGCCGATGCCCTTGAGCTGGGTGACGACCTCGAGCGGGTCGACGCCGCTGCGCAGGGAAAGAGAGACGAGCCGGCCGATGGCTTCCGCGTCGGCCATGGTCGAATAGCCGCTCTTGCCGATGCTGGTGAAGACCTCGAAGGGCTTCTGATTGAAGAAGGTGATCGTGACGTAGAGGTTGCCGAAGCCCGTCTTGATCTTGTCCGTGACCGAGGAGAGCGTGTCCGGCCGCTCCTGGGGCAGACGCTTCTCCTGTCCGGCCTTCATCAGGACCTGCTCCTCGCGGCAGCCGTCCCGGTAGATGGTGATGCCCTTGGTCCCCAGCTCGAAGGCCAGGAGATAAGCCTGCTCGACGTCCTTGAGCGAGGCGGCGTGGGGCAGGTTGATCGTCTTCGAGACGGAGTTGTCGACGTGATTCTGGAAGGCGGCCTGCATCCGGATATGGCCCTCGGGCGGGATGTCGTGGGCGGTGACGAAGGGGTCCGGGAGAGGCCGGCCGGGATGCTTGTCCTTCCATTCGCGGCACAGCGGATGGACGTCCTTGATCGTCGAGTCGATGATATGGGAGGTGAACTCGAAGGCGAAAACGGGCTCGATCGACGAGGAGCAGCCGGCGATGCGGGAGATCGTCCCGGTCGGGGCGATCGTGAAGACCGTCGCGTTCCGCATCTTTTGCCCCTTGAAGACGGACTTGGCGATGTTGGGGAAGCTGCCGCGCCGGACCGCCAGCGCGCGCGAGGCCTCAGTCGCCTTCGCCCGGAGAAAGGCGGCCAGCCTGTCGGCGAAGGAGAAGGCCTCGGCCGCGTCGTACCGGATCCGCATCATGATCAGCAGGTCGGCCCAGCCCATGATGCCGAGCCCGATCCGCCGGTTGCCCTTCGACATCCTCTCGATCTCGGGCAGCGGGTAGCGGTTGACGTCGATGACGTCGTCGAGGAACCGGACGGCCGTGCCGACGGCCGCGGCGAAGCGATCCCAGTCGAAGAGGTCCTTGCGCTCCGGGGCGAAGAAGTTCGCCACGTTGATCGAGCCGAGGTTGCAGGACTCGTAGGCATGGAGGGGCTGCTCGCCGCAGGGATTCGTCGCGTCGATCGGGCCGAGACCGGAGGTCGGGTTGCTTTCGTTGATCCGGTCGATGAAGATGAGCCCCGGGTCGCCGATGGCCCAGGCCGATTCGACGATCATCCGGAAGATTTTGCGGGCGTCCTTCCGGTCCACGGCTCTCTTCCGGTACGGGTCGTGGATGACGTAGGACGTCCCCTTCTTGACCGCGTCCATGAAGGCGTCGGTGGCGGCGACGGAGATGTTGAAGTTGGCGACGCTCTTGCCGTCCTTCTTCATCAGGATGAACGACTCGATGTCGGGATGGTCGGCCCGGAGGATGCCCATGTTGGCCCCGCGCCTCGTCCCGCCCTGCTTGACGGCCTCGGTCGCGGCGTCGATGACCTTGAGGAACGAGACCGGCCCCGAGGCGACGCCTTGTGTCCGCTGGACGAAGCTCCCGCTCGGCCGGAGACGGCTGAAATCGAAGCCCGTCCCCCCGCCTTCCTTGTGGACAAGGGCGGCGTTGCGGACCGTGTCGAAGATGGACTCCATCGAATCTTCGACCGGGAGGACGAAGCAGGCGCTCAGGCACATCCCCCGGCCCGCCCCCGTCAGGGTCGGGCTGTTGGGGAGGAAATCCCGGCTCATCATGGCCTCGAAGAACGTTTTGGCCCAGGCTTTCCGGTCGGCGGCGCTGCGCTCGGCCGTGGCGACATAGCGGGCCACGCGGCCGAAGAGGTCGGAGGGCGTCTTGTCAAGGAACTCACCCTTCTCGTTCTTCAGGAAGTAGCGCGCCTTCAGGATGCGTATAGCGTTGTCGGTGAAACCCTGATTCTCTTTCATCCATCAACTCCGGGATTAAAATCTACCAAATTGATAGTATTGGTATATTAACAGATTTCGTCGCGATTAAAAAGGGGAAAAAACTCGAGGTCAGCCGGCGATCCCCCTCTTTCAAGCCTCGCCGATTAAGCGTCCTTCAACTGCGGAACGAACCGACGTTTCCCGGGGCGAACCGAAGAGGTCCCCTTGATCATTGAGCAATTCGGGAAACTCTCCGAGCGGAGGGATTGTCCATAGCGAACATCAGGAGAGGGGACCCGCGTTTCGCGGGGGGAACCCGCTCGGGTTCCCCTTGTGAGCTATGGATAATCCCGGAGCGGCTTTAGACCTTCACCATCGGCTGCCCGCAGCAGATGAGGACGTGCTCCTCGGCGCAGCCGCAGGCTTCGTCGACGACGACCCGGTAGCCGCACACGCCGCACTCGAGGGCCGGCGCTTTCGGCTTCGGCGAGGCTTTCTTCGCCGCTTTCTTGACCGGACGGACGGTCTTGGTCTTCGCTTGGACTTTCGGCTTGGCTTTTGCTTTCACGGCCATGGGAGTCTCCTTTCGCGCTTCTCTATTATAGCGGAACCGCGCTTCAATCCCAATCGAGCAGCCGCTTCTCGCCCTGGAGGCCCTGGAGCCCGGTCACGTCCTGGCTGAGCTCGAGGCACCCGCGATAGGCGCGGGCCGCGTCGCGGACGGCGATGTAGCGGATATGGACGAGGCGCTCCTTCGAGCGGATCCAGAACTCCGCGACGTCCCGCGAGCCGTCCTTGAACCCGGCCAGGATCCGCTCGACGACGTGGACACTCGCGGGAGGGTGGCAGTTCTGGACCTTCCGGCCGATCACGCCGGGGCTCCGGGGGAAGATCCGCTCGGGCGACTCCGAATAATAAAGGACCGTGTCGTCGGCGTCGATGACGCTCAGATCGAGGGGAAGATGGCGCAGGACGAGGTTGATCATCTCCGGAGACATCCGGCCCGTGTCGAGGGCGAGCAGGGCCTCGGCCGCCGTTCCGTACCGGGCGGCCGGACGGGAGATCGAGGTGGCGTCGTCGACGGACGGCTTCCACTCCGATCCCGGGACGATCCAAGCGAAGCCGACGGCCTCCTCGCCGTGCTTGACCCGGGCCCAATCCCGATCAGCGAGGGTTTCAACGGTCATGGGGAAGAGGATCTTCTCCTCTTTGGTGATCATGTCCCCGATCACGGTCGCCGCCTGGAGGGCCAGAGCGGCCGATTCCCGGGCCCGGCCCGCTTCGACGTGGGAGCGCAGCTCCTTGAGGTCGGCCCGGACGTCGTCATGGATGGCCCACATGACCTTGCTCGGCCCGCTGACGCCCTTTTCCTCGAGGAGGGGAAAGAGCTGGTTCTCCTTCTTCAGGTAGTGTTTCTCGATCTCGGCGAGGCGGTCGAGGGCGCGAAGCATCCGGTCCCGCAATCCGGGGGTGAAGCCCCCCTCCGAGAACTTGAGCTCCGTGCCCGTCTTTCGGAGGGCCTCGAGGATCCCTTCGAGGGCCCGGTTTTCGGCGGCAAGGGTGTGGAGCGGATGCCCCGGGATCGTCTCGGGAGCGCTCCGGCCGGCCAGCGATTCCTGGAAGACCTGGACATGGACGTCGCAGAGGCGCTTGACCTCGGATTCGGGCATGCCCTCTTCGATCAGCCTCTGCTCCATCTCGGGGATCTCGGTCGGGCCGAGGTCCTTGACCAGGTCGGCGAACCGCCGGCGGAGCCGTTCGATGTCCTCGCCGGCGTGGAGGTCCCGGATGATGTCCTTGAGGATCTCGAGCCGGGCCTCCTTGTCGCGGACGGTCCGGTCGGGGGGCGTTCCGCCCGCGGCGGGGAGGTCGACGCAGTCGCCCGTGACCTCGGTGATCTTGGCGGCGACGGACTTCAGGAGCTCCTCGGCGGTAAGGTCCGCCATCGCCGCGGCCTGGCCGACGGTCGCCAGCTTCCCGATCGTCCGGCGAAGGATCGGATTGTTCAGCTTGGCGAACTTCGGCGAGAGCGCGGTCAGGTGCTCGCGGAGGAACGGATAGGCGTGGAGGAGGTCGTCGAGCTTCGTGGCAGAAGAGATCAGCATGGGATCGTCCTTTTTTCAGTCGGCCCGGCGCACCAGGGACACCGGCTCAAAACGCGAAAACGCTCAGAACTTGAACCCGGCCAGAAGGAGGAGGAGGGACGTCTTCGGCTTGACGTTGTCGGCCCCTTCGGCCTCCGTGCCGTCCGCGTTCTTCATGATGTTGGCCATGCCGAGGTGATACCGGCCCTCGAGGAAAACCTGGATGCCGCCGAGGTTGATCCCGATCCCGCCCCCGAAGACGGCCCCGTAATCGATCTGGTTCATGTTCTTTTTCGGGATCTTCTCGGTTCCCTTCTCCGTCTGCCCGGCCTGGGTGACCGAATAAGTCATCTTCCCGTCTTCGAAGATGTAGGCGATCTCGGCGCCGCCCAAGGCGTAGAGGGCGGGCGCGTTCGGAGAGTTCAGGATGTTGAAGCGGAGGAGGACCGGGACGCTGATCATGTTGATGTTCATCGTCGCGTCGAAGCTGATGTCCTGACCCTCATAGTTTTCCGTCCCTTTGAACCGGACGCCCTTCTGCAGGTACATCAGGTCGAACTCGAACCCGATCCGCGAGCCCATGGCCAGTCCGATGCCCGCCGCGAAGCCCGACTTGGACTGCTTGTATTTGTCGATCTGTGCCTGATTTTCGGCGTCCGGAGCGTCGAAGGACATGTTGGCCATGCCCAGCCCGCCCAGGATTTTGAATCCGCCGCCGGCTCCGCCGCCCATTCCCATGTCGCCGGCGTTCGCCTGGGTCTGCGTATTCGTCTGGGTGTTGGCTTGGGCCTGCTGGACCTGCTGCTGGACGATGATCGTCGGGGCCCCCTCGGCCGGCTTCTTGACCTCGGCCTGCTGGCCGCCGACCTGCCCGCCCGGCTTGGCTCCGCCGCCGACGACGTCGACGACCGTGGCGTTGATGAATCCGGACATGGCGGTGCCCCGCTCGTCCGTAATTGTCACCTCGAACCAGTCGCCGACCTTCTGGCGCGACTCGAGCAGCGTGCCGAGCTTGACCTGACGGACCACCGCCGCGTTCATATCGGGTTCGGACCGGACGTTCGCGGATTGGACTTTGACCTTGATGACCGTCACGTCCTGGGCGAGGAGCCCGGCCGTCACGACGAACAGAAGGACCAGCAAGCCGATCGAGAAGCGTTTCATATTCCCTCCCATCCCGTTGGGGCGTTCCATTGTTGCCCACCCTATAACATGAAAAAAGTATAAATGCAATATTCCCGCCGCCGGCTCCGCCCTCAGGTTTCGAGACGGGCCCGGACGGCTTGGAGATCGACGCACCCGGCCAGGGCCGCGTCGCGGAAAACGGTCTCCCGCCTCTCGACGCCGGTCGAGACGAGGGCAATCTCGGCCCCGACCCAGTCCTCGATCCGGCGAAGGTAATCGCGGAACGCGGCGGGCAGGGCTTCGAATTCCGTGACCCGATGCACCGGCTCGCTCCAGCCGGGCACGGAAACGAACCGGGGCGAGACCTTTTCGAGGACCCGCGGCTCGGCCGGAAAATCCGTAAGCACGGAGCCGCGATAGGCGTAGCCGGTGCAGACGGGGACCTCGGAGAAGCCGTCCAGGACGTCGGGCTTGGTCATGATGAGCTTGGAGATGCCGTTGATCCGGCAGGCATAAGCCGCGGCCACGGCATCGAACCAGCCGCAGCGCCGGGGCCGGCCCGTCGTGGCCCCGAACTCGTCCCCCCGGGTCCGGATCCGATCGGCCTCGGGGCCCGAGATCTCGGTCGGAAACGGCCCTTCCCCGACCCTCGTGGCGTAGGCTTTGACGACTCCCAGCACGGCGTCGATCCGTGAAGGCCCGATCCCCAGGCCGGTGCAGACCCCGCCCGCCGTGGAGCTCGACGAGGTGACGAAGGGATACGTCCCGTGGTCGAGGTCGAGCAGGACCCCCTGGGCCCCCTCGAACAGGACGGGAACACCGGCCCGGAACCGCTCGTCCAGGATCTTCGACGCGTCGGCGATGCGCGGGCCGAGCGCTTCGGCGTACCGGGCGAACCGAGCGTACAACTCTTCCGCGTCCATCTCCGCCAGGCCGCGGCTCCGGAAAAAGAGGTTCTTCTCCGCGACGTTCTCCCGGATCTTTTCGCCCAGCACGCCGAGGTCGAGGAGGTCGCCGGCGCGGATGCCCCGCCGGGCGGCCTTGTCCTCGTAGGCGGGCCCGATGCCGCGGCAGGTCGTGCCGATCTTCTTCTCGCCTCGCGATTCCTCGCCCCAGCGCTCGACCCGGGCATGATACGGAAGGATGAGATGGGCGCCGCGGCTGATCACGATATTCCGCTCGTCGACCTCGGTCACGGCCTTGAGGGAGGCCAGCTCGTCCAGGAAGGCTTGGGGGTCCAGGACGACCCCGTTGCCGATGACGCAGAGGACCCCGGGATGCAGGATCCCCGAAGGGATGAGATGGAGGACGGTCTTCCGGCCCCGGACGACGACGGTATGCCCCGCGTTGTGGCCGCCCTGGTATCGGGCGACGGCCCCGAAGGCGGGAGTGAGAAGGTCGACGATCTTGCCCTTGCCTTCGTCCCCCCATTGTCCGCCGAGAACGACGATGTTGGCCATATCTCTCCCGTCAGAAGCGGGCGGCGATCTGAGCCCGGAAGATGTCGTTCTTCAGCTCGAGCCGCGGCTCGCGGTTGAAATCGTACTGGGCCTTGAGGACGAGGCCCGCGCTCAGGGCGGCCGTCAATCCAACCGTCCAGACCCGCCTTTCCTCGGAGAGGCCGAGTCCGGGCGCGGCCGGACCGGCAAATCCCGGCCCGTGGAACGCGTCCGCATAGGAGAGCTTCTGGTAGCTCACGACGGGACGGACGCTTCCGAAGTCGTAGGTCCCGAGGACGTACCATCCCTCGGCCGTCCCCTTCGCATAGGGCGCGGGATTGGCGATCTCGGACCGGCAGTATTCGGCGGAGAGCTGGAGCCTTCCGTTGGTCCAGACCGCGTCGGCCCCTTTCATCGTCAGCCTGCGCTCGCCCGCGGCGTCGACCTTGCCCGTGGAAAAGGACCCGCCGACCTCGAGCGCGGCGCTGAGGGCGAAGCCCAGCCGCCCTCCCCAGGCCTTGTCGGAGTTGTTGTCCCGGAACTGCTGGCCGGAGGCGAGATCGCGGCCTTCGGCCAGGCCGTTGCCGATCCAGCCCGCGTAGCTGAGGAATCCGCTTTTGCCCTCGGCCATCGCCCCGAGCTCCCGCCAGGACGAAGGGAAGGCGGCGCCGACGGGAAAGGGGATGTGAGCGAGGGGCGTTTCGAAGGGGCGTCCGGCCGCGTTGAAGCGGCCGAAGGGGACGAGGAAGAGGCCCGCCTTGACCTGGAGAGCGTCGGACCAGACGAGCCCGGCCCAGGCCTGCTCGATCTCGAAGCGCATGTTCTCCTTCGACCGGACCTCCAAGGCATAGCCCAGGCGCTTCGACCAGGCGCCGGACAGGATCAGGCCGGCCTGGATGTTCTCGAAGCTCGCCTGCGGGGCGGCGCTCCCGGCCTGGCCGCGCAGGAAATCGAGCGAGAAGTAGCCCCCCACTCCCACTTCAGCCGGCAGGGAAGCCGCGAGAAAGAGCACGGCCAGGAGGAAGGCGGCGGCTCTTCTCATATCAGGGTGAAATCGAACTCTTCATTCAGCAGGTCCTTCTTCCATTTCCGGACATCCGCGTTCTGATGAACGGCCCGGGTGATCCCGGCGATCCCGGATTTGGTCCCCAGCCAGATCGCGCCCACCGCCTTTCCCCGTTCCAGGACGACCTTCTTGTAGATACCGCGCTCCGGGTCTTCGAAGTTGATCTCCTCGCCTTCTTCGGGCCCGGCCTGGATCCGTCCCACGGTCGAGAGATGGATCCCAGCCACCTTGAGGGTGTTCGAAGGCATCGTTCCACCGTAGGCCGTGGGCTTGCCCAGGATATTGGCGGCGGCGATCCGGGCCTGCTCGAAGGATGCCGGAATGATCCCATAAATGCGGCCTTGGTGCTGAACCCCGTCCCCGGCGGCATAGATCCCGGGCGCCGAGGTCTGGAGATAGTCGTCGACCAGGACGCCGCGATCGGTCGCGAGGCCCGCTTCCCGGGCGAGCTCCAGGTTCGGCCGGACGCCCGCGGCGATGATGACCATATCCGCCGGCATCTCTTCCCCGCCCCGGAACCGCAGGCCGCCGGCTTCCTCTTCGCCGAGGACCCCCTCGGTGGTCTTGCCGAGCCGGATGCGGATGCCCAGGCGTTCGACCGCGGCCTTGAGGATCTCGCTCCCGCGGGCATCGAGCTGGCGGGGCAAAAGGACGGGGAAGAACTCGACGATCTCGACTTCGGCTCCCCGCAGCCGCAGGGCCCGGGCGATCTCGAGGCCGAGCAGGCCGCCGCCGAGCACGGCGACGCGGGGATGGCCGGAGAGATGATCGAGGATGCGGTGGGCGTCGTCGAGCGTTCGGAGGGTGAAGACGCCTTTCCGGTCGGTCCCGGCCAGGGGAGGAAGGAAGGAGGACGCTCCGGTCGCGAGCAGAAGCGCGTCATAGTCGATCCGCTCGCCCGGGGCGGTCTCGACCTTTCGCTCCGCGGGAAGCAGGCGGACGGCGGGCGTCGACAAGCGCACCTCGATCCGGTGATCGCCATACCACTTCTCGGGGAAGGCGAAGAGGCGGTTGAGGGGCAGGGTCCCGGCGACGAATTCGATCAGATTGGGCCGGGGATAGTACAGATGCCGTTCGGCGGCCAGGACGACGATCTCCGACCGTTCATCCTGCTCCCGGAGGGCCTTGGCGGCCAGGGTTCCGGCCAGGCCGTTGCCCGCGATGACGATCTTCATGAGCGGACCGTGGGGCCGAGTCCGTCACCCGATCTTCTGGAAATAATCCTTGCCCACTCCGCACTGGGGGCAGACCCAGTCCTCCGGCAGGTCCTCGAACGCGGTCCCCGGAGGGATCCCGTTGTCCGGGTCGCCGGTCGTCGGGTCATAGATGTAGCCGCAGGCCGTGCATTCATACCGGTCCATCATCGTCTCCTTTCAATCCTCTTCGAGGACGTGCCGCTCGTATTCCTCTTCGAGGCGGA
>Ga0105106_10001912_pt1 | contig 14897 bp, 10 predicted proteins | sample PPLLaktember2015_5_FD_79109 | JGI IMG/M metagenome (GOLD analysis project Ga0105106, IMG submission 79109) | Freshwater sediment microbial communities from Prairie Pothole Lake near Jamestown, North Dakota, USA - PPLs Lake P8 Core (1) Depth... | ecosystem: Environmental > Aquatic > Freshwater >...
TACTGCTGCAGCCCGTAGGGATGCAGGGCGGACATCAGCTCGCCGGTGGCGTAGAAGAACGACGTGTAGTAGTCGACGCCGAACAGGGCAATGGCCGCCAACAGGCCGATCTGACCGGCGCCGTGGACGTGCTTGTCCTCGGCCTTCTCACGGGGCGAGATGCGATATGCAAGGAAGACAAACAGAACCAATAAGGCGACGGAGAGCATCGCAGGCTACCTCGGGCCGGGGTCGGACCAGCGGCTCTCGGGGGTGCTGGTGGCAAATGCGCGGGCAAGGCGGTGCAGGCCGTCGAGCAAGTGTTCCCGCGTAGTGGGGTTGAACTCGGTGGCCGCCCGCACTCGTGCAATTTCACGCTCGGCAGCCAGCACCACGAAGGCGGGGACGAACAGAATGCGGCCCTGCGGGATTACGGTGAACTCCCAGTAGCGCAGGGCCAGGCGTCGATCGTCGAAATAGGGCACGCTCACCCGCAGGCCGCGATCCAGCAGGTGGCGAGCGGCCCGCAGCTTGATCTCGTCGATCAGCTCCTCGGCGGCCAGCCGGGCGAGCGCCCGGCCGCGCGCAACGCGATCGGGCTCAACCCGTTGCCGTTCGGGAGAGGAGAACGCCTCCTCCGTAGACCCTGGCAGATAGGTGGTGATACCGACGGTGCCCATGTTCGCTTCCTCTTCCAGGCGCGTGATCGACCCTGATCAGTCTCACACCCTGGGATAAGGAGGGAACAAAGAAAGCAGGCAATAGGATGAAAAGGGAATAAAGGACCGCGTGGGCCGTGCGTGCCTGGAGCCGGCTGCACGTCGGCCGTTTGCGGCTTAGCCTTCGACGACGAAGCGGTATCCGATGCCCGGTTCGGTGGTCAGGATCTGGGGATGATCCGGATCATCCTCGAGCTTCTTTCGAAGCTGGCGCATATAGACCCGAAGGTACTCCACATGATCGGCGTATTCCTGGCCCCAGACAGCCGTCAAGATGGCGTGGTGGGTGAGGACGCGCCCGGCATGGGCCGCCAGGTGCGCCAGCAGCTTGAACTCGGTGGCGGTGAGCTTGACTTCGACTCCGTTACGCCGCACCTGGAAGTCGGCCAGGTCGATCTCCAGTGCGCCGGAGGTGACGATCGGCTTGGGGCTGCCCTTGGCCCGGGCGGAGTGACGCAACGCGACCCGGATGCGGGCCAGCAGCTCTTCGATGCCGAAGGGCTTGGTCAGGTAGTCGTCGGCACCGCGATCAAGGGCCGCAACCTTGTCGCGCTCTGTATCGCGCACCGAGAGCACGATAATTGGGACCTGCGTCCACTCCCGCAAACGACTGCAGACTTCGATGCCGTCGATGTCCGGCAGGCTCAGGTCGAGAATGATCACCTCCGGCTGCTGGGCTGCGGCCAGCGTCAAGCCTTCCTCGCCGCGGCTGGCGGTGACAACCCGGAAGTGCTTGGCAAGGAGGATCGTGCGCACGGCGCGCAAGATCTGTGGCTCGTCGTCGATCACCAGGACCAGGGGTTGCTGGGTCATGCAATCTCCGTCAGGCTGGGGGCCGTGCCTTCCCAGGTCAGCGGCAGCGTGAAGTTGAAGGCCATGCCCTCGTCGGTGTTCTCGGCCCAAATGCGTCCGCCGTGGGCCACGACGATCCCCCGGCAAATCGAGAGCCCGAGGCCGATCCCGGTGACCCGATCGGAGGCCGTCACCCGGTGGAACTTGTCGAAGATCCGCTCCAGGTCCTCGGGGGGTACCCCGGGGCCCCGGTTCGACACCTGGACTCGTAACCACCCGCCCTCCAGCGGGGCCGCCGTCACTCGGATCACCGACCCCGTCGCGGAGTACTTGGCGCTGTTGCTCAGCAAGTTGACAAACACCTGCTCCATCTGAATGTAGTCGACGGGGATCAGCGGCAAGTCGTCGGAGACTTCGATCTGCAGGCGCTGGGGATCAAGGGTGTTGCGCAGGCGAGCGATCACCGAGCGGACGATGTCCGCCAGGACGTTCCAATTGCGTTTGGGTTCAAGGTAGCCGGCCTCGATTCGGGTCATATCCAACAGGTTGCCGACGAGCAGGTTCAGATGGTCGGTCTCCTCATCCACTGCTTGCAGCAGGTCCCTGCGAGCGCGCGTGTCCCAATCGACCTCTTCGCTGAGCAGGCTGGTCACGGAGGCCTTGATCGTCGCCAGCGGGCTGCGCAGTTCGTGCGACACCGAAGAGAGCAGAGTGGACTTGAAGGCATCGCTCTGCGCAAGCAGGCGCGCCCGGCTCTCGGCCACCGCCAGCTGCGCCCGTTCGATGGCCAGCGCAGCCGCGAGGCCGTAGGTGGTCAACAACTGCTCTTCCTCGCTGGAGATCCCGTTGGGCGGCGCCCAGAGGACCAGCTCGCCCAGCAGACCTCGCATCCCCTGGATGGGCAGCGAGATCGTCGGGCGGGTTGGCCGCAGGCGCGCTTCGGCCGGCAGGTAGCACTCGGCGCCGGCGGAGTGTCCATCGGGGTTCAGGATCACCCCGACCTGCCCGCCGGGCAGGGTCATCCGGATGCGTTCCGCAATTGTGCGACAGATCGAGGCAAAATCGGTCTGCCCGAGCAGCGCCGAGTTGAGCTCATTCAGATGCCTCGCCTCGCGCTCTCGAGCCCTCGCCCGCGCCAGGGCGGCCTGGACCGCACCGAGCAACTGGCTGATGGTGATGGCGACGATCAGGAAGACGATGAGCTCCAGCGCGTCCTGCGGCTGCAGCACGCGCAGCGTGTAGTAGGGAGGCAGGAAGAAGAAGTTCAGTGCGAGAAAGGCGGCGACCGCGGCGGCGATGCCGGAAGGCAGACCCCACAGCGCTGAACTGATTCCAACGGGCAGCAGATAGAGCAAGGCAACGGTCGGCGTGCTCAGCCACGGTTGCGCCAGGCTCAACAGGGCTGTTGTAGCAGCGATCGCAAGCAGCGAATAGAAGATGCGCAGCAGAGCGTGAGGGACGTGTCGGGTCATGCCGGCTTCCTGCCGGGCCCATTATCCACCCATTGGCGGTGGCCGGTGTGACCGGCCGTGCCGTCGCCGGGGTGGTGGCGGATGGTTATGGCGAGGGGGTCAAGCCGCCAGAGTCCCTGCTGCCGTGGAGGGGGGTCAGGTGGCTTGGCTGAGGGAGATCTCTGCCATCACCGGATGGGCGGCGTGGCGCTCGATCCACTGGCCCAGGCTCTTCAGGTCGACCGGCTTGTGCAGCACGCCCTGGGCTCCGGCGGCCGCCGCGCGCACATCCAGATCAGCCTCGGCACTGGCGGTGACGAACACCACCGGGAGGTCCCGAGTGGCGGGGGTGGCGCGAATCCGGTACAGCGTCTCGAACCCGTCCATCCCCGGCATCATCACATCAAGCAGCACTCCATCGGGAGGGCAATCGGTGATCGCCTGCAATGCCGCTGGGCCGCTGCTTGCGCCCTGCGCCTGATGACCGAGGACCTGCAGCGCCAGGCTGAGGATGCGTACCGTGTCGGGCTCATCGTCGACGATCAACAGTCGCGCCATGGCTCCCGCTTTCGCTGCCATCCGGCCGGAAGATATCCAGCTGGTTGTCCCAATTCTAGGCGGGTCGCGGGGCAGGCGGCCTTCCAGCAAGCTTACAGTCCGGGGGGGCGAGGCCTGACGCTGCAGTACGCGTCCGGTGCCGCTTGGGGCACCCATCCCGAGGCCTTGCCCGGAGCAGGGGGTTTTCTCCCCATAGCCAAGTGCCAGTGACGCAAGTGAGGCCAGATGCCGAAAGTGATCGATTGCCCCGGATGTGGAGCGCCGCTGGATGTGGCGCGGATTGCGCATGTCACCCGTTGCCCGTACTGCGGCCATTCCATTGACCTGTCGGCCCTGACGGGGGGACGGCAGGCGGCTCAACCCATCGTGATCCAGGTGACGCGGTGGAAGGCCGCCCGCTGGGCGGGCGGGCTGACCTGCCTGATCGTGGGGATCGGCCTGGCGGTCGCCGCGGCAGGAGTCGCCACGGCGCTGCTGGCGGGCGGGATCGGCCTGGCGGCCACCCTGCCCGGGGCATGGCAGGCGGCGCTGGCGCAAGGGCTGCCTTCGGCGCAAGAGCCCAGCGCCATCTCCTCCTTCGGTGGCGAAGGGATCGGCCCGGGATTGTTCACCGACGCCCGCAGCATCGACGTCGATGGGGAGGGCCAGATCTACGTCGGTGAGTATCAAGGCGGCCGGGTGCAGGTCTTCGCGCCAGATGGCGCCTTCCGGACTCAATGGCATGCCGAGCGCGACCTGCCCCTGCGTGGCCTTGCCGTCACCCGCACCGGAGAAGTGATCCTGGCGCAGGGAGGCGAGCTGCAGCGCTACGACGGAGCGAGCGGCGCGGCGTTGGGGCCGGTGACGACCGCCCAGGCGGGATTTGACGATATCGCCGTCACCGCCGACGGCCTCCTGCTCGCCTCGCGCTACTTGGACGGCGACGACGCGCTGGTCGTCCTCGCGCAGGAAGGCGAGACCCTGCTGACGATCTCCAGGGCGGTCAGTGGACAAACCGGCGACTCTGAATTGGATGTCCGCGTCGCGGCCGATGGACGGGGCAAGCTGTTTGGCTTGGGAACATTCAACGAAACGGTGGTTGTGTTCTCGCCGCAGGGGCAGTACCTTAACCGGGTGGGGAGCGAGGGGGATGAACCAGGCCAGCTGAGCGCGCCCTCATCCATCGAGGTCGACGGGCAGGGTCGGATCTACGTTGGCGACATCGATGGAGTAGAGGTCTACCAGCCGGACGGCCGGCATCTGGCGACGATCGAGGTGGAGGGCTTCCCCTTCGGGCTGGCCTTCGCCCCGGACGGCCGGCTGCTGGTGGTCAATGGGAGCCGGGTTGCCTGGTACAAAGGCCTGGAATAGCTCCAGCCGCCGGGATCGACGGTGTGCCTGCCGGCCATTCACGCGATGTGCGCTCCAGCCGCAAGCAGATTAGGAGAAATCAGTCCATGACGACGACGGTGACGCGCCGTGAGAAGTGGATGTATGGCTCGGGAGACCTGGGGTTCGCCCTGACCAACACCATCCTGAGCGTGTACTTCGCGCTGTTTCTGACGGAGGTTGTCGGGGTCCAACCCGCCGTCGCCGCGCTGGCAATCTTTCTGGGAAGCACCTGGGACTACATCAACGATCCGTTGGTGGGCTACCTGTCGGATCGGACGCGCACCCGGTGGGGGCGGAGGCGCCCGTACCTGCTGTTCGGCGCGCTGCCCTTCGCGATCGCCTTCACGCTGCTGTGGTGGCAGCCGCCGCTTGATTCGGTTCCGGCGCTGGCGCTGTACTACGCCTTCGCCTTTGCTCTGTTCGATACGGCCGCCTCGTTCGCCTATATGCCCTTCTACGCGCTGACCCCGGAACTCACCAGCGACTACGACGAACGGACCACGCTCACCGGCACCCGGATGTTCTTCTCGATCCTGGGCAGCCTGATCGCCTTCACCTTGCCCCTGGCGATCGTCGGTGTTTTCAGCCCGGAGAACGCCAGCCGGGTGCTGCTGATGGGCGCCGTCTTCGGTCTGGTTTCCGCGATTCCCCTGTTGCTGGCGTTTGCCGGCACGCGCGAGCGTCCCGAGTTCATGCATCAGCCCCGCACTGGCTTCCGCGAGTCGATCCGCACTTCCTGGCGGAACCGGCCCTTTGTCTTCGGCTTGATGCTGTTCATGTTCAATGGCGTGGCGATGAGCATCATCCAGGTGAACCTGCTGTACTACATCAAGCACGTCGTGCAGCGCGAGTCGCAGAGCGACCTGATCCTGGGAATGATCTTCGTGGTAGCGCTGCTTGCGCTGCCGCTGTGGTTATGGGTCTCGGGACACCTGAACAAGCGCTGGGCGTACATCATCGGCATCGCGTTCCTGGCAGTGGTCCTGATGGTGCTGGCCTCGTTGGGGCCGACCACGGGCATGCCGCTGATCGTGACGCTGTGCGTGTTGGCGGGGATCGGGGTCTCGGCGATGCACGTGCTGCCCTGGGCGATCCTGCCCGATGCGATCGAGTACGGCGAGTTGCAGAGCGGTCAGCGCAATGAGGGCATGTTCTACAGCCTGATCACACTGGCGCAGAAGGTTGCCTCATCACTCGCTGTTCCGCTGGCGCTGCTGGTGCTCCAGGCCAGCGGGTACGTCGCCGGCGGAGGCACCCAGCCCGACAGCGCGATCTTCGGGATTCGAATGGTGGCTGGCCCGATCCCCGCGCTGGCGCTGGGGGCGGGGATTGTGTTCACGCTGCTGTACCCGCTGGGCCGTGAGAACTACCGGGAGATCAACCGCCAGCTCGAGGAGCGGCGCCAGGCCGCGCCGGAGGTCGCCCCCTAGGATGCAGGGAAAGATCGAGGTTCAGCTCGTCCGCAATCGGCGCCAGCAGCATGCGTTCCTCACCTTCCCCTGGCAGCTGTATCGATCGGACCCGCTATGGGTGCCGCCCCTGTTGCCTGAACGGCGCAAGGCGACGGATCCGAGGCGGGGCATGTACTTCAAGGACGGTTACGCCGACTTCTTCCTGGCGCGGAAAGACGGCCACCTGGCGGGCACCGTATGCTGCTCTCACGAGAACGGGGGAGAAGCTGGCGAGTGTTCGCTGGGGTTCTTCGAGTGCATCGATGACTACCCGGTCGCTGAGGCGCTGTTCCAGCAGGCTGGGGCCTGGGCTCGTGCGCATGACCTGACCTTGCTGTGCGGCACCTACAACCTGGATCGCGAGGACGGCCGCGGCGTTCTCGTGGAAGGGTGGGATCGGCCGCCGGCTATCCTGTGCGGCCACAACCCGCCCTACTACTCCGGGTTCTTCGAGCGATTCGGCTTCGTCAAACGCCACGATGACGGCCTGGCCTATGCCATGGATATCGATCTTGCCGGGCGAAGCATTCAACGCGCGCAGCGCCTCGCCGATCGGGTCCGCCAGCGCAGAGACTTCTCCGTCCGCTCCGCCAACTTCACCGACCTCGATGGCGAGATCGATCGGATCTGGGATCTGATGAACCGGGGATTGGAGCACCTGCCGGGTTTCGTCCCCTACACGCGCGAGGCGATCGCCGGGATGCTGCTCCCGCTCAAAGACCTGGCGGATCCCGAACTCATCCTGTTTGCCGAGGCGGACGGCAAGACCGTCGGCTGGTTCCCGGCGATCGCGAATTTCAACGAGGTCCTGATCCACCTCAACGGCCTGCGCTACCCTTGGGACTACGTGCGCGCCCTGCGTTTCAAGAACCTGAAGCCCAAGGGGCTCTCGGTGAAAAGCGTGGCCGTGCTGCCGGAATACTGGGACACGGGCGTGGCGATTCTGCTGTTCGCCGAGATGGCGCGCCGCGCCATTCCCAAAGGCTACCGCTGGGTGGATTTCTCCGTCACCGGTGAGGACAACCCGGACACCTGGAACATCGCCCATCACGCCGGCGCCCAGATCTACAAGCGCTACCGCTTCTACAAGAAGGCGCTCGACTGAGCGGTTGACCGGTTTCTACCTCTCGACCGAAGCCCAGCACTCGCCCGGCATCCTATCCATGTTGGCGTTGCCGAGGGCGTGGATGCAACTGGCCCTCCTGGTGCGGAGGCGCAGGCTGTGGCGGCTGGCGACCGTGACCGCCGGCGCTGAACGTGCCTTGCCGGCTTGCTTGGTGGGGCGCTGGTGTGCGCCGAGGGACTCGGTCGTCGAATCGGCTCCGGGTTGTTGGCTGAGGTTTCTCCTCGCCGCAGGTGTGACGGGACCTGCCCGGCTGGAACACAAGGCTGCGGCGGGCGCGTCCTCCCCGCCCCCTATCGCCTGTCCCCCTCGCGGAGGAGGGCCTTCGGGAATGCCTGGAGGCATGGCAGAGTAGGGCAGGAAGATGGCGACAGATGGGTTGGAGTCAGGCTCCCCCCCGTCTGCTGGAAATGGCTCCCTTCCCGCCGCATTTGTCTGAAACCGGGTGCGGTGGCTTTGTGCAGCGGGAAAGGGTGTCTTGGAGCCCCCTAATTCTCCAGGCGTCGGCTACTCTGCGTCTGGAACCGGCTCCCCTGTCGCCAGTGGCATGAAGGTCAATTGTCCGCCCTCGACATCGACGTGGATGGTATCGCCGGGCTGAAACTCGCCAGAGAGCAGGCGCAGCGCCAGCGAATCCTGCAGTTCGCGCTGAATGGCGCGCTTGAGCGGCCGGGCACCATACACCGGGTCGAAGCCGGCGTCGGCCAGATGGTTGCTGGCGGCCGGCGTGACCTCCAACTGATAGCCGGCGCGCGCCACGCGCTCGGCTGCCAGGCGGAGCTGGATCTCGACAATCTGCGCCAGGTCCTGGCGTGACAGCCGGCGGAAGACGACCACCTCATCGATGCGGTTGAGGAACTCGGGACGGAAGTGCGCCGAGAGCAGCGCGCGGACCTGCGCCTCGTTGGCCAGATCCGAAGCCTGCGCATCCCCCCACAGCTCGCCGCCCAGGTTGCTGGTCATGATCACGACGGTGTTGCGGAAGTCGACCGTCCGGCCCTGGCCGTCAGTCAATCGGCCGTCGTCCAGCAGCTGCAGCAGCACATTCGACACTTCGCCGTGCGCCTTCTCGATCTCGTCGAGCAGGACGATCGAATAGGGCCGGCGGCGGACGGCTTCCGTCAGCTGGCCGCCCTCCTCGTAGCCGACGTATCCGGGCGGCGCGCCGACCAGGCGCGAGACCGTATGCCGCTCCTGGTACTCCCCCATGTCAATCCGCACCATGGCATGCTCGTCATCGAAGAGGAACTCGGCCAGTGCCCGCGCCAGCTCGGTCTTGCCCACGCCGGTAGGGCCGAGGAACAGGAATGATCCGATTGGCCGCGCCGGATCCTGCAGCCCGGAACGCGCCCGGCGCACGGCGTTCGACACCGCCCGCACGGCGTCTTCCTGCCCGACGACGCGCTGGTGCAGGCGCTCCTCCATATGCACCAGTTTCTGCATCTCGCCTTCGAGTAGCTTGGAGACCGGGATGCCGGTCCAGCGTGCAACCACGCCGGCGATGTCCTCGGCGTCGACCTCCTCCTTGAGCAGCGCCCCTTCGGCCTGTAGTGTCTTGAGGTTGTGCTCGAGCTGCGCCAGGCGGTTCTCCAATTGCGGCAGCTCACCGAAGCGCAGGCGGGCCGCCGTCTCCAGGTCGGCCTGCCGCTCGGCGCGTTCGATGTCGAGTCGGGTTTGTTCGATCTGTTCCTTGATCTGGCGCAGCCCGGCAATCGCCTGCTTCTCGTTCTGCCAGCGGGCGCGCAGTTGAGAGGATTGCTCGCCCAGTTCTGCCAATTCGCGCTCGATGGCGGCCAGGCGCTCGGCGGAGGCCTTGTCCTTCTCCTGCTTCAGCGCCTGGCGCTCGATCTCGAGCTGCATCGTGTGCCGGTCGACCTCGTCCAGTGCCTGAGGCTTGGAGTCGATCTCGGTGCGCAGGCGGGCGCCGGCCTCATCGATCAGGTCGATAGCCTTGTCGGGGAGTTGGCGGTCGGAAATGTAGCGGTGGGAGAGGTCGGCAGCGGCGATCACCGCGCTATCCTGGATACGAACGCCATGGTGGACCTCATAGCGCTCCTTCAAACCGCGCAGGATGCTGATCGTATCCTCGACGCCCGGTTCCTCGATGAACACCGGCTGGAAGCGGCGCTCGAGGGCGGCGTCCTTCTCAATGTGCTTGCGGTACTCGTCGAGCGTGGTGGCGCCGATCAGGTGCAACTCGCCGCGTGCCAGCATCGGCTTGAGCATGTTGCCGGCGTCCATGGCGCCCTCGGCCTTGCCGGCGCCGACGACGGTGTGCATCTCATCCACGAACAGGATCACCTCGCCGGCTGCGTCGGTGACCTCCTTGAGCACTGCCTTCAACCGCTCTTCGAACTCGCCGCGGTACTTGGCGCCGGCGACCAGCGCTCCCAGATCGAGCTGCACCAGGCGCTTGTTCTTCAGCCCTTCTGGCACATCTCCGTTGACAATGCGTTGGGCCAGGCCCTCGGCGATGGCCGTCTTGCCAACGCCCGGATCGCCGATCAGCGCCGGGTTGTTCTTGGTGCGTCGCGAAAGCACCTGCACCACGCGGCGTATCTCCTCGTCGCGGCCGATCACCGGATCCAGCTTGCCGCGGCGGGCGAGCTGGGTGAGGTCGCGGCCGTACTTCTCCAGCGCCTGGTAGGTGCCCTCCGGATCAGGGGAGACCACCCGCTGCGAGCCGCGGATCGCGGTGAGCGCGTTCAGGATGGCCTCGGGAGTCACGCCAAAGGCCGCCAGGCGCTTGGCCTCGTCGCCGGAGGCCAGCGCCAGCAGCAGGTGCTCGGTCGAGACGTAGTCATCCTTCATGGTTTGAGCCTGGCGCTCGGCGGCCAGCAGCGCTTCGCTGGCCTGGCGGGAGAGGCCGACGGGTTGCGTGCTGCCCTGCACCTGCGGCTTTCGCCGCAGATCCGCCTCCAGTTGTTCGATGAGTGGGCTCGACGCGCCGGCCAGCCGGGCGAGAATGGCGGGCACGACCCCTTCCGGCTGGTGCAGCAGCGCCAGCAACAGGTGGATCGGCTCGATCGCCGGGTGGTGGCTGTCCTGTGCCCGGCGCTGTGCATCCAACAGCGCCTCCTGTGCCTTGGTGGTGTATCGGTCGAGGTTCATGCTCGTGCTCCCTGCGTGCCACATCGGTTCACGCGTGGCAGCGGCAATTCGCTTATGTCCAGTCTAGAGCCAGCGCATTAGAGAACCATCGGCGCGCGATCTGAGTAGGCTTGGCGGCCGTTAACGGCCCTCGTACTCACTGCTGATGCAGTGCTGATGTGGGTTGGGTATGCTGTCGACATACATGGGTTGATGACCAGACGTGGAGGCAGACAGATGATCAGGTATTACATGACGGGACCGATGAACCACCAAGGCAGGTACCGACCGGTGGGCTTCAATGGCGGGCGGCGCATCCCGATGGACATTCACGCCGATGACCAGAGCTACGTGATCACGGCGGTCACACCGGGACTCAAGGCCGAGGATCTGAAGATCGAGATCCTGGGCGATGTGGTCACGCTGCGAGGCGAGATCCGGCAAGAGGAGCAGGAAGGCCAATCGGACTACTTGCTGCGCGAGCTGACCTACGGGGAGTTCCAGCGCACGCTGCAACTGCCCGAGCCAGTGGATGCCGAGAAGGCCGAGGCCAGCCTGTCCAACGGGGTACTAACCATTCGACTTCCCAAGACGGAAGACGCCCGTCCGAAGCAGATCAAGGTCAACGCAAACTAGTCCAGCCAGTCCAGCCGGCGAGGCCAGCTGGCGTGGTCGTCCAAATGGGCTGTCCCAAAAAGGGCAGCCCATTTGGCCTATCTGCAAACAAGGCATACTGGAGCGTGGCCGGTGCTGGCGCGCTGGATCGATTTCCCGCAGCGGGGCTTTCGGACTACAGTTGCAGCATGGAGCTCGCCTGCGCCGGCTCTCCGGATCGGTGGAAGTACGTAGGAGTCTGCGCGCTGGCATTCCTGATCAGCGCCGGCGTTCGGGTTCTGGAGGCGCCGCGCTGGGATGCGCAGCTCCACCGGGTGGATGGGGAATACCTGCTGGCGACGCATGACGCCTACGCCTGGGTGACTGGCGCGGTGCAGGCGGAGGCCTACACCGCGCGATCGCCGATGGCGCTTCTGCTGGCATGCCTGTCTGGCCTGACGAAGATCCGGGCTGCCAACCTGGCCTACTGGCTGCCGGCGGTTCTGGCCCCGCTCAGCGCCATCCCAATCGCCCTCTGGGCAGCGCATCTGGGCGCCAGAGCAGGCGCCTCGCTCGCCTCAGGGGTCCTTGGGTCGCTGGCCCCCGCCTTCTACTCGCGCACGCGGCTTGGCTATTTCGATACCGATTGGGCGACGCTCTTCTTTCCGTTGCTCGTCAGTCTGCTGTTGGCGATCTGGATCCGGCCCTACCTGCGTGGTGCCGGCTCAGAGGGTCTGGGGCGGGCCCGGGAGGCTCGACCGCTGCGCCGATCCTTTCCCCTGCTGGTCGTTATCCCGATCAGCATGGTCTGGCATGGCTTCATACCCACCCATGTCCTCTCCATCCTGTGGCTGGCCTTGGCCCTGCTGGTCATCCAGGGGGAGCGGACGTCGAGGGCGGAAGCATTACGCACCCTGCTTGCGTTGTCACTCGCTGCCGGCGCGGGTTGGATCGGAGCGTGGGTGGGGTTGCTGTTCCTGTTCCTCTTCAGCCGTCTCCCGCCTGAATCCCTCAACAGCCCCCGGGGGCTAAGGATCGTACTCCTTCTCTTGCTCTGTCTATTGATCTTCTTCACCGGACTGCAATTCCAGGATTTCCTGACGGTGAGGATTGCGCACTACCTCGGCACGGCCGGCGGCAGTGATGGCGGCCTTGCCTACCCAGACCCAGGCTCATCTGTTCGGGAAGCCCAGGAGGTCAGTCCCACAGCCGTGTTGCAGGGGGCTGCATTCCTGTGGTGGCTGGGAGTCGCCGGCCTGATTGGCTTTGGCCTGCTTGTCATCAAGCGACCGGCCGCAGTGTTCCTCGCTCCGCTGTTGGTCTTGGGGATCCTCTCGCTACGGATGGGTGTGCGGTTTGCGATGTTCGCTGCGCCGGTCTTGTGGCTGGGTGCGCTTGTTCCTGTCGACTGGTTGCTTGCCAGGAGCATCCACGCCGAGCGTCGCGGGGTGTTCGCCTCGAGTGCGCTCTTCATCGCCTCGCTCGCGGTGGTGGTCGCTCTCATCCAACGTGAGTATGCTCGGCTGCCGATTGAGACGGTGCTGACTCCGAGGCATGCGGCTGCGCTGCGTAGCTTGCGCTTGGAACCGGAGTCCGAAGGCCTGGTCTGGACGTGGTGGGACTACGGCTACGCCAGCGAGTACTTCTCGGGACTGGCCTCATTCGCCAACGGGGGCCGCAACACGGGTGAGTACCTTTTCACGCTCGGGCGCGTGCTCGGATCCGACGACCTCGCGTCGACCGCGCGGCTGATGGCATTCAGCGCGGCGCAAGGAGGAACACCGTGGCGGGTGTGGGAAGCGTGGGAGGCCGGGAAGCTGGACTCTTGGTTTGAGCGGCTGCCAGAGGCAGCAGGCGACGCCCAGGCGCCAATTCCTCAGTACTTGATCGCGCCGTGGGAAGCGATCGCGCTCCTGCCATGGGTCCAGTACTACGGTTCCTGGAGTTTCGACGACCGTGTCGGCCAGTTGAGCGACGTCCGGCACTTCTCGCAACCGCTCGAACTCGATCTTGCGCGTGGGACTTTCCTGGAGCGCGGCGGCCAGTCGTTCAGTTTGAGCACCGCCGATCTGCTGGATGAATCCGGGTCGATGCACTATGCCTTTCCACACAACGCATCTGGGCCCCACCTGTTGATGCGTTTGGACTCCTCCGCAACATACCTTCTCGACGACACGGCTTACCGATCCACGCTGGTGAGGTTGCTCCTGGAGCCTGAAGACTCGCTCACCGCGTCGGGCGATTTCGAACTTCTGGTGGATGGGTCCCCGGACGTGAGAGTGTTCCGCCTGCGCTGAGTCTGGGTTTGGCACAGGGTCATTCCCCTGGGGCGGATTGAAACCGGCCTAACCTTCTCCGCTTGGGGTGGTTTCGCGGCAGTGGACCTGAGTCCAGGTTGCATGTCTCGAAAAAACTGCAACAATAGACAAGGTCTCTTATACATGCCGTGAGAGCAATGTCTCCGCGCTCGTCTCAGGTGAGGAACAACTCGCACCCCATCGCTCCGCATCGCTTCGCACTTCCAAAGGAGAAGGACGATGAAATCCGTCTTCTGCTGCACGATGTTGCTCTTGTTGCTGGGGATTGGGTTGACAGCTTGCACTCCCTGTGATGCGACGTTCGTCACGCCAGACAATGCCAGCCCTCCCCACATGTCGATAACGGATAGTGTCCGTCCGGTCCTGACCTGGGAGTACCCTGAAGGCTATTGTGATCCCCCAGAATACATCATCAACTTGTTCACCAATTCAACGAATGGGACGCTTGCGCCCTCCGGCCTCGGAGGCCCCACGGGAAGCTCAGCCAGATCGTGGACGTCACCGGTGGATCTGGCGCCCGGAATGGCGTACGTGTGGAGCGTAGCCGCGAAAAGCGCAGCGCTTATTGGCCCGTACTCCGACGAGTGGCAGTTCTATGTGGGGCCGCCCTGCGATTCGGCAGACCTCGTCGCGCCGGTGCGCCAAGCCCCCGGCGATGGCGATGTGGTCGACAGCCTCAATCCGAGATTCGAGTGGACCTACCCCGGTGGAAGTTGCATGCCAGAGGGGTACCATCTCACCCTCTATGACACTCCTGATCTGAGTTCATGGGTTATGAATGCAAACAATCCCACGCTGCCCTACTCTGACTTCCAGGCCGGCGTGCCGATCGATGACTGCATGACTTACTACTGGCATGTGGCCGCCGTCTCGAATGGCGTCGAAGGCCCTTACAGCGATGTGGGCACGTTCTCGGTAGACGCCGCGGGAGCCTGTCCATGTGAACCCTCCGGGTTGGTCCAGCCCGTCCCGGTATGGCCTGCTCCGTATGAGATCGTCCCGGACTTGCTTCCCGTCCTCGAGTGGAGCTTCGCCGGTGCTTGTGAGGTCGGTGGGTACGCCGTGCACCTCTCGCCGATGCTCGACATGTCGGACACCAGCCTGTTCGGTGGCACCGGGTCGCCGTCGACGAGCTGGGCACCCGGGGTGTCGCTGGAGCCGGCCACGCAGTATTGGTGGGAGGTCGCAGCAGGGGTGGGTACCGACTTTGGGCCGTACAGTCCGAAACGCTCGTTCTTCACCGGTCCAGAATGCACCGCGCTGGCCGGCCTACCGGCGCCGGAGCTGCTCTTACCCGAGAACGGAGCGTACCTCCCTGAACTTACGGCCTGGCTGCACTACACGCCTGGCGATCCGGGCTGCATTCCGGACGGCTACCTGGTGGATCTCCAGACCGACCCGTCGTTTGGCGGCCCGAACCTGCTGACGGAGTACGGCCTCCCGGGCACGAA
>Ga0105106_10001919_pt1 | contig 14875 bp, 13 predicted proteins | sample PPLLaktember2015_5_FD_79109 | JGI IMG/M metagenome (GOLD analysis project Ga0105106, IMG submission 79109) | Freshwater sediment microbial communities from Prairie Pothole Lake near Jamestown, North Dakota, USA - PPLs Lake P8 Core (1) Depth... | ecosystem: Environmental > Aquatic > Freshwater >...
CCATGGACAGCCCTTTCGCGGGCAGCCTGACCGGGCGGGAGCGTGAAGTGGCGGCGCTGGTAGGGCAGGGCAAGACGAACCGGGGGATTGCCAGTGAATTAGTACTAAGCACACGCACCGTCGAGAAGCACGTCGCTAATATCCTGTCCAAGCTGGGATTGACCAGCCGCGCCCAGATTGTGCGCTGGGCGATGGAGCATAATCTGAAATAGGATTATCACACACAAAAATTGGCAGCTAGAAACAGAAGCGGGCACACGGATGGTGTGCCCGCTTCTGTTTATTTAGCGGTGGAGCGGCTCCAGGAAGAATGACCTTAGAGATGGGTAATTAAATACGTAATACTACGCATGACAATATAGGTCTTAATTGTCATAATAACCGCATCTTATTTATGTGTGCTGGGTTTGCTCCTGACCATGGGCGACTTTTTCACACGGAGCAAGTGATCTGTATAGTTCAGCCAGGTTTTCTAGTAGCGTAGGAGATGTGACATGCTTGAAAAAGGTCAGGTGTACGAGCAGGTTCTTACCGGCAGCCTGTTGGTGCTAAGTTTCGTGATCTTTGCCGTGGGCGGTACCCTGTATGCCGGTAGAGCCATCCTGAACTGGCCGGTTGGCCAGACGCGCAACTATCTGTTTTGGGAACGCGGCCTGGTGATTGCGGCGGTGGTGGTGCTGACCCTGGGCTTTGCCTTGCTGGAGCGTATGCTGGCGGGTGCTGGTGAAACGATCCTGGCGCATTTGGCCATGGTCACATTTTTCACGGGCGCAATGCTGATCTTGGTTGCCGAGACACTGGCGCTCAGCAAGTACGATTTTCCGTCTGCCCCCACGGTCGTGTATATCGTGCTAGCGTTCCTGAGCCAGGCTGCTTTTGGAGCAGCCCTGCTGCGCAGTGGGCTGCTGCCCGAGTGGATCGGGTGGGCGACCATCGTTTGGAACCTGGCCTGGCTGGTGATCCTGCCGGTAGCCAGACCGCAGAACATGTACTATCCCTGGCTCCATCACGTAGCGCCGCTTCTGATCGGGATCGGCCTGTTGTTGAGGCGCTAGGCAGTGCAAGCAGCTGCCGCGCTGACCCAGCGCATCTTCGACCAGGCGTTCAATCGCGGTGAGCTCGGTATTGTGGATGAGCTGGTGGCGGAAAATGGTAAGGGTATGCCATCCAGGCGCATGCGACTTAAACAACTGATCGCCGGCTTACGCCGGGCCTTCCCCGACCTTCACTGTACTGTCGAGGACGATATCGGGGATGAAGATAAGTTTGCGGCACGCTGGACGATGCGCGGCACGCACACGGGATTGTTCATCGGGAACCAACCAACGGGCAAGCAGATCCAGGTGCAGGGTGTCATCTTTACCAGAATTGAGGAAGGCATGATTGTGGAGTATTGGATTCTGATCGATCATTATGGGTTGTTTCAGCAGCTGAGGATCATCCCCGGCTGAATGGAACCAAGGCATTTGCTTTATAAGAAAGGACAAAATCCGATGGATATCACCCAGATTTCTGCGCTCTTGCTAATTCTCGGCACCACACTGATTTACACCGGTTTCGGAGTATCACCCTGGGGCATCTATACCGAGCAGAATATCCAGGCGAAATCAAAGCTGCTGGAGGCGCAGCGGGGGCGCTGGTTTGTGGGCCAGGCGATCGTCATTTTTGGCGGGATGGTGGCCGTGGCGGGTTTGCTCTACCTAATTCCCATTTTCCGAGACAGTCAGGGTGCGCTCTTGGCGGTGATGGCTGGAGTGGCATTTGTCCTGGGCCATATTTTCTGGTTCTGGGAAGTGGGACTGCGAGCCGTACGCCCGCAGTTATTTGCGAAAAATGAATTGCAGGGCTGGTGGTATCGAACTTATTCGATTTTCGTCCTGCTGGCGCTGGCGGTTCTAGGGGCTGCCTTCTGGGTGCAAGGAACTCACCCGGTGCTTGGTGCGGGGTTATTTGGGGGGGCAGGGCTGACGCTGGTTTTGACCATCATAGATAAAGGCGTACCGCCTTTTGTGTATTATGCGCTGACACTCGCCATAGGGCTGACGTTATTGTTTTGAGATCCAATTGCCCACCTATAAATCAGGCGTGTGCAATTTATAAGGTTCTGTCGTTGGCTTCAGTGTTGAGTGGCAAGAAAGAATCAGATCAAATTCGATTTATCAACCAAGGAGATAGGCTATGGCATCCAGACCAGGCACACGATTAAGGAAGATACTGTTAGCCGCCAACCGTATCCATGTGGCGATATACCGCCGGGGCAGGGGTAAATTAGCCATCCGGATGGCTAATTTACCCCTGCTGCTGATCACAACCTACGGGCGAAAAACGGGGAACCCTTCGACCACCCCGGTGGTGTTCATCCAGGATGGGGAAGACTACCGGGTTTCGGCTACCAACGGCGGAACGGATTGGGACCCGGGCTGGTATCTCAACTTGAAAGCCAGGCCGCAGGCCAGGATTGAGATTGGAGAACAGGCATTTGATGTCCAGGCGAAGATCGCCGCAAGTGAGGAGCGCCAACAGCTGTACGAGAGATTCAAAGCAGCCAGACCGAATTTTATCAAGTATGAGAAAGGAACCACGCGTGTGCTGCCAGTGATACGCCTGACTGCCACGCACTGACCTTGAGAGGAGAATCCAAGATGAAAAAAACACTTAAGTGGATCGGAATCGTATTGGGCGGGCTGCTGGGCCTGCTGGCGCTGGCCCTGGGGGTGCTGTATTTTATGGGTAACGCCAAGATCAACCAGCAGTTCGATGTCCCCATGGAGGCTATCTCCATTCCCAAGGATGCGCAGTCCATCCGACGCGGCGAGCACCTGGCGACGATCTACATCTGCATCCGCTGCCATACTGCGAACCTGGGCGGCGAGCTTTACTTCGAGGTGCCAGGCATGGTGAGCATCAGCACACCCAACCTGACATCCGGCGCGGGGGGGATGGGGAGCAGCTTCACGGATGCAGACTGGGTGCGCGCCATCCGCCACGGGGTAGGCCAGGACGGCCGGGCGTTGTTTATCATGCCGTCGAATATTTTTAGCAATCTCAGCGCAGAGGATCTGGGTGCGCTGATTGCTTACGTGAAGAGCCGCCCGGCGGTGGATAACGTGCTGCCCGAGAGGCGGGTAGAGCCGCTGGGTAAGATCATGATGGCGGTCGGCATGTTCCCGCCCCTGGCAGTGGATAAGATCGACCACAGCAGCCCTCCGCCGCCGGCGCCGGAGCCGGGCGTGACGGTGGAATATGGAAAGTACCTGGCGATCACGTGTACGGAATGCCACGGACCCGAGCTGAACGGGGCGCCGTTTGGCCCACCCGGGCAGGAAGTGCCCACGCCGAACCTGACCCGGGGAGGCGAGCTGAGCGCCTGGTCGGAGGCGGATTTCTTCCTGGCCATGCGCAGCGGGATGACCCCCGAAGGGACTGTGCTGGACAGCGAAATGCCGTGGATGTACTTTGGCCAGATGACGGATAATGAATTGAAGGCGGTATGGATGTATTTGCAGGCGCTGCCGGCGCTTGAGCAAGGGGGGAACGGCTGAGCTCAGGAGTAACTCCTGGACTCAGCTCAATAAGTCAGCCCGGGTTTAGTCAAGGTGTTATGCTTTAAGCCGCTCCAGGTAGTGCTGGCGGAATTTTGCGACCTTGGGGGCGATGACGATCTGGCAGTAGCCCTGGTAGGGGTTGGCGCGGAAGTAGCCCTGGTGATAGTCTTCGGCGGGGTAGAAAGTGTCGAGGTGGACGACTTCGGTGACGATGGGGTTGGGCCAGAGATGCTGCGCTTCCAGCTCGAGGATCACGGCTTCTGCAGCAGCTTTCTGCTCGGGGGTGTGGTAGAAGATGGCAGAGCGGTACTGCGAGCCGACGTCATTGCCCTGGCGGTTGAGGGTGGTGGGGTCGTGGATGGTGAAGAAGACGGACAGCAGGTCGTGGTAGCTGATCTGAGTCGGGTCGAAGGTGAGCTGGACGACTTCGGCGTTGCCGGTGCGTCCGGAGCAGACTTCATCGTAGGTGGGGTTGGGCTTGGCGCCGCCGGCATAACCGGAGACGGATTTTTCGACGCCCTTAAGCTGCTCGTAGACCGCTTCGAGGCACCAGAAGCAGCCTCCGGCAAGGGTAGCAAGCTCGGTTGATTTGGGTTGCATGGATCAGACTCCTGTGAATTTGGAGGTAGTTGGTGGGAATATTATAACAGAGGGTGGGCTGACAACGAATTCTGGGAACGAATTGCGCGAATTGGGCTTATGTTGGTTGAACAGTAAGTTCGACTCTGGCGCTGTGTGCCAGGCTCCCGAGAATACTGATGAGTCAGGAGAACGGAGGGGTAGTCAACTGATGGATGTAGGGAGCACGGCTGGGAACGGACTACACAGATCATTACGCAGCTGCGCGGTATGCCGCCCAGCTACCCGTGTGGGAGAGCAAGGTGCGAGTTTCGCATCCATACAGCCAGAAGGTGTGGGGGAGGGGCGCAGCGGGATCATACATGGTCATAGTCGTTTGATGTACCGCTGCGCCTGTACGGGTGGCCGTAAAGATCACGGCTGGCCGTCAATGGATACTGAGCGGCGGGGTTTTGAAATCGGATGAATACCACTTGACACAGCTTATATCAAAACCCTATAATGGTTTTCCGCATAAGCTTTGCATGTTCACATCTCGCTCTCTCCGATCGTCTCTTGAAACCGCAGCCTGTAGCGGATTTGTGCAAGAGGTCTTTATTTCATGGGAAGCATGCCAGCCTCGGTGTAGAATATATATCAGGGCTGTAGATAGCTCAATATATCGCAGGGTGGCGTGTTATGCACCAGTAGATGGCACGTGGAGGTGTCCCGTTGGATGAAACGTCCGATAGATGGATCGCTGGCGACGCATACGAGCACTTCATGGGCAGGTGGAGTCTGCGGATCGCAAATGAGTTTATTGGCTGGCTCAATCCTCCCGCGGCCTGGGACTGGTTGGAAGTTGGCTGTGGCACAGGCGCGTTGACGCAAGCCATAACCGCCAATGCCCATCCCGCCACAGTCGTTGCATGCGATCCCTCCCCGGAGTTTGTGGCCTTTGCCCGCCGCTCCCTTTCCCATCCGGCAGTTGCGTTTCTTGTGGCAGACGCCGACGAGTTGCCGCGTCAAGAGGGCGGGTTTGACACCGTGGTGTCGGGCCTGGTCCTGAACTTCATCCCAGCCCCGGTCGAAGCGATTCGATCCATGAGGAACAGACTCCGCACAGGAGGCACGCTGGCCGCCTATGTCTGGGACTATGCTGAAGGAATGCAATTTCTACGGATCTTCTGGGATGTAGCGGCGGAGCTGGACTCCAGAGCGACTGAGCTGGATGAGGGGCAACGGTTTCCGCTCTGCCATCGGGATGCGTTAGTGGACCTGCTGGAACGCGAGGAGCTTGAGTCGGTCGATGCAACAGCCCTGGAAATCGCCACGCCCTTCCCTGACTTTGACAGTTACTGGGCTCCCTTTCTCGGGGGTACCGGACCGGCACCATCGTATGTGGGCTCTCTCTCTGCGACTGCCCGCGCAGAATTGAAGCTCCGACTCAGACAGCGGCTCACACAAGATACGGACGCTCCAATCCAACTAACTGCTCGTGCCTGGGCGGTGCGAGGCATCGCAGGGGTCGATCGCCGGGGCCGCGCCGTCTAAAAACACGCTGAAGCTGACCCGGCGGGCTGGGCTGTATGGTGGGGCGCCTGGCCCACCGGTGTGCGCGATAATCATCGGAATTCTGCCCGCTTCCGTCGGGCAGCTTAGCTCGAGGCCGTTGGGCGGCTCTCTGCTGAACAAGAAAGATCATTAAATGACGATGGACAAGTTGCGCCAGCAGATAAGCCAATTCTTGGGGTTCAATATTGCCAGCACGCCTGTGCCTTTCATAACACACCAGGACGTCGAAGAAGACGGCTATCGCAGGTTGCGTATCAGTTACCCAGGCGAAGAAGGAGAACAGATTCCTGTGGTTCCGCCACAAATGCCGCTAAATACCACTTGCACCCGACTGGTGGGACTCTGCATTTTTCCAAGCAGTTTGCGTGGCTTGAAGTGGGTTTAGGCAAAGTGGCGTCATCTCGTCCCGCCCACCAGCAGGTAACGCAGACCTTCAGGCAGCATCTGGAGTTACTCGAAAGATGAGGTTTCAAGAACATGTCATCAAGAACAATCGGTGATATTACGGTGGTTTATGATGCCGGTGAACTGGATACAGCACAGTTGCTGAGTGATACTGTGGCTGATGTGCTGCATCTTATTCAGCAGAGTTGGGGCCTGGGAAGCCCGAAAGATTGCCGAATCTATGTCATAACTTCGTGGTGGGGATTTTTCTTTCGGTCTGCGCCGTGGCTCTGGCGCATATTATTGATTGTTGCATGGCCGCTGTGGTCTTTCCGGGCTCGCCGGGCATGGCCCATTAGCGCTGGTTGGACGCAACGTTATGGCCGGCAGGTCGCGATTGGAATTAAGCCGCCTCGCTTGCTGGAAGTCAGTGATAAACGCATCGGCCGGCATATGTTTGCGGAAGAGAAGGATGCGGAGACCAAAGTCCGCCATCTGACGTGTCACGAGTTGACACATGCCTGTGCCGCTTCATTGAAATTACCCGCCTGGTTGAATGAGGGCCTGGCAGCAGTGACGGTGGATCGGTATTTGGGGAAGCGCACCATTCGGCCGGATACATTAGAGTTACTCCGGAGTTATAGACCCAAGGACCGTCCACCGACGTATCGAGAGCTACTGCACCTTGAAGAGCAAGTGTTTGCGTACCATGCCGTGCGTGGGTACTGGCTGGTCCAGTACCTGGAGGAGAGACAGGCGGGTTGCTTGAAAGGTCTATTTTCGTCCTGGCAAGGGGCTGAGAACGGTGAAGCAGAAATTGCCCAGGCATTGGGGATGGACTTGGGTAACTTTTGGGATCAGATAGACGACAAGATGGTGACTTACTTTGAGATGATGGGAGTAATTTCAAGCGCTGCCTGACCCTGCTGCATGCCGGCACGACGCGCCGCAGTACTTCGCGGCAGACAACGGGCCAATCCGTTAAGCGTTATCCGTGAGTTATAGGGTTGATTGATGAAACGGAAGTCACAAAGAATAAAACAACCAGGCCACTGTACTTGACGCTGGGCATTCTTGCAAGAATAATGGGTATCGAAAGTGGAAAAAGCTGCCTACTAGATTCCACGGTGTATTAAGTATGCTGTGGCCCTGGTCATTCGGGTTATGCCTGATTGGATGGCTGATGTTGTTTCCAGGAGCAGTCCTGATCGCCTTCTTTACGGGAATGGATAGCGCGTTGCTCATGACCATACCAATTCTCGGCGCATCTGCTTAAATTCCCATAACGCTGCTCCTGGGATTTTCTCGTGTCATTTTGAGAAGAAAATCTGAGCTACGCAATCTTTCGTAGAAGAATGTTGGCGTAAAAAAGCTTGACAGCGCCAGAGACAAATACATATAATATTCATACAGATGGACTGGCCAAAGGTTTTATCGAGGCTTTGGGTGTTCCATTTAATTTCCCTACATCCACTAATAAACCGTAGCCAGAGCAAATGTTTCTTTTGTCACTCAGCGCTGCGCATATCGATGCGATCCAGACCCACGAGGCAACCACATATGCTTGAGCATAGACAGGAGGCGCAGATCGAACATAGACCGTTGGATTGTTTTCACAGACTTTTCTGGCAGGAAAAAAGGAGACTTTCGGCATGAAAACTAAAACAATCAAGTTCGCCATCGTATTTATGGTGCTGGTTCTGGTCGTTAGCGGCGGCGTTTAAGCAGCGTATCATCTGCCTAGCGCCGAGCTGCGTAGAAGTCATTTATGCATTGGGTTTGGAGGGATCGCTGGTCGGCTGGTCGCAGTACACCGACTATCCCCCCGAGGTGACCTATTCAGAGGGCTGGGTGCCGTATTATGAATACGAGTTTATCAGTGTGGAAGACGAACTCAGCAAAGACATTGCTGTGGTGAGCGGCTTTGTCGACTACAACCTTCCGGTGATTGAAGCGCTGGACCCCACGCTGATCATTGCCACCGAGTCGCTCCAGAGTGGAATGGCGGAAGAGCTTGCTGCGCTCGGGTATAACGTTTTATACCAAAACCCGCTCACGCTGGATGAGGTATTCGAGGCGATGATCGAAGTCGGCGAGGCGACCGGCAGGGCAGGTAAAGCTAACAAGCTGGTGAGAGGCTATTACGAGGAGATCGAAGAGATCCGTGCCATCACCGCCAACCTGCCCAGGCTTAAGGTATATCTCGAGATCAGCCATTATGGCCCGTGGGCTACGGGTTCCAATTCGCCCATGGATCAAATTATGGAGATCGCGGGTGGGGAGAACATCTTTGCCGATGTGCCTTATTCCGCCTTCCCAGCCACAAACGAAGAAATCGTGGCGCGCAACCCGGATGTGATCCTGACCCCGCTGTGGCCCAATGCAGCCTCTTATGAGGTCACCACCATCTCAGAGATCGTGATGCGCGAGGGCTATCAGGATATCAACGCCGTTATGTACGACCGCGTGTATCACTATGATTCGAGCCTGCTCAAACGCCCAGGGCCGCGCCAGGTGACGGCCATACGCAAACTGGCGTACCTGCTGCATCCGTATTATTTTAAAAACCCGGAAAATTCTGTCTCGCCGTGGGAGCTGGGCAAGATCGACGCGTATTACGAAGCGCCTTTACCGCTGCGCTAGGACACCCTAAAGGGATTGTCAAAAAGAGGGGCGAAGCGGGAGCATGAGCGCACCATGTTCCCAGTTTCGCCCCAATGGTATGCTGAATTTGATCCTTTACAAATAAGGCAACTGGGATAAACTATACCAAAATTTTTGAGCGTAGACTGTAATGCGAGGTGATTTGTCATGGAAGAATTAATTTCGGGGTTGTTCAATGCGATATTTTCGAGCGAAATCCTCTCGATCAAGTATGTGGTCCCGCTGGCATTGGTGATTGGGGGGATTTATGGCTATGCGGACAGCGCGGACGGCACGGTGCAGAAGATCAGCCTGGGGATGGCGGTGGCTGGCGGGATTGGTTTGCTTTTGGTGATGTTAAGTGTGTTTGGTTAGGCAGAATGTTGGGTGCCTTGGCAGGCTGGCGACCAGGCAGATGATCTATGCAGGGCATTGAAGTTCATGGTTCAAAATGCTGCTAGGGGCGATGATCAAGGGAAAATTAAGGCGATAGCAGCTTTCCTGAACATGAGTAGAATTTGACAAGTGGGTGGCCATTCTATATAATCAAAGCAGCACTATAGTCCTGCTAGACATTTCGGGCGGGTACAACATTTCACTGGATAATCTCAAACCAACCGCTGTAAAAAATCAGCGGTTGGTTTTTTTAACCAGGCGCATACTACTTGAGAGGAGCACAAAATGAAGATTTGGGGTTGGATCATCTCATTTACCGCAGGTTTGAGCCTGGCTGCGCTATGGTTAGTAAGCGTGGGGACTTCGCGGGCGGTGGCTGTGTCAGAGAAAATTGATGCTGAAATTGGAGCAGATGAAAGGGCTGGTTACCCACCGGGTGTGTTTGTGGATATAAACTCATACCATGAAACCGCTGCCAGAGGCGCAACAACACAAGATGAATGGGTGACTGAGACGGTGGACAGCGAGTCGGTGGGATTAAAAGGGACCTCGTTGGCGCTGGATTCTATGGGAAACCCGCATATCAGCTACCAGGCCGGGGGCGAATTGACCTATGCGGTCAGGAATGGCGACTGGCATCTCACCACACTAACGGGGTTGGAAGGCTCCTACAGCGCTTTGGCTCTGTTGGGTAACCAACCCCATATGATGTTCTTCACGTACTTTGAGCATAGCTCGCGTATGGAATACGTTTATCAGGACGACGCAGGTGATTGGTTAACAGGCGTGGTGGTACCCACAGGGAATAATCTATCGGCGCGTGAAAGTGTTACGGTGATCATGGATGATGAGGGCATCTTGCATGTGGCTTTTACCTTGTACCGGTGCTATCTATGGGGGCCGACAGATGAGTGCTGGCAGTGGTATCCGGGGGATTTGATGTACAGTTACCGGGAGGGTTCTGGATGGAAGGAACCTGTGGCAGCGGGGTATACCGCCAAGAACAGCTCGATGGCTTTGGATGCAGGTAAGAATGTTTACGTGAGTTCGTACAACTATAAGGGGTGGGATGACGATCACGTTGAAATGCTGTACCACGGCTACCTGGGGCGAGGCCTGACCAGCCCTGTCATCAGTGTGGTGGATACGCCAGGTGTGGTCGGCGATTTCAACGACATCGCATTGGATGAGAGCGTTTTCCCGCCTATGTCCCATATTAGTTATTATGACACCACAAATGGGGATCTCAAATACGCCAAACGCACAGGGGCCACTTCCTGGCAGATTGATGTGGTTGACAGCGCGGGAAACGTGGGGCAGTGTACTTCAATTGCATTGGATAGCAGTGGAAAGCCCCATATCAGCTACTATGATGAAACCAACCAGGATTTAAAATATGCCTACCTGGACGACTCTGGTTGGCATACACAGACGGTGGACAGCGCAGGGAATGTGGGATTGTTTACCTCACTAGCGCTGGATGCCAATGACCAGCCGCATATCGCTTATATCGATGTAGACAATGGAGATTTGATATACGCCCATCTGGGTAGTTTCACGATGAGAGTTTATTTGCCCTTGCTAGGAAGAGACTGGATTGCTCCGTGAGGTGCTCTACCAACCCTGGACTTACCCAATAGGAAGGCAAAGCGCCTGCCATTCGGCACACAATCAGCATGGCCCCTGTGCACTGACATGTGCATGTATCAGGGCAAATTGAGGGCGACGGCGGCGCGGATTAGCTCCAGCAGGGCTGGCTCGTTGATGGAATCACCCTGATAGAAGTCAATCGAGCGATGCTTTTTGGAGTCCAGGCCATTATTGATTAGTTGATCTGGGTCAGACAAGGCTGCGCCCTTGAAGAAGTTGATCTTGACATGGTCCTTGAAGCTGCCTGTAGCGCACACCAGGCCATTGTGGGTGTAGGTGGGGGTTTCCCATTTCCATTCTTCGGTGATATGCGGATCGGCCTGGTGGATCAATTGGCGCAATTGGGCGATGCGCTCGCCGCGCCAGTCACCCAGCTCGGTGATGCGGTTGGTGATGTACTCGGAGTGGGTGAGATGGGTTGGGGTTGCGTGCATTTTGGGCTCCTGTTGGTGAATAGAATGGTTTGGTAAGGTCTACGATCAGGGACGCTGCGACTACGCTCAAGACCCTTATGGTGGGGAGTCGGGTTGAAAACCCGACCTACGGGGCTGGTTGGAGCAGGGATTGGGCGCGGGCCAGGTCAGCGGTGGTGAAGCCTTCGCTGAAGGTGGCGTAGATTTGCGCCAGTTGATTTTTTGCGTCGGTGGCTCGGGCCTGGTTTTGCTGTACCTGATCCTGGTCAGGACCAGCCTGGTATAGGCTTGCCAGGCTGAGGGCGGCGCGCAGCTGCAAGGAGCGCGCTCCCTGGCGTTCGGCGGTGTGCAGGGCCTGCCGGTAGCTGGATTCGGCGGCTGCGTATGCGTGGGCGTCCTGCTCTTGCAGGATCTGCCCCTGCAGGCGGTATAGTTCGGCTTCGTAGAAGAACGTGCGGCCCTGCTGGATCTGTTGGATGGCAGGCTGCAGGGCTTGCAATGCCTGCTCATACTGCCCGGTCAGGCGCAGGGCATCGGCCAGCAGCGCCAGGTAGAAGGGGCGGTCCATGTGGGCGCCGGCGCGCTCGTGGATGGCGAGGCCCTGGCGCATGGCTGTAATCCCCTTTTCATCCGATTGCGCCACCAGGGAAGCATAGCCGCTGATGATCAGGCTGGAGGACCAGAAATAGGGGTAGCGCATCTCAGAGGTGATGGCATTGGCCTGCCCGGTAAGCTGGCTGACTTGTTCTAGCTCGCCACGCAGCAGGTGCAGCAAAGCCGCCCGGCACAGCACGGTAGCTTTGGTGAAAATGGTGACCGGCTGTTGGATGAGATCCAGAGCCTGTTGCATGTGCACGAGGGCCTGGTCGGGTTGGCCCAGGAACCATAGATTTAATGCGCGCCAGGTGAGGCAGGAGATGGCGGGGTCTTCGCCGTGGAACTGGGAGGCAGGGGCAGGCAGCGCAGTGAGGTCAGACAACTGCAAGCCCTGATTGACATGCTGTAGAGATTCATTGAAGCTGCCCCGGTGGAAGGTGGAGCAGGAGAGCAGCTCGTAGGTTTCCAGCGTATTCTGGGGGTCCTGATCTGAGGGGGGGAGCATTTCCAGACGCTGTTTCATCAATTCTTCGGAGCGGTCAAACTCGCCACGGAACTCGTGTAGAGTGGCGAGGCCGTGCAGCAAGGAGGAGATGTACTCGTGATTGCCCAGGCGCTCAGAAAGCAGGCAGGCGCGGTCATAGGCCTGCTGTGCGCCGGGCTTGCCCCAGCCCTGCAGGGCCACCAGGGTGGGCGCCAGGGCTGCCTGGAGCTGCAGCTCAAAATGCGGACTTTCGGGCAAATCGGGCTGCTGATTGAGTAACGCCAGACCGGCATGCAGGTGCTCGGAGGCTTCCTTGTAGGCTGAAGACCAGATGGCCTGGTTGGCGGCTTCCAGGCGGTACTGGACCGCTTTTTGGATCCAGCCAGCCTGCTCGAAGTGGTGGGCAAGCTGCCCAGCAATCTCGGCAGCCTGCGCGCCGTACAATTCTTCCAGGGTCAGGCCCACATTTTCATGCAGGTAGGTGCGCTGGATTTCATCCAGGCTTTCGTACAGGTACACCTGGTATAGGTTTTGCATGAACTGGTAAAGGGACAGGCGCTGCTGCCCCAGGCGGCGGACGCCCTGGGCCTGGATCAGGTGGTCGCGCTTATCCAGCTCGCCGCTCAAGCGCCCCACCAGATGGCGGGCATCCTGGGACTGCACCCGGGCGATCACTTCCGCTGTAAAGCGAGCGCCTTCCACGCTGGCGGCGGTGAGGATGTCTTGCAGCTCAACCTCCAGGCGACCGATGCGCTGCTCGATGACGCCTTCCACGCGCGCCGGCAGGGTCTCCCAATCCAGATGAGCAGCGACTTGCCAGCAGCCCTCAGCGCTGCGTTTGATAGCGCCCTGCGCTGCAAGCTCGCGCAGCAGCTCCACGGTGAACAAGGGTTGACCGCCGGTATGTTGGAAGAGCACCTGGCGGAAGGAGGCGTCGAAGCTGTTGGGATGGCTGTCCAGCAGGGCATCGACGAACTGGCGCCGCGCGGGCTCGCTGCGCTCGTCCAAAGGAATGCGGATCTCGCCGGCATAGCGGCGCAGCTCGTTGACCACGTCTTCCAGGGGGTGGCGCGACCCGGCGCGCCCACGCGCAATCTCCTCCGGGCGGTAGCTGCCGGCGATGAGGATGCGGCTGTTGGCGATCGAGCGCCCCAGATGAAAAAGTAGATTAATTGAGGATGCATCCGCCCAGTGCAGGTCGTCGAGCAGCAGCAGGAGCGGCTTCTCGTTCGCCAGGCTGGTGAGCACTTTGGCGAACTGCTCGAAAACATGGCTCTGCTCCATGGTCAGCTCGCCCAGACCAGGCAGACCGTGCTTCTTCTTGGCAGCTTTCTCCAATTTTTCCAGCCAGCCGGCGCGGTCGGCGACTGCGGTGCCAAACTTGACCAGCAAGCCGCCCCCCGGGACGAGCACATCGATCAGGTCCGGGCCGACATCGATGACGGTTTGCACGGAGCGGATCAGGAATTTGCGCAGGCGGGTGGCGTTTTCGGCGCTGATCACCCCCTCGGCAAGTTTTTTGTCCACATCGCCGGTGAGCAGCGCCAGCACTTCGCGGAAGGGCAGGTAAGGGTCGCCCAGGCCGGATTGGGCATTGCAGATGCCTATGGTGGTGATCAATTCTGGGTGGGTGAGTTCGGCGCGGCGCGAGAATTCGTGCACCAGGGTCGATTTTCCAGAACCGGCTTCTCCGGTGACGAAACAAACCTGTCCCTGACCGGCGATGGCTTGGTCCAGAAACATATTCAGCCTGCTGAGCTCATGCTCGCGAGCGATGCATAGGCGATCGTACATATGCGTTCTCCTTAAGCGTGCTCATTGGATGGTCCCCGATGGCACGCCTGACGATCATCATATCAAAGGATTTTCCAGGCGTCAATAAATGCGATAAACTATATGTTATTTATATGAGTAAGGAGTTACGCAGTTCCGACCAAGTGCGTTTGTCCTACAGGTATTAGCCGCGCCGATTTAAGGGCTGAGTCCAAAGCCGCCTGATTTTGTGGCGCTATTTGTACCAAAGAGCGATACCAAGCCGCGTTCGGAAAGGTGTTTAATCGGTGCATTGGTAGATGATTTTCAAGAAACAGGATGTGCGAGAAGGTGCGCGATGGACAAGCAGTATGCGGTGAATATGCAGGATGGCGAGGTGGTCTCGCTGAGCGTGGACGGGGTGGAGTACACGGATGTGGAGGCGATCAGCGACCCGGATGACCGGGCGAAGGTGGAGGCGATGATCGAACGCATGCGCCGGGACAAGGAGGAGGGGCTGGATTCGGAGCTGGGACAGGAGTTCCAGGTGGAATTCGCTGAAGCGCAGCGCCAGGGGCGAAAAATGGCCCTGCTGTTCGCCCTGATCTTCGGGGGGATCGGCCTGTTACTATTGGGGATAATGGCCGTTTCAGCGGTGGGGGCGGCGCGGCAAATGAGCCGGGAGTTGGAGGCGCCGGGAGAGGTCGTGGAGGTGGTGATGCGCCGGACAAGGGATTCCGAGACCAACCAACTCCAGGAGTATTATTACCCGGTGGTGAGCTTTACGACGGCGGACGGTGCGCAGATGGAGGTGCAGCTTGCCGATGGGAGCTGGCCGGCGTCGTATGGGGGGGGAGACCAGGGGACGGTGCTGTACG
>Ga0105106_10001920_pt1 | contig 14866 bp, 11 predicted proteins | sample PPLLaktember2015_5_FD_79109 | JGI IMG/M metagenome (GOLD analysis project Ga0105106, IMG submission 79109) | Freshwater sediment microbial communities from Prairie Pothole Lake near Jamestown, North Dakota, USA - PPLs Lake P8 Core (1) Depth... | ecosystem: Environmental > Aquatic > Freshwater >...
CCCGCCGAGTACCTGGGGATCAAGGTGATCGGCGCGAGCGGCGCCTGCGCGCCCCGGGCGGTGACGGCTCGCCTCGAGCGCGACGCCGCGGCGAGGCTCCGCCGGCCGCCGCCCCGCTCCCCGGCGCCTGGCACCAGCCGCCCGGTCCGCATCCTGGAGCCCTACCTGGACGACCTCGCGGCGCGCCTCGAGCGGCGCGTCCTGGCGCGGAGCGGACTCCACGTGGTGTACGACGCGTTCCACGGAGCGGGAGCCGGCGTGCTCGACCGGCTGCTCGAGCGCTGCGGCGTCCGGGTGTCCCTGCGTCGGGGCGCTCCCGATCCCTGCTTCGGAGGAGACGCCCCCGATCCGACGCGCGAGCGGCTCGGCCCCCTCGCGGCGGCGGTCCGGGCGGCGCGGGGGCGCCGGCTCGGGGTCGCGACCGACGGGGACGGGGACCGCTTCGCCGCGGTCGACGCGAGCGGGCGGGTCCTCGCGGAGAGCGAGGCCCTGGCGCTGCTCGTCGACCACCTGGCGAGCACCCGCGGCGTGCGCGGGGTGCTCGCGCTCTCGCGCTCGGCCGGCTCGCTGGCGGCGCGGGTCGCCGAGAGCCACGGGCTGCGGGTGGTGCGGCCCGGCTTCGGGTTCGGACCGCTCGCGGCGCTGCTCGCCGAGGGCAGCGCCGATCTTGCGGGCGACGAGAGCGGCGGCTTCGCCTGGGCCCCCTTCGCGCGAGACAAGGATGGGATCCTGGCGGCTGCGCTCCTCGCCGAGCGCGTCGCGTTGCAGCGCGTTCCGCTCCGCGAGAGCCTCCGCGCGCTCGAGCGGCGGGTGGGCCGGTCGGCGTGCGGGCGCACCGCGCTCGCCGCCTCGCCCGGTCTGGCTGCGAAGCTCGCGCGCCTCGCCGCCGACCCCCCGGCCCGCTTCGACGGCGCGCGGGTGTGCGCGGTCGACGCCCGTGACGGCCTGCGCCTCGACCTCGACGACGGCGGCTTCGTGCTGTGGCGCGCTTCGGGCACCGAGCCCCTGCTGCGCGTGCACGCCGAGGCGCCTTCGGCGGCCGGGCTGCGTCGCCGACTGCGGGCGGCGCAGGGCCTCGCGGGGGGGACCGAACGCGCTTTGCGCACCCGCTGAATCCGGGTACCTTCGCGTCCTCGCTGCGTTTTCCGGAGGTCCGATGGACGGCCGGCGCGTCCTGCTCGCGGTGTCTGGCGGCATCGCGGCCTACAAGGTGCCCGAGCTCGTGCGCGGCCTGCGGCGCGCGGGCCACCACGTCCGCTGCGTCCTCACCCGGGGAGCCGCGCAGTTCGTCGCGCCGCTCGCCCTCCAGACGGTTTCGGGCGAGGCGGTCCGCAGCGAGCTGTTCGACGCATCCCAGGAGGGCGAGATCGACCACATCGCCCTCGCCGACTGGGCCGAGGTCGTGGTCGTCGCGCCCGCCACGGCGCACCTGCTGGCGCGCATGGCTGCGGGCCTCGCCGACGACCTCGCGACGACGCTGCTGCTGGCCACCCGCGCGCCGGTGCTCGCGGCGCCGGCGATGAACGTGAACATGTGGCGGCACCCGGCGACCCAGACCAACGTGGCGCTGCTGCGCGAGCGCGGCGTGCGCTTCGTGGGGCCGGCCTCGGGAGCGCTCGCCTGCGGCTGGGAGGGCGAAGGCCGCATGGCGGAGCCGGCGGAGATCCAGGGCGCCCTCGAGCTGCTGCTCGGCCCGGCGACCCTCGCCGGCGAGCGGGTCGTGGTGACCGCCGGGGGGACCCGCGAGCGGATCGACAGCGTGCGCGCGCTGGTGAACCGCTCCTCGGGGAAGATGGGCTTCGCGATCGCCGAGGAGGCGGCGCGCCGCGGCGCGGAGACGGTGCTGATCGCCGGGCCGAGCTCGCTCGCGACGCCGCCCGGCGTGCGCCGGGTCGACGTCGAGAGCGCCCTCGACATGCGCGAGGCCGTGCACGCCGAGCTGGACGCGGCGGGCATCGTGGTGATGGCGGCCGCGGTCGCCGACTTCCGCCCCGCCCACCCCGCCGAGCGCAAGATCAAGAAGGAGGAGCTCCCCGAGGGCTCCGGACTGACCCTCGAGCTGGTGGCCAACCCGGACATCCTCCAGGAGATCAGCGCCGGGCGCGGCGCGCGCGTGGTGGTCGGGTTCGCCGCCGAGAGCCACGACGTGGTCGCGGCGGCGCGCCGCAAGATCGCGCGCAAGGGCTGCGACCTGATCGTCGCCAACGACGTGTCGCGCAGCGACGCCGGCTTCGAGAGCGATCGCAACGCGGTCTGGTTCGTCTGGCCGGGCGGCGACGTCGAGGAGCTGCCGCTGCTGGAGAAGTCCGAGGTCGCGCGCCGCCTGCTCGACCGGGTGGAGAAGCTGCGCGGGGAGCGCCGGTGAGGTGGCGGCTCGGCGCCGGCCTCGGCGCCCTCTGCATGCTCGCGGGGCTCGCGACGGGCGCCCACGCCGCGCCCCCGGCCGCGCCCGCGGCGAAGCGCAGCGGGCCGGTGTACGTGGCCCGCATCGCCGGCTCGATCAACCCCGCCTCCTCCGACTACCTGCGGAAGGCCATCAAGCAGAGCGAGCAGGAGGGCGCCGCGCTGCTCGTCATCGAGCTCGACACGCCGGGGGGCCTGGTGGCCTCCACCAAGGACATCATCCAGGCGATGCTCAACGCGCACGTGCCCATCGCGGTGTTCGTGGCGCCCCAGGGCGCCTGGGCCGGCTCCGCGGGCACCTTCATCACCATCGCCGCCCACATCGCGGCGATGGCTCCGGGCTCGAGCATCGGCGCCGCGCACCCGGTGGGGATCGGGGGAGGCTCGCCGGGCGGCGAGGAAGGCGAGGGCAAGGGCGGCGACGCCGCCTCCCGGAAGGCGGAGAACCTGCTGGCGGCGTTCATCGAGTCGATCGCCAAGGAGCGCGACCGCAACGTCGAGTGGGCGGCCAAGGCGGTGCGCGAGTCGGTGGCGGTGACCGCCGACGAGGCGCTGCGCCTGCGCGTCATCGACCTGGTGGCCGCCGACCGCGCCGAGCTGCTGCGGCGCATCGACGGCCGCGAGCTGAAGCTGGCCGGCCAGCGCGTGGCGCTCGACATCGGCAGCTCGCCGGTGAAGGAGCTGCCGATGCCGCTCCTGACGCGCTTCCTCAACGTGCTCGTCGATCCGAACGTCGCCGTGCTGCTGATGATGGCGGGCGTGCTGGGCCTCTACATCGAGTTCAACCAGCCGGGCCTGCTGATTCCGGGAATCGTCGGAGGGGTGTGCCTGATCCTCGCGCTCGTGGCGATGCAGATCCTGCCCTTCTCCTGGCTCGGGCTGCTGCTGCTGGCGGCCGGCGTGGGCCTGCTGGTGGCGGAGGCGTTCGTCACCTCCTACGGGCTGCTGTTCGTCGGCGGGCTGGCCTGCATCCTGCTGGGGGGCTCGATGCTCTTCGAGCGGCCCGAGGTCTCGGACCTGAACGTGGACTTCTGGTCGGTGCTGGTGCCGGCGGTGGTCGGGCTCGGCGGCTTCGGGGGGCTGGTGGTCTACGCCGTCGGGCGCAGCCTGGGCCGGCCCCAGACCGCGGGCGTCGGGGAGCTGCTCGGCCTGGTGGGCACGGCGGCGACCGAGCTCGGGCCGCACGGCACGGTCTTCGTGCGAGGGGAGTACTGGCGTGCGCGGGCCACCGAGCCCGTGCCCGCGAAGGAGCGCGTGGAGGTGGTCGCCGTCCACGGGCTCGAGCTGACCGTGCGGCGCGCGCCGCCGGAGGAATGACGGGGGAATCGTGCTGGGTCTTTCACCGATCATATTCGCGGGGATCGTCCTCGCGCTGCTGTTCGCGGGCGTACGGGTGCTGCAGGAGTACGAGCGGGGCGTGGTGTTCCGCTTCGGCCGCTTCGCGGGGGTGAAGGACGCCGGCATCCGCTGGATCATCCCCGGCGTCGACCGCATGGTGAAGATCAGCCTGCGCGAGATCGTGATGGACGTTCCGCCGCAGGAGGTGATCACCCGGGACAACGTCTCGGTGAAGGTGAACGCGGTGCTGTACTTCCGGGTGCTGCACCCGGAGAAGGCGGTGATCCAGGTCGAGAACTACCTGTACGGCACCTCGCAGCTCTCGCAGACGACGCTGCGCAGCGTGTGCGGCCAGGCGGAGCTCGACGAGCTGCTCGCCGAGCGCGAGAACATCAACCGCAAGCTCCAGGAAATCATCGACACCCAGACCGAGCCCTGGGGCGTCAAGGTGCGCAACGTCGAGCTGAAGCAAATCGACCTGCCCGAGGAGATGAAGCGCGCGATGGCCAAGCAGGCGGAGGCCGAGCGCGAGAAGCGCGCGAAGCTGATCCACGCCGAGGGCGAGTTCAGCGCCGCGCAGCGCCTGCAGGACGCCTCTCACATCCTCTCCCAGGAGCCCGCCGCCCTCCAGCTCCGCTACCTGCAGACGCTGACGGAGATCGCGACCGAGCGGAACTCGACGATCCTGTTCCCGCTTCCGATGGATCTGCTGCGGCCGCTCTATCAGGCGAGCGAGCGCGCCGCGCGCGAGAGCGAGCGAGGCGATCGCTGATGGCGGACGAGCGGGAGCCGCTCTCGACGGACGCGCGCGTGCGGCGGGGAGCCGCGCGAACCGCCCTCAACGCGATCACGGTGCTGGTCGCCCTCGCCGTGCTCGGCGCCTGGGCCTACACCGGCCTCTATCAGCTCGAGCCGGGGCAGGCGGCGATCATCCTGCGCTTCGGCGCGCTCGATCGGGTGGAGACCGATCCGGGGCTGCGCTGGCACCTGCCGCCGCCGCTGGCGAGCCACGAGATCCTCGCGGTGGACACCCTCGAGCGCGAGGACTTCGGGGGGGCCGACGCCGCCGAGCCGCTCTCGGGCCCGATCCTCGAGGAAGCCGCCATGCAGACGCGCGACAACAACATCGTGCACCTCGGCTTCGTGGTGCAGTACAAGGTGGGAGACCCGGTCGAGGCGCGCTTCCGGGTGGCCGAGCGGCGCGAGATCCTGCGCGACGCGGCCCAGGCGGCGATCCGCGAGATCGTCGGACGCACGTCCATCGACGGCGTGCTCTCCGAGGGCCGCGGCGCGGTGGAGCAGGAGACCCTCGAGCTGCTGCAGAAGATGCTGGAGCGCTACGAGGCCGGCGTGGAGGTGACCAGCATCCAGCTCCAGGAGGTCCAGCCGCCGCCGCCGGTGCGCCAGGCCTTCGACGACGTGATCGCCGCCGCCCAGGATCGCGACCGCCACATCCAGGAGGCGCGCGGCTACGAGAACGAGGTGGTGCCCCGGGCGCGCGGGGAGGCGGCAGAGGTCGAGTCCCAGGCCGAGGGCTACAAGGAGGCCACGGTCTCGGAGGCGAAGGGCGAAGCGGCGCGCTTCGAAGCCCTCCTGGTGGAGTACCAGCGCTCCCCCGAGGTGACGCGCCAGCGGCTCTACCTGGAGGCGATGGAGGACGTCCTGCCGAGGGTCCAGAAGCTGATCATCGAGCCGGGCACCGCGACGCTGATGCCCTACCTGCCGATCACACCGCAGCCTCCCGCCCCGGTCCGCGAGGGCAACCGATGAGGCGGCTGCTGTTTCTGGCGCTGGTGCTGGCCGCCGGCTTCGCCGCGCTGGTGAAGGCCGGGGAGTACGGAATCGGGCCCGTGGTGGTGACGCGCGAGGACGAGCAGAAGCTGATCCTGCTGCTGAAGAACCCGCGCGACGAAGCCACCACCCCCGGCTTCTCGCTCCGGATCCCCTTCCTGGAGGAGGCGCGCACCTTCGACCGCCGCTGGCTCCACCTCAACTCGAAGTCGCGGCTCGTGCAGACCATGGATCGCGAGCGCGTGGTGGTCGACAACTACGTGATCTGGCGCATCGTGGATCCGCTGCAGTTCTACAAGTCGTTTCCCACCGGCATCGAGAAGGCCGAGCTCCAGATCGACCGCGAGGTGGGCGGCAACCTGCGCGAGGTCGTCGGCCAGCACAGCATTCCCCAGGTGCTCACCGAGGAGCGCGAGCACATCATGAACCAGGTGACCGAGAAGAGCGCGCAGGCGCTGCGCCGCTTCGGCATCGAGGTTCGCGACGTGCGCATCAACCGCACCGAGCTGCCGCCCGGGGCCGAAGAGAACGTCTACGCGCGCATGCGGGCGGAGCGCGAGCGGCTCGCCCGCAAGCACCGCGCGGAAGGCGAGGAGCAGGCGCGCACCATCCGGGCGGAGGCGGACCGCCGCGCGCGGGTGATCGTGGCCGAGGCGCGCGAGAAGTCGGAGCGGCTGCGCGGCGCCGGCGACGCCGAGTCCGCGCGCATCTACTCGGACGCGTACGCCCGCGACGCGGCCTTCTACGAGTTCGTGCGCAGCCTCGAGGCGTACCGCAAGACGCTGGGCGAGGGCACCACGCTGGTGCTGCCGCCGGATCACGAGTTCTTCCACTCGCTGAATCGGGGAGGCAGCGACCTGCGGCCGAGCGCGCCGCCGCCCGTCGCCGCTCCTCCGCCCGCCGCGCCCCGCCCGCCGGTTGCGACTCGTCCGCCCGCAGCCCCTCCGCCCGCTGCGGTGCCCGAGCCCCCTCCGCCCGTCGCGGTCCCGCCGCCCGGCGAGGCGGCGGCGCCCTGAGTGGGTCAGGTCTCGACGCGCGAGAGCTGGAAGGCGCCGAGGCCGGCGAAGGCGAGCACGATGGCCCAGGGTGCGAGCGAGGCGGCCGTCGGGTCGAGCGACGCGAAGCCGGCGCCGTACTCACGCGCCAGCAGGAAGAAGAACAGGATCACCACGCCCTCGAGGGCGGGCAGGGCGAGGCTCCGCGTGCGCTCGACGCGCAGCGCGAGGGGAACGGCCAGCAGCGCGAAGAGCAGCACGAGGAGCGGGCCGCTGAGGCGCTGGTGGAGCAACGAGCGCGCGCGCGCATCCCCGGGGGCGGCGTGGACGTAGCGCGCCAGCGTCCACACCGGAAGCGCCGCGATCTCCGCCTGGAGCAGGAGCGGGCTGCGCTCCTCTTCGAGGCGAAGGGTGATCTCGCGCGCTCGCTCGACGCGGGGCGGTGCGGTCGGCTGCGAGGGGTCGAAGCTGCGCACCGTGGCGTCTTCGAAGCGCCATTCGTGCGGCGCGATGCGCCGCGCGCGGGCCGCCTGGATCAGGCGCACCAGACGCCCGCCCTCGTTGCGCTCGAAGACCCGGATGTCGCGCACCGAGTCGCTGCCGGCGTCCGCCGAGGCGATGTTGTAGACGTAGCGGCCCGTGTGGTACCAGATCGTCCCGGCGCGGAGCTCGACTCCGCCGGAGGTCGCGCCGGTGCTCTTCGCGAGGGCGGCGGAGGCGCCGACGGTGAGGGTCTCGTTGGCCAGCAGGGCGAGGATCGCGATGAAGGCCGAGGCCATGAAGACGGGGATCAGCGCCACGAGCGGCGAGACGCCGCCGGCCTTGATGGCGATGATCTCGCGGCTGCGGGCCAGCACGCCCACCGAGAAGAACGCGGCGGTGAAGGTGGCGACCGGAAGCAGGTAAGGCAGGTACACGGAGGCGAGGCGCAGCCACAGGAATCGAAGCGCGCCGAGCAGGGAGCTTTCCGCCTCGAGCACGTCCTCGAGATTGAGCAGCATGTCGATCACCAGCACCGCGAGGGCGAGGGTCAGCAGCGAGCCCGCGAAGGCGCGCAGGAACCGGGTGGCCACGTAGCGGGACAGGGTCGACACGGCCGGGAGTCTAACCATTGAGGGTCGTGGCGGGAAGCCATAGGCTCGCCGGGCCGCTCCGGCGGGGCGTGCTGACCGTGGGCAACTTCGACGGCCTGCACGTCGGTCACCAGGAGATCCTTCGCATCGTGACGGAGCGAGCCCGGGCGAGGGACGGCGAGGCTGCGGTGTACACCTTCGAGCCCCATCCCCGGAAGGTCCTGCGTCCGGCGCAGGCGCCGAAGCTGCTCACCACGCTCGAGCAGAAGCTCGAGCGGATCGACGCCGCCGGGGTGGACGTCGCGATCGTGGAGCCGTTCGACGCCGAGTTCGCGCGACGCAGCGCCGAGGACTTCGTGCGCGAGGTGCTCCACGCGCGGATCGGCCCGCGCGAGGTGTACGTCGGCTACGACTTCCGCTTCGGGCACGATCGCGAAGGCTCGATGCGCACGCTGACCGAGCTCGGGCCCCACCTCGGGTTCGCGGTCACCATCGTGCCCGAGGTGACGGTCGGCGGCCGCGACGTCAACTCGACGCGCATCCGCGAGCTGCTCGGGGAGGGCCGCGTCGAGGAGGCGCGCGAGTTGCTCGGCCGCCCCTACTGCGTGCGCGGGAGCGTGGTCGAAGGAGACCGGCGCGGGCGCACGCTCGGCTTTCCGACGGTGAACCTGGCGCCGGAGAACGAGGTGCTGCCGGCGCTGGGCGTGTACGCCGGACGCCTGCGGGTGCTCGGCGCCGCGGCGGGGGCGGAGCTGCCCGCGGTCGTGAACGTCGGTCGCCGCCCGACCTTCAAGGAGGGGGGCGAGGTGCTGGCGGAGGCCCACGTCATCGACTGGAGCGGCGACCTCTACGGCCAGCGGGTCGAGATCGGCTTCCTGCACCATCTCCGGGACGAGCGGCGCTTCCCCGACGTGGAGGCCCTGCGCCGCCAGATCGAGGCGGATCGCGACGCCGCCCGGCAGCGGCTCGGCGCCGGATGAGCGGCGTGCAGCCCAAGGCCGGACGGGGCTGGGTGCGCCGGATGCTCTCGCCGCGCATGCTGCTCTCCTTCGCGGTCACCGCCGTGGCGCTCTGGTTCGCGCTGCGCGATCTCGACTTCGGCGAGGTCTGGGTCTCGATCCGGCGGGCGAACCTGGTGCCGCTGCTGGGCCTCTCGGTGCCGGCCCACCTGGTCAACATCTGGCTGCGCGGGCTGCGCTGGCGCCACCTGACCGAGGCCGTGGAGACGATCCCGCGCGGCACGCTGGTGCGCGGCCAGGCGGTCGGCTTCATGGCGAACAACGTGTTCCCGCTGCGCGTCGGCGAGGTGCTGCGCGCCTGGTACGTCGCCCGCGAGACCAACGCCTCGGGCGCGCAGATCTTCGGCACGGTGATCGTCGAGCGCGTGGTGGACGCGATCGTGATGCTGGGGCTCGCGGCGCTGGTGCTCGGGTTCGGAGGCGCCAAAGCCGCCGGCCTCGAGACCCGCACCGTGCTGCTCCCGCTGCTGGCGCTGGCGCTGGCCCCGCTGGCGTTCGTGCTGCTGCTGCGCGTGGCTCCCGGCCGCGTCATCCGCCTCGGCTCCCGGATCTGGGACCGGGTGCTGCCCGAGGCCGCCTCCGCGCGGCTGACCACCGCCCTCCACCATCTGGCGGACGGCCTGCGCGGCCTCCAGGGGGGCGTCTCCCTCGCCTGGGTCACCGGATACTCGCTGTTCCTCTGGCTGGTGGTCTCGGTGGTGCCCTTCTGGGCCACGTTCTGGGCCCTCGACATCGACCTCGGCTCCACCTCGCGGCTGGTGCTCGCCTCCTACGCGCTCCTGATGTGGGTAGGGGCGGCGGTCGCGATCCCGTCCGCGCCGGGGTTCTTTGGCCCCTACCATGCGGCCTGCTGGTTCGCCCTCGGTCCCTTCGGGGTGTCCAAGGAGCTGTCGATCGCCCTCGGCACGCTCGCGCACGGGGTCTACTGGCTCACCACCACCCTCTGCGGCCTCCTGGTGGTCCGCAGCCGCGCCACCCCGCTCCCCGACCTCGACGCCGTCGCCCCCGAGTAAAGATCCCGGACGGGACCGCCGATAACCGTGCGGGTTCCCGAAGGTTTCCCGAGCGCGCAGGCGCAGGAGGCAAGCGCCCGCGCGCGGGCCGTTTTCGGGCCCGAGCCGCGGGGCGGGGGCGAGGTCGAGATCGTGAACGAGCGGATCGGCGAGCTGCTGGTCAAGGAAAACTTGATCTCGGCGGAGCAGCTGCGAAAGGCCCGGGAAGGGGCCAAGAGCAGCGGCGCCCGGCTCGGTGCGCAGATCACCCGTCTCGGCTTCCTGCAGGAGTCGGAGCTCTCCGACTTCGTCGCCAAGCAGTACGGCGTCCCCACCATCGACCTCGACGAGTTCGACGTCGACCCCGCGGTGATCCAGCTGATCCCGGAGGAGGTCGCCCACAAGCACACGGTGCTGCCGGTGAACCGCGCCGGCTCGACGCTGATCATCGCCACCGCCGATCCCTCGAACATCTTCGCGATCGACGACATCAAGTTCCTCACCGGGTACAACATCGAGGTCGTCGTCGCGTCGGAAGAGGCGATCAAGCGCTCGATCGACAAGCACTACGAGCAGGGCCAGAACCTCGGCGACATCATGGGCGACTTCGACGACTCGGATCTCGAGCTCGTCCATGGCGACGACGACGTCGACGTCGGGGCCCTCGAGAAGGAGTCCGAGGACGCCCCGGTCGTCAAGCTTGTGAACCTGATCCTGACCGACGCGATCAAGCGCACCGCGTCGGACATCCACATCGAGCCCTACGAGAAGGAGTTCCGGGTCCGCTACCGGATCGACGGCGTGCTCTACGAGGTGATGAAGCCGCCGCTGAAGCTCAAGAACGCGATCACCTCGCGCGTCAAGATCATGTCCGAGCTCGACATCGCCGAGCGACGGCTCCCCCAGGACGGCCGCATCAAGATGAAGCTCGGCCGCGGCAAGGAGATGGACTACCGCGTCTCGGTGCTCCCGACGCTGTTCGGCGAGAAGACCGTGCTCCGCCTCCTCGACAAGTCGAACCTGCAGCTCGACATGACCAAGCTCGGCTTCGAGGAGAAGCAGCTCGGCGACTTCCAGAAGTCGATCCACCAGCCCTTCGGGATGGTGCTGGTCACCGGGCCCACCGGCTCGGGCAAGACGACGACGCTCTACTCCGCGCTCTCGGAGCTCAACAAGACCTCGGAGAACATCTCCACCGCGGAGGACCCGGTCGAGTTCAACCTCGCCGGCATCAATCAGGTGCAGATGCACGAGGACATCGGGCTCAACTTCGCGGCGGCGCTGCGCGCCTTCTTGCGGCAGGACCCGGACATCATCATGGTCGGCGAGATCCGCGATTTCGAGACGGCGGAGATCGCCGTCAAGGCGGCGCTCACCGGCCACATGGTGCTCTCGACCCTGCACACGAACGACGCGCCCTCGACGGTCAACCGTCTGCTCAACATGGGCATCGAGCCGTTCCTGGTGGCGTCCTCGGTCAACTGCATCGTGGCGCAGCGCCTGGCGCGCCGCGTCTGCTCCGAGTGCAAGGAGCCCGACGCCGACGTGACCGTGGAGGCGCTCCAGGAGGCCGGCCTCTCGGAGCAGGACGCGCGCGGCTTCACGCCCATGCACGGGCGCGGCTGCCGCAACTGCTCGGAGACGGGCTTCAAGGGCCGGATCGCGGTCTACGAGGTCATGGTGATGGGCGAAGAGCTCAAGGAGTTCGTGCTCAACGGCGCCTCGGCGACGGAGCTCAAGCGCGAGGCGATCCGCCTGGGCATGAGCACGCTGCGGCGCAGCGTTCTGAATCTCTTGATGGGGGGGGCCACCACTTTGAGCGAGGTGTTCCGGGTCTCCTCCGCAGACTTCTAGGAGGGCATGCGGGATGGCGAACCTCCATCAGCTGCTCAAGGCCATGATCGAGAAGGGGTCGAGCGACCTCCACATCACGACCAGCACGCCGCCGCAGCTCCGCATCGACGGCAAGCTGATGCCGCTCAAGATGCCTCCGCTCTCGCCGCCGGAGACGAAGCAGCTCTGCTACTCGATCCTGACGGACGCCCAGAAGCACAAGTTCGAGGAGAGCAACGAGCTCGACCTCTCGTTCGGCGTGCGCGGCCTCTCGCGCTTCCGGGCCAACATCTTCACCCAGCGCGGCGCGGTCGCCGGCGCGTTCCGGGCGATCCCCTACAAGATCAAGAGCTTCGAGGAGCTGGGCCTTCCCAAGGTGATCACCGAGCTGGTGCGCAAGCCGCGCGGGCTGATCCTGGTGACGGGCCCCACCGGCTCCGGGAAGTCCACCACGCTCGCCAGCATGATCGACTTCATCAACACCGAGCGCAACGAGCACATCGTCACGATCGAGGACCCGATCGAGTACCTGCACCCCCACAAGAACTGCGTGGTGAACCAGCGCGAGGTGGGCGCCGACACCAAGAGCTTCCAGAACGCCCTGAAGTACATCCTGCGCCAGGATCCCGACGTGGTGCTGGTCGGCGAGATGCGCGATCTGGAGACGATCGAGGCGGCGCTGACGGTGTCCGAAACCGGCCACCTCTGCTTCGCCACGCTCCACACCAACTCCGCGGTCCAGACCATCAACCGCATCGTCGACGTGTTCCCGCCCTATCAGCAGGCGCAGGTGCGGGCGCAGCTCTCGTTCGTGCTGGAGGGCGTGCTCTGCCAGTCGCTGATCCCGCGCTCCAACGGGCCCGGGCGCGTGATGTCGCTCGAGGTCATGGTGCCGAATCCCGCGATCCGGAACCTGATTCGCGAGGACAAGGTCCACCAGATGTACTCGCAGATGCAGATCGGTCAGGACAAGTTCGGGATGCAGACCATGAACCAGTCGCTCGCTTCGCTGTACACGCGGCGCATGATCTCGCTCGAGGACGCCATGGGTCGCAGCAGCGACGCCGAAGAACTCAAGCAGCTCATCGCCCAGGGCGGCGGCGCCACGCCGGCGCGAAAGGCGGCCGGCGCGGCCTAGGCCGCACGGCTCGAAGGAGGGGACGGCATGCCGGTCTATACCTGGGAAGGGCGAACCCGCCAGGGGACGACGAAGAAGGGCGTGATGGAGGCGGCGAACGAGGCCGCCGTGATGGCGCAGCTGCGCGCGCAGTCGGTCACGCCCGTCGCGGTCAAGGTCAAGGCCAAGGACCTGATGTCGGGCATCAAGCTGCCGATGGGCGGCGTCCCGACCAAGGACCTGGTGATGTTCACCCGGCAGTTCGCGACGATGATCGACGCCGGTCTGCCGCTGGTCCAGTGCCTGGAGATCCAGGCGGACCAGCAGCCGAACAAGCGCTTCAAGGAGATCCTGCGCGACGTCAAGAGCGACGTCGAGCAGGGCTCGACGTTCGCGGACGCGCTGCGCAAGCACCCGAAGCCCTTCGACAATCTCTACACGAACCTGGTCCAGGCCGGCGAGATCGGCGGTATCCTCGACACCATCCTGAACCGCCTGGCGATCTACCTGGAGAAGGCGGAGAGCCTGAAGCGCAAGGTGAAGGGCGCGATGGTCTATCCCGCCACGATCCTCGTGGTCGCGATCGGCGTCGTGGTGCTGCTGCTGGTCAAGGTGATCCCGGTGTTCGAGAAGATGTTCGCCGACTTCGGCGGCGAGCTGCCGGGCCCCACCCAGATGGTGGTGAACATCAGCCACTTCATGCAGGAATACATCGCGATGATCCTGGGCGCGCTGGCGGCCGCGACCTTCGCGTTCTTCTGGGCGCGCAAGCGCTTCAAGCAGTTCCGCTACCGGACGGATGCGCTGTTCCTGAAGATCCCGGTGTTCGGCTCGCTGCTGCGCAAGGTGGCGGTGGCGCGCTTCAGCCGCACGCTGGGCACCATGATCTCGAGCGGCGTGCCGATCCTCGACGCCCTCGACATCTGCGCCAGGACGGCGGGGAACATGGTGATCGAGCTGGGCCTGCAGAAGACGCGCACGGCCATTTCGGAAGGCCGCACGATCGCGGAGCCGCTGGAGGCGTCCGGTGTGTTCCCGGGCATGGTGGTGCAGATGATCGCGGTCGGCGAGCAGACCGGCGCGATGGACTCGATGCTCGGCAAGATCGCGGACTTCTACGACGACGAGGTCGATACCGCCGTCGATGCGCTGACCTCGCTGCTCGAGCCGCTGATGATGGTGTTCCTGGGCGGCACGGTCGGTGGCCTCTTGATGGCGATGTACCTGCCGATCTTCAAGCTGGCAGAGAACATCAAGTAGGGCGCGTGGTCGCCACGGCTTCGCTGACGGCGGCTCCGCCCGCGCGGGAGCCGCTGCGGCGCACGCTGGTGCGTGTGGCGGCCGCGCGGCTGGTGCTCGCCATCGGCGCGCTCGCGGTCTCCGGGGCCTTCATCGGCGTCGGGAGGCCCGGGGGCGAGGCCGCGGAGACGGCGCTCTACGCCGTGCTCGGGGCGGGCTTCCTGCTCACCGCCGTCTCGGCCGCGCTGCTGCCCCTGGTTCGGCGGCTGTCGGCCTTCGCGACCGTCCAGCTCCTGCTCGACGGCGTGCTGGTGACCGCGCTGGTGCACTTCTCGGGCGGCGCCGACAGCTTCTTCAGCTTCCTCTACCTCCCGATCACCCTCTATGCCGCGATCCTGTTCGAGCGCCGGGGCGCCTACGGCTCGGCGGCGCTGGCCTCGGCGGGCTACGGCCTGGCGCTCTGGGCAGCGGAGCGAACCGGGACGCGCGAGCTGTTCGGCGGCCCGGCGCCGGGCACGCCGCTGTTCGCGCTCTGGGTGGTGCACACGGCGGCGCTGCTGCTGGTCGCGCTGCTCGGCACCGCGCTCGCGCGCGAGCTCCGCATCGCGGGCGAGCAGCTCGAGAAGAGCACCTCCAGCCTGCGCCGGCTCCGGGACCTCCACGAGCGCACCGTCGAGAGCCTGACGAGCGGCCTGCTCACCACCGACCTCGAGGGCCGCATCACCTCGTTCAACCCCGAGGCCGAGCGGATCTCGTGCTGGCGGGGACAGGAAGCGATCGGGCGGGACGTGGAGGAGGTGTTGCCCGGGGCGCGCGAGATCGTGATGGCGCCGCGCGCCGGGGGCGGTCGGCCCCGGGCGCGCATGGCCTTTCGCGACCGGCTCGGGCAGGAGCGCCGGCTCGGCCTCTCCGGCGGCGTGCTGCGCTCCGCCGACGGCGAGCCGGGCGGGTGGGTGGTGATCTTCCAGGACGTCACCGACGTGATGCGGATGGAGGCCGAGCTGCGCCGTTCCGAGCGACTCGCCGCGACCGGACAGCTGGCGGCGAACATGGCCCACGAGATCCG
>Ga0105106_10001921_pt1 | contig 14855 bp, 12 predicted proteins | sample PPLLaktember2015_5_FD_79109 | JGI IMG/M metagenome (GOLD analysis project Ga0105106, IMG submission 79109) | Freshwater sediment microbial communities from Prairie Pothole Lake near Jamestown, North Dakota, USA - PPLs Lake P8 Core (1) Depth... | ecosystem: Environmental > Aquatic > Freshwater >...
ATTCCCTTACCCTGCCCATCGGAGCCGCCCTCTTCACCGCTATGATGTTCGCCTCCGCTTACAAGGTCCTCTCCGGACGGGGTGTGCGCTGGAAAGGCCGAACATATCAATAATATTTCCTTCCCATCATCTGGCTACCGCCTCTGCTCTTCTGGTTCCCACATTCTGCTTAAGACCTCACACCAATTCCATCTACTCATATCTTGAATTGGAACAGGACGATCAGGGAAACCTGCCCGTCGTGTTCCAATTCAAGGAAACCATCACCGACTGGACACACCCCGACTCAGGCGCCCCGCTGCTTAAAGCTCAGCACCCCGAATACGAGATCTACACCGCCGACAGCACCCACTACACCGCCGGGGTCTCCTGCGCCGACTGCCATATGCCTTACACCCGTGACGGCGCCTCCAAATATTCTGATCACAAAAATCGCAGCCCGCTGCTCAACTCTGAGGCGGCCTGCGGCGTCTGCCACACGGATGTCGATTACGTCACAACCCGGGTCAACATGATCCAGCTGCAGGTCTTCACCACCCTGATCAACACCGAGGATGCCATCCTGGACGCCATCGCCGGGATCAAGACCGCCGGCGAGACGAGCGGCGTGGACGAGGGGCTGCTCACCCAGTCGCGCGAGCTGCACCGTGAAGCCCAGATGTACTGGGATTTCGTCGCTGCTGAGAACAGCATGGGCTTCCACAACCCGGAATACGTGCTCACCACCCTCTACCACGCCACCGACGTCGCCCGTCAGGCCCAAGTCACTGCCCTGCAGGCCTTGCCCTGATTTATCTTTACCTGATAAAACAGACTGTCAGCCACACACCGCTAGGTACCTTCAAAGGCCAACGCACCTGACTATCTGTTCTGGATGATTTGCATGATTACCCGAGACTGGTTACCCGTACATCACTCGATCCGGGTCCCGGTCGATCTCCCATGGGTAGACGATGTACACATCTGTCACCGCGGCATAGAAATCCGGGCGGACAGCTCCAAACAGGGTGCGGTGAGGATTGAAATGCATCACGCAGGTCGATGGGAAGCCGCCCGCTGCCGAGATGCGGTTCTTTACCGCAGTGATCGTCCGGCCTGAGCCCCACACATCGTCCACCACCAGGCAGCGCTTTCCACGCAGCAGCTCATCTTCCGGGAACTGGATAAAGCGCGGCCACGCAAACAATCCACTGCGCTCACGCTCGATCTCGGCCGGGAAATCTACCGCTGCAGTCAAAATACTTTTAATCCCTAACGCCTCAGCTAACAGTCCCCCGGGGATGACCCCACCCCGCGTGATGATCACCATGACCTCGAATTCACCCTCGAATTGCGGGGTCAGGTAATCGATCAGTTTATCTACATCGTTCCAGGTCAGCGCTTCCCGACGAATTGGAGGCATAGGTCAATTTCCTCTTGTTACGGCAGCACGGCTGCCAGTGGTGCCGGGGCATTCACCTGACCTGTATCACCACTCTGACGGGCACGTTCAACATCCCGCGCCCACAGGTACAGGCAGGTGTGATATGCCGTGGACGTGTAAGAGCCAATCACGGTTGCAGCCAGGATGAATGGTGTCGCCACCAGGATTCCTACGGATACCCCCGTTACCCAGGCCCAGGGTGCCTGCCCCCCGACGGTCACAATCCCCAGACCTGCTCCGAATCCCAACCCGATCCCCACCACCCCAAGTAGGAAACCGATCAATCCGGTTACGGCTTTTACTCCCACGGTACTGATCCCTACCAACAGCAGGTTGTCCTTAACGATTTGAGTGGCCCGCTTCAGTCCACCTTGCAGGTTGACATCCTCGATCACCATTGCCGGTAGCACCAGAAAAACCGCTTCAGTCCACACCGCGTCCAGGATCCCGGCCAGGGCATTGCGCGCCCCGCTTTGCCCTTTGCCCTTGATAAAATTTTTCACCAGGTTTACCAGGGTGGAGGCTCCCGCCAGGCTGGCGATGTCCCAAAAATCTCGCCGTACGATCGCCCAGGCTTTATCAATTCGCCCATCACCTTCTGACAGGTACCCATAGATCAGGTACACGGTCATCGCTGAGAAGAGATAGCCCACCAGGTACTGCACAAAAACCAGGACTGCTCCCATGATGTAGATGATGGGCTGCCCAACTTTGGTCTCTCCCAGTAAAAATCCAGCTATCCCCATTGGGATGATGGCAATCAGCGAGACGATGAATCCCGCGATCAGAGAATATATCGATGGCTTCAGCAGGTCTTTATCCGCCCACGCCATTCTCCACGACTGCTTGAGAAAATCAAATCCACGCTTAAAGCTCTCCATGAGTGCTCCTCCTTGGTTGGAAGCTGTGAGTGATTAGCTCTTATTATTGAGCTAATTACTAATAGCTATTATAGCAAAGATGGTGCATCTACTTCAATCCGCCAATCAGGCAGGCTGCGCCCCCGTAACATTGCCGCTGGGTCCGGTCCCCTCAGGACGATCTGCCAGCGATACAGTCCATTTAACCGGTTAAAAAAGCACGGAGCTGGACCGATTATTTGTATAGAATTGTTTCCTGTTTCACCCATCCAGATCTTGATCTTCTGGTTTAGCGTTGCAGCAGCCTGCTCTGCTTGATCAGCGTTGCGGTGGCGGTATTCAAGTCGCACCAGCCGTGCGAAAGGTGGATAACCCAGTTGTCTGCGATAGGTCAATTCCTGCCGGTAGAAAGCCGCGTAATCATGCCCTGCTGCCGCCTGAATGACATAATGTTCTGGCATGAATGTCTGCAAGATCACCTGCCCACCCAGCGGACTTCGACCAGCGCGTCCGGCAACCTGCGTCAGCACATTAAAGGTTCGCTCGGCTGCTCTCACATCCGGCAGGCTTAACCCCACGTCTGCCAGTACTACCCCTACCAATGTCACCAGCGGCAGATCGAGACCTTTGGCGATCATCTGTGTCCCCACCAGCACATCTGACTGGTGAGTGGCGAACTGGTTCAGGATCGCCTCATGTGCTCCCTTGGTGCGCGTCGTTTCGAAGTCCCAACGCAAGGTACGCGCCTCCGGGAAGAGTTGTTGGACTTCTTGTTCTACCCGTTCGGTGCCGGTGCCATACTGTCGAATGCGTTCACTCTGGCACTGCGGGCAGGTCTTGGGCAGTTGGCGCTTGAATCCGCAATAATGGCAGGTCAATCGGCTCATTCCGTCCTGGTGATCAACGTGCAGCGTAAGCGGTACCTCACAGCGCGGGCACCGCAGTGTGTGCCCGCAGTCCCGGCAAAAAACATAGGTGGCGCTGCCACGCCGGTTGAGGAATAAGATCGCCTGCTGGCCATTCTGGAGTGTCTCTTCCAGGGCAGCCCGCAAGGAGCGACTGAAGATGGAGCGGTTTCCAGCCTGCAGCTCCAGACGCATATCCACCACCTCCACCGGAGGTAATTCGATCGTCTCAACCTGAGGACCAGCCGGGCGGTAGCTCGACACCAGACCCAGGCGTTCGACAAGCGCCCGCACTGCCTGTCGGTGCGCCAGAATGCGCTGCGGTAAGCTCAATTTCTGATAATCGCCCTGCTCAGCCAGATATTGGCTGACAATATCCGGGGTGGCTGACCCCAGCAGGCAAACCGCTCCCGCCAATCGGGCATATCGCACCGCGGCATCTCGGGCATGGTAGCTGGGCGGAATGTCCGCTTGGTAATATGTATCATCATGGAATTCATCGACCACTACCAGTCCAGGATTCTCAAACGGCGTGAACAATGCGCTGCGTGGCCCAACGACCACACTTAACTGTCCCTGGCGTGCCCTCCGCCAGGTATCATAACGCTCACCCGCAGACAGGCGCGAATGCACCACTCCCACCTGACCTGGGAATCGGGACATGAAGCGCCGCACGGTTTGGGGTGTCAGGGCGATCTCCGGCACCAATACCACCGCCTGCCGTCCCAGGCGTAGGGTCTCGGTTACCGCTTGCAAGTAGATTTCTGTCTTACCGGAGCCGGTCACCCCATGCAGCAGATAGGGTTTTACCGGTTTTCCCTGTGCGGCCGCTTGCAATCCATCACGGATGTTCTGCCAGATTTCTTGCTGGTCAGTGGTCAGTTCTGGCGGTTCGGCTGGGACGAACTCCAGATCAACCAACGGATCTCTCCAGGTTTCAGCCTCACCTAAACGAACCAGCCCGCGCTCTTGTAGGGCTTTAAGATCACTCAAGTTGCCGCTGCTCTCGGCGTACAACCAGGATGCCTCGACCGGTCGCGCCTCCCGGAGCAGTGCCCGCAACATCGCCTGGCGGCGCGCTTCAGCCGGGGAACCTTTGCGTGCCAGGTTATCCATTTGCTCCAGGGCGGTCTCAGCTGTGCAAGCCAGGGAAGCTGTGCGCACCAGTTTTGCTTGCACGGCTGGTGCCGGTAACACCGCTTCAGCTTTCAGCATTCCAATCCGCACTAATTTTCGAATCGAGGCGCGCCAGTCCACCCGCCGAAAAGCAGCATCCAGTTGCCGCCCACGCAATGGGCCGCGCTGATCTAACTGGTTCAGGATGCGTTTCTGTAATGGAGTAAAACTTAGCCCACTGGGCTGCCCCGAGCGGATCACCGTCGTATACAGCGTATCTGCCTGCTGAGCCAGTCCGGGTGGCAGCATCAGACTGATGCATGCAGCTAGCGGTGCCAGGGTGGCCTCTGATAGTTCTTTTGCCAGTTCGATCTGCATTGCTGTCAATGCAGTTTGCTCATCCAACAAAGCCGTTACCGGTTTCGTCTGGCTTACCTCCGGTGTGTCCACGAACTGAAATACCACCCCTTGCACCTGCTGCCGACCGAATGGCACCTCCACCAGGTGCCCCGGTTGGATTACCCCTTCCAATTCTGTAGGCAGATGGTAATGAAATGTCCCCGTCACCTGGGGGACATTTACGGATACTTCCACATAACTCGTCATTGCCAGCCCATTCGTTACTGCGACCTCATACTAAATCTTTCACTCTGATTAACCTCAACTGATCAATGCGCAGCCCATCCATTGACTCCACTTTGATCTTCACCCCACCTGCCTCGACCACATCCCCTGTCTTAGGAATGTGACCCAGTTTACCCATCACGTAACCGGCAATGGTATCGTAATGTGGGTCGATCAGGTTGAGACTCAATGTATGATTGACCTCCTCGATAAGTGTCAATCCATCGATCAAGGTGGTCCCATCCGGCATAGTTTGGAAATCCAACGATACAGATTCGAATGGATCACCCACCTCTCCAACGATCTCTTCCAGCAGATCTTCCAGGGTCACCAATCCGGCGGTTCCCCCGTATTCATCTAGAACGATTGCAATGTGCTGCCGGTTATCGCGAAACTGATGCAGTAGCTGATTGACCGACAGAGTCTCGGGCACGTACAGTGTATCCCGCGCCAGTACCCGCGCTGTTTTATCATGCCCATCTTCCTGGGTGATTATCCGCAGCAAGTCCTTGACATGTAAAATACCCAGGATCTGATCCAGATCATCCACATAAACAGGAATTTTGGTGAATGAATGCTCTGTTACCAGCTGGATCACATCATCAAGTGGTGTGTCGGCTTCCACCCCAATTACTTCCATCCGCGGGATCATCACCTGGCGCACCAGCAGATCGCCAAAATCGAAAATGGCGTGCAGCATCTCGCTCTCATCCGCTTCAACGACCCCACCCTTAGTACTGGCTGTCACCAGCATCTTCAGCTCAGCCACCGAATGGACGAGCTGGTGTCCTGATGCTGGCTGGACGCCTACCAAGCGTAGCAGTGCATTGCCTGTGCCATTTAAGAGAATAATGACTGGCTTGAAAATCCATTCGGTCCACAAGGTTGGGCGTGCCACAACCAGCGATGTCTTTTCCGGATCCTGCAGTGCAATAGATTTAGGCGCCAGCTCACCAACCACCACGTGCAGAAATGTGATAATTGCAAACGAAAATCCCGCTGCGATGCTGTGTGAAACATCCGTTTGTATCTCTACAGGAAACAGTCTTACTAATGGATAGAGCCAGTGAGACAGCGCCGGCTCGCCGATCCAACCCAGACCCAGGCTGGCCAGAGTAATTCCCAACTGCGTCGCGGCGATCACCCGATCTGGATTTGAGATTGCCTTCTGTACGGCCAGCGCCGATGTGTTCCCCTGCGCTACCAGCTCAGCGATGCGTGTGCGGCGCACACTTACCAGAGAAAATTCTGCTGCCACAAAAAAACCGTTCGCAGCCACCAACAGCACCACAACCAGTAACTGTAACAACGCCGTGCCAATCGAATCTTCCATGCTCTCTGTGTACTATATCTCCTGTTCTTGCCTGCTGCGTAATATTACTGCTGCCCCATATCCAACAACTTCGGTCAGGTCGCCGGTAACCGCCCCGGAAGTGGCATGCTGGAGGATCTTCACACTGTCGGCGCCTAGGTCTTTAGCAGCCCACAATACAGCTGCCAGAGCACCCCGTCCACAGGCAAATCCCTTGCCCAGCTCCTCTGCCATCAGTACTCCTGCCGGGTCAAAGACTTCCACACAGCGCAGAACCTCCGCATCCAGTCGGTCCGCCATCGACTGCGGATACATATGCGAGAGATCCGTGCTGGCAACCAGGAGCGCCCGCCGACCCTGGAGTGTCTTTGCCAGCGCCTGGCCCAGGACGTGCGTCACCTCCGCGTCCTGCGCTCGCACCATCAACGGTAGCAGCTTGAATTCACTGCCCAGGGTGCGCTGCAAGAAAGGCAGCTCGATTTCCAGCGAATGCTCCGGGTCTCGCCGGATGCGCGCCAACCCAAATCCCAAATTCTGTTCGAGCTGTTTATCCAACTCCTGGAGCGCTTCATGATCGACAGGGATGATTCCCAGCGGTGTCTCGTATGCCGCGTGCCCGGTGGTCAGCAGCTCTTGCGGATAAGGATAATGCATTGGCGATACAACCGCCACCACATCCGGTTGCAGCCCGCGCAGTGCCGCGAAGGCATATCCCGCCACTGCTCCAGAATAAATATGCCCAGCGTGAGGTGCCATTACCCCTACCACTTCACCTATCAGTTTGGGTAAGTGAGCATCATTAATAAAATGGTCTATGCTATTCGCCAGCTGTTCCGGGTCATCCGTGTACCATTTTCCGGCGATTGGTGAAGGCCGGATATCAATTTTACTGTTCATCCTCCATATCCTTCCTGTCTGATTGATTGTAGCATAAAAAGTATTGCTGAAATGACATTCAACACTATACACCTCACCTTTCTCCGATTACAATCGCAAAATCAATACCGGAGGCTGCCCATGCACTATCCCATTGACTACTCAGACACCCCCATCCGCCTGTTCAAATCCGATTTTCTCGAATTCTTCACCCACATCAGCCCGGTCGCTGTTACCATCATCTGGCTGCCGGTGATCATCTTCTTCTTGGTCCGTGCCTTCATCATCAATCCCTTCTCGGGTTTCCCCTGGCACATCCTGCTTGGTTTTATTCTGGGCATATTCTTTTGGACATTTACTGAATATACTCTGCACCGCTTTCTATTCCATTTGAACCCACGCACTCCCGCTATGGAGCGTATCGCCTATTTATTTCACGGCATCCACCACCATCAGCCACAGATCAAAACCCGCCTGGTCATGCCACCCGTGGTCAGCGTCCCCCTGGCATTCTTGTTTTTCGGCCTGGTTTACCTGGTTGTGGTTGTGCTGCTCAATGCACCCATCTGGTTTGAACCATTGATGGCTGGCCTGATGCTTGGCTACTTGATTTACGACCTGATCCACTATGCCACACACCATTTTCCGATGAAGCGCGGCTACCTGAAATTTCTGCGTAAATACCATATGCAACACCACTATAAGACTCCTAAACAACGCTTTGGCGTTAGCTCTCCGCTGTGGGACTACGTCTTCGGTACACACCCCACCGACTGACATGAAATCTTATCGCAAAGAACTCTGGTTCGACCTCCCGGCACGCCGCGGGTTTATCAATATCACACCCCAGGTTGAAGCCTGTTTGCGTGAGAGCGGCATTCAAGAGGGCTTTGCTCTGATCAACCCAATGCACATTACCGCATCGGTTTTTATTAATGATAATGAAAGTGGCTTACACCATGATTATGATGTGTTCTTGGAAAGAATAGCGCCTCACGAACCCACCAACCAATACTGGCACAATCGCACTGGTGAGGATAATGCTGATGCCCATATTAAGCGTCAGATTATGGGTCGCGAAGTAGTCGTTGCTGTGACCGATGGGAAATTGGACTTTGGAACCTGGGAGCAAATTTTTTACGGCGAGTTTGATGGCCGCAGGCGCAAGCGTGTACTGGTCAAGATTATTGGAGAATAAATTCCAGGCAGATGTAACTATCCTCACCTCTTTCAGGGACCTGCACCTGCCACCAGCTCTACACGTACCAGGTTAATCCCTGCCAGCTCGGTGAAGCGAAAAATCCCTTCTAACTTGGGGTAAGCTCGGTCGGAATAAACCGGCGTCCCTTGCTGCAGTATCTGCGATATTTCCTGCATCAGGCTCTCAGTAAGCGTCCCTTCACTCTCTCCAGGAATATTTTCCAGGATGCGCACGCCTGGCTGGCGGCCTTCTACCTGGGCGACAAAATAAGTAGCATATAGTGTTTTCCAATCCATGAGCAGCACGCTATCCGATTCAACCTGCTCCAGCCGTCGCTCCGCCAGCGTCCGCGGCTCCAACAGGTCCTGTACCGGGTAGGTATCCTCATCTTTGGTCACAAAGGTGGCGACACCTGCCTGGAGAGCTTGCCAGCGCGCAGTCCAGTAAGGCGACAGGAGCGCCCACGCCAGCAGTGAGATCCCCAGCACCTGCACCATCCGGACCAGATAGGGCGGTTGCGCCTTCAGGGCTGCCTGCCCGCAACTCAATATCCAGCTCACCCCTACCCCCGCGGCAATCCCGATCAGCAGATAAGTGCTCACAAAAAAGACATATTTCCCTGGCCCCATGTAGTTTACAATCAAGAATAGCAGCATCGCCCCATACAGCACCAGGAAAGCCCCCCATGCCCGCCGCTGAAGCAGGATCGTCACACACCCGATCATCGCCAGGGGGAAAACCCATATGGCCAGGTCATATTTGAGTAGATACTTGAGATAATACTCTAACTCCGCTAACATAAAAGATATATTCCCGGAGAACAGCGAGTCATGCCACTGCGCGCCAAAAACAGTTGCTGTGAGCTGTTCGATGGGAGTATCCAGGTCGCTGGCGTCCAGAGCCCACGCCGAGTGCGAGGGGAGCAGGGTCACATGCACATAGCTCGTGGGTGGATCGTGCCACACAAGCGCCAGGGTTGCCAGCAAGAAAACCACCGCGCCTGCCAGCGCGCCTGTCAGGCCTGCGCCTAGAGTACGCCCCCATTGCCGGGCTGGCTGATGCGAGGCGATAAGCGTCCAGCAGACGAACAACCCCATTGCCGGCGCCATCACCACCACCGTAATGTGCAGACTCAACCCTACCAGGAAAGCCGCCAGGAACAGCCAGCGCAGGCGGCGCGTCGGGTCGTTCTGCCAGGCGAAAAGCAGCAGCAAAGCTGCCAATAGCGTGAACGCTGCCAGGGTGTAAACCTCAGCGATCACTGTTTGCGACCAGAAAGTCCTGCCGATTCCTACGATCACTGGGCCCAGGATCGCCCCGCAGCGGCTTCTCGTCATGAGGCGGATCATCCAGTACATGCCCATGAGCGCCAGTGCGCCCATGACCGCCGAAAGCAGGTTCACCCGCCAGGCGAGATTCTGCAAGGGCAGCCAGGTGAAAACCTTCGCCAACAGCAGGTAAAGCGCATACCCACTGGGGTGGGCCACGCCAAGTGTAACCGCCAGTGTCTGAAATTCAGCACTATCTCCATACAGAATACCCGGCGCCAGTGTGCGCCAATAAGCGCCCAGGCTGCCCGCCCCCAGCAGCAGAACCGCCAGAATATCCCAGCGGTCCAGAGGCCTGTTTCCAGCGGCTGGTAGAGAGGGAAAATGCAGAGCACGGGATTTCATGGCAATATTATATCAGCCACCCCTCCTGTGAATCTGCGGTGAGAACCAGGGCTTGATATCATATTCACAAGCATATATTTAAAATAGAGGATCATGAGTTTGTCAAAATCCGCTTGACACACCTGACCGATTGGAATATATTAGACCAATTATATCCAATACGAATCAGGTAGAAATAAATATGCCTTCAGACCAACTCCTCCCCGAAGAAACCCTCGACCCCCAGGACTGGGATGCCTTCCGCACGCTCGCTCACCGTATGCTGGATGACATGCTCGATTTCCAGCAGCAGGTGCGTCAGCGTCCCGTCTGGCAGCCCGTTCCAGAAGTTGTAAAAGCATTCCTGAAGCAGCCCTTACCCCTCACGGCACAATCCCACGAGCAGGTTTACCAGGATTTTCTGGAGAATGTGCTGCCGTATCCAATGGGTAATCCTCACCCGCGCTTCTGGGGGTGGGTGATGGGCAACGGCACACCATTTGCCGCCATGGCTGAGCTACTTGCTGCCACCATGAATCCCAATATGGGCGGCGGCGACCATGGCGCCAATTATGTCGAGGCACAGGTGATCGATTGGCTCAAAGAGATGTTCGGTTACCCAGGGGACGCCAGCGGTCTGTTGCTCAGTGGTGCTTCGATGGCCAACCTGGTTGGATTGACTGTCGCGCGCAACACCTTGGCTGGTTATGATATTCGCAAAGAAGGCTTGCGATCTGGTCAAAGGCAGATGGTTGTTTACGCCTCCCAGGAAGTACATAGCTGCGTACATAAGGCTGTCGAGCTGTTAGGGCTTGGGCGCGACGCGTTACGCCTGGTCCCTGTTAACCTGGATTATGAGATGGATCTGAAGGCATTGGAAGCAGCGATTTCTGCCGACCGGGCAGCTGGGTTTCAGCCGATTTGCGTAGTTGGTACCTCTGGTACAGTCAATACTGGCGCTATTGACGACCTGCAAGGTATCGCCGATATCTGTCAGCGTGAAGGGCTATGGTTCCATGTGGATGGAGCGATTGGGGCAGTAGCCATACTCTCACCCGAGGTGCAGGCTTGTGTAGAAGGATTGCAGCGCAGCGACTCATTAGCGCTTGACCTGCACAAGTGGATGTATATGCCTTTCGAGGCTGGCAGTGTGCTGGTGCGTAGCGAGCCAGCCCACCGCAAAGCGTTCTCGTTGACACCTGATTACCTGGCGCATGCCGAGCGTGGGTTGGCTGCTGGTAAGTTGTGGTTCAGCGACTACGGTCTACAGCTCACCCGAGGTTTCCGTGCACTGAAGGTGTGGATGTCACTTAAAGAGCATGGCGTGGGTAAGTTCGGGCGTCTGGTCCAACAGAATATGGCACAGGCGCAATACCTGGCTCAGCTTGTTGATGATTCTCCCCAGCTGGAACGCCTGGCTCCTGTCCAGCTCAATATCGTTTGTTACCGCTTTAACCCAGGTGGATTAAATGATGACGAGTTGAACCGTCTGAACCAGGAGTTGCTGATCCGTTTGCATGAAAGCGGGATTGCTGCACCTTCATACACTACCCTGGAGGGCAGATATTGCCTGCGGGCAGCGATAACGAATCACCGCAGCCGGCGTGAAGATTTCGACATCTTGGTAGGAGCCACCACGCGCCTCGGCAGTGAGATCATGGCTGAAACCTCTTAGCCCAATCGTCACAGAGCGTCTTCACTTACTTGGTGCCGCGAATTCATTCGCCTCCTCCACCAGTAGAGACGTAATATTTAGCGTTTCTACCACCACACTTCGCTGATTCGTTGATCCACTGATTCGCCTCTCCCCTTCTTTTATGATATACTTGCGCACAATCGAAAACTACAGGCATAGAAGAGGACGAGTATGCGCCAATGCGGCGGCTCAGAGAGCGGTAGCTGATGAAAACCCCGCCCGTGCGCCAGCGCTGAATGGACCTCGGAGCCGCAGGGCTAAACCGCTCAAATGGGAGTAACCCCCGCCGGAGCTGCCACCGTTATCAGGGCAAAAGGTATCGCCACTCTGAGCCGTACCTGACGTGAAGCTGGCTTATTCACCCCCGCGTTTCACCGGCGGGGGTTTTAATTTATTAGGAGGCAACTATGCTGAAAATCTCATTGACCTATTGTGCAGTCTGACACTACACCGATCGAGCTGCCAGTGTGGCAGCCGAACTGCTGAAGGAGTATGAACCCGAGATCGAATCCTTCACCCTCATCCCTTCTGACGGCGGGTGCTTCGAGCTCGTCGTCAACGACCATTTATTGTACTCCAAGCTGCTCACACACCGGCATGTCGAGCCCGGAGAGTTAGCTGGCATACTGAAGAAATATCTAGAAGGAGGTGGCGCATGACCACCAATAAGAAAGGCCGCGTTTTTTCCGGCGCTCGCCCCACCGGGCGGCAGCATCTGGGCAACTACCTGGGTGCCATCAAAAACTATGTCGCCCTGCAGGATGATTACGAGTGCGTCTACTGCATCGTCGACCTGCATGCCCTGACAACCGTCGAGGACACCCTCAACCTGCGCCAGAATACTTTCGAGATGGCGTTGGATTTCCTCGCCGCCGGTATCCGTCCTGCCGAGACGATCATGTTCGTCCAATCACACGTTCCGCAGGTTACCGAACTGCACACCATCCTCTCCATGGTCACCCCAATGGGCAAGCTGACCGACCTGCCCACCTTTAAGGAAAAAGTTCGCCAGAATCCACAGAATGTTAATTACGGCCTGGTCGGCTATCCAGTATTGATGACCGCCGACATCGTGCTTTACAAAGCCAACATCGTCCCCGTCGGCGTAGACCAGGCACCTCATTTGGAGTTTGCCCGTGAGACCGTGCGCTCATTTAACCACCGCTACAACACAAACGTTTTGATCGAGCCGGCCATGAAGAACACGGAAGTGCCCAAGGTGCTTGGAATTGATGGTGTTGAGAAGATGAGCAAAAGCCTCAACAACCACATCGAACTGGCTGCCACCCCCGAGGAGACTCAGGCACGCGTGATGCAGATGGTCACCGACCCACAGCGCATCCGCCGCACTGATCCAGGCCGGCCCGAGGTCTGTAATGTCTTCTCCATGCACAAGCTTTTCTCCTCCCCGGATGAGATCGCCATGGTTGACCGCGAATGCCGCAGTGCTGGCATCGGCTGTGTAGATTGTAAGATGCTCTTCGCCAGGAACCTCAACACCCACCTTGCCCCTTTCCGCCAACGCCGCATTGAGCTGGCCAGGGATATGGACAACGTGCAGGCTATCCTGGATGACGGCGCCCGTCGCGCCCGCCAACTCGCCGAGCAGACCATGGTCGAAGTTCGAGCCGCCGTGGGCTTGCCGTAACCATACGGCTGTGGAGTTAGAAAAAACATGGACGATGATCATTGTAGTAACGACTTCAGTCGTTGCTGGCATACACTCTCCCGCCAGGTGGTCTCTGACCAATCCCCCTGGCTGGTGGTCGAGCAACACACGGTAGAGTTGCCATATAGGCGCCAGATCCCGGACTGGACCTGGATCAACACGCCTGACTACATCAACGTCGTTGTGCCAATAACCACAGGAAACCTGTCAGGTCTTCTTTGATACCTCCCCGCGAAAGAACATACTAATGCGATTGATCCTCCAGCGTGTCACCTCCGGCAAAGTCACCGTAGATGGCAAGCCCATCGCCGCTATCGGTCCCGGCATGGTCATTTTACTCGGCATCGCCCACACGGATGGCGAAACCCAGGCCCATACCCTGGCGGAGAAGGTCACCCACCTGCGCATCTTCGAGGATGACCAGGGCAAGCTCAACCGCTCCATATTGGAGGTTGGCGGGCAGGCACTGGTCGTCTCCCAGTTCACTCTATATGCTGATACACGCAAAGGCCGCCGTCCATCCTTCACCGATGCCGCCCTACCCGACATCGCCCGCCCACTGATTGAACGTTTCGTTACCATCCTGCGCGAGCTGGGTGTCCCCACCCAAACTGGTGAGTTTGGCGCTCATATGCTGGTTGAGATAACCAACGATGGCCCAGTCACCATCCTGCTCGATGCCAATTAACCTATAAATTTATGTTAACTAAGCTTTGCCCACCAGCGCTCTGAAAAATAACTTCGTATTGAAACCCTGCCCCGAAAGCAACGCCTGAGCACGGAACATCCCCGCTACCGACCGTACCACCAATACGGCTGTCCCCGCCAGCAGAACCAGCGCCAGCACTGGCTGCCACAGTGGCACATCGCCAGCCGAGAGGCGGGTCATCATTGCCACCGGCGCGGTCAGTGGGAATAGACTCATAATAATCGAAACCGTTCCATGCGGCTCGCTGATAAGAATATTGATCAGGAACATCGGGATCATCAGCGGCGAGATTACCACCATGGTCGCCTGTGAAGCCTCCCGCATGTTGGGTACCAGCGCTCCCAATCCAGCCATCAGGCTGGCATATACCGCATATCCCAGCAGGAAAAATACCAGACCCCAGACCAGGAAGGATGGCGGTAGTTGGAATGCTTCCGGCAGACTGAAGGTCTGCCCACTGCGTGCCAACAGCAGACGCCCGGTACCCACCCAGATCAGCGTCTGCAACAAGCCTAGCAGTCCCAGCCCGATGATCTTACCGGTCAGTAGCTGTCTGGGCGTCACCGAGACCATCAGCAGCTCCATCACCCGATTCTCCTTCTCCTTTGCTACGCTGCTCAATAGCAGACTGGCTGCCCCCAGGATCACAATATAAAAGATGATCGTTACTGCGTAGGGCAAAAAGAAAGACATGGCGTTATTCTGATCCCGCTGCGGCTCTGATGCCAGGGAGATCTCCTTCAGGTACAGCGGTCCATTGACCAGCATCGCTAGCTCAGCATCTCCACCCAGCATGTTCACCTGCAGCACCC
>Ga0105106_10001922_pt1 | contig 14853 bp, 15 predicted proteins | sample PPLLaktember2015_5_FD_79109 | JGI IMG/M metagenome (GOLD analysis project Ga0105106, IMG submission 79109) | Freshwater sediment microbial communities from Prairie Pothole Lake near Jamestown, North Dakota, USA - PPLs Lake P8 Core (1) Depth... | ecosystem: Environmental > Aquatic > Freshwater >...
GCGCCGGGTGGCGCAGGAAGACGTCGAGGGTGATCTCGTCCGCGCCCGCCGACGCCGCGGTTCTGGCTTCGTCGATCGACCAGACCTCCGTGACGAGGCGCGGGGTAGCGGGCGCCAGCGCGCCACCAACCTCGACCGCGAGCGCCGCGTCGATGCGGGCCGCCCGTTCCTCGTGGACTCGATGGCCGCGCGTCTCGCGAAGCGAGAGCAGGAGGCGTACGGCCTCCTGACGCAGATCGTTGAGCACGCTGACGGGCAGGAAGAGCGCCCCCTCCAATTCGGCGATATCGATCGATCCCAGCTCGAACGGGGTCTCCCCCAGGCGCCCGAGCTGCTCCCGGAGGCGAGCGACGTCGAGCGCGTGGCGCTGGGCCTCTGCCAGCGGAACCATGCTCCGAACCGTGACGCTCATGCCGTCGCCCATGAAGGTGAGCTCGAGCGGAGCGCCTTCGGCGCCGGAGGCCGAGACGTCGAGAACCGTCTTCGGAAGGGGGGCGTTCGCCTCGGCCGCGCCGTACGAGCTTCGCGCACGCTCGAGCAACGCGCCCTTCGAGGTGATGAGCACCGTCCATCCGGCGGTCACGTGTCGCTCGGCCGGCACGGCGATCAGCTTCTGGCCGCGCTCCGAAGGCAGCTCGCGCACGTGCCGGACCACGAAGCCCGTCGAGCCGTGGCCGGAGCCAGCCGGGTGCTCGAAGCCGAGACCGTCACCAGCCTCGATCGGCTGGGTGACCGCCAGCACCAGCTCTCCGCGTTCCATTCGCAGCACCTTACCCGCCACGACCCCGCGATTGTCGGGCTGCGTGCGCGTCACGTAGCTCTTCCCTTCCCTTCCGCCGAGCATCCCGCCGGTGAACCCGCGCGAATAGATCTGCACGAGTGGCTCCATCTCCGTCTCGGTCGGCGGCGACCACCGGCCCTCGCCGAGACGATCCAGGAACGTCCGGTACGCCTTCGTGACGGTCGCCACGTACTCGGGGCGCTTCTTGCGGCCCTCGATCTTGAGCGTGTGAATGCCCAGCTCGGCCAGGTGCTCGAGGTGCTCGCCCGCCGCGAGGTCACGCGCCGAGATGAGATAGCCGCGGTCGAGCTCGGCACCCGTGGCCTCGTCGGTGAGCACGTAGTCTTTCCTGCACGACTGCGCGCACGCTCCTCGGTTCGCGCTCCGCTCCGAGATCATCCCGGACATGAAGCACTGGCCCGAGTAGGCGATGCAGAGCGCCCCGTGGATGAAGCTCTCGAGCTCGAGATCGGGGACGGCGTCGCGGATCGCGCGCAGATCCTCGAGCGTGTTCTCGCGCGCCAGGACCACGCGGCCGACGCCCATGTCTCCGAGCACGCGCGCGCCGGAGCCGTCGTGCACGGTCATCTGTGTCGAGCCGTGGATCTCGAGCGTCGTATCGTCAGCATGAAAGACGCGCTGCACGAGCCGCACGGCGCCGATGTCCTGCATGATCGCGGCGTCGATGCCGCGGTCCACGCACTCTCCCAGATGCAAGAGCGCATCGCGGAGCTCGGATTGCTTGAACAGGATGTTGAACGTCAGGTAGACGCGCGCCCCGTGCGCATGCGCGACGCCGCAGGCCTTCTCGAGCTCGTCGAGCGTGAGCTGCGCGCCGTCGTCACGGGCGTTGAACCGCTCGGCGCCCAGGTAGACCGCGTCGGCCCCGTTCGCCACGGCGGCATACACGGCTTCCAGGGTGCCGGCGGGGGCGAGGAGCTCGGGGATGATGCGAGACATGGCGGAAGTATAACGCGTGAATCTCGAGGGTTTCTCGGGACGTAGGGCACCGGGCAGACCCCCTCGCGGCTTGGAGATGTCCATGAACCTCCTGGACTTCTGGCACGACGTCCGATACGCGGTTCGCCGTCTCGTCGAAGCCCGTTGGTTCACTCTGGCCGCCGTGACGGCGCTGTCCTTGGGCATCGGCGCCAATGCCACGGTCTTCACCTTCGTGAACGCCATCCTGCTCAGGGACCTACCGTTCGAGGACGCCGACCGCCTCATCGCGGTCTGGACGCAGAACGCGCAGGGGCAACAGGTAGGCGGAGTGTCGCTTCCCAACATGCGCGACGTGCGCGATCAGTCTGCCACGCTCGAGAGCATGGCGCTCACCCTCAACTCGTCGATCAACCTGAGCGATGACGAAACGGCCCCGGAGCGGGTCCTGGGCGTTTACGTCAGCGACGCCTTCTTCACGATGATCGGCGAACAGCCGGTGATCGGTCGCGATTTCGTCGAGGCCGACGACGTCGAGGGTGCCGAGCCCGTCGTCCTCATCGGCTACGACCTCTGGCAGAACCGCTACGGCGGCGACGCGAGCGTGCTCGGACGGATGGTCCGCGTGAACAGTCTATCCGCCACGATCGTGGGGGTGATGGCGCCCGGTATGCGGTTCCCGCAGAACAACGATCTGTGGATCCCGCAGGCCAACTTGCCCGACGCGTCCAATACGGAGAATCGGGCCATTCATCAGTTCCAGGCGATGGGACGTCTGGCGTCCGGCACGACGCTCGAGCAAGCACGCGTCGAGCTCGAGGCCATCGGACGTCGGCTGGCGGAAGCGTACCCGGAAACCAACGCCGAGCTCGGCTTCAACGCGCAGCCCTTCGCCGAGACTCAGAGGGGCGACGAGATCCGCCTGGTCTTCACGGCGCTCATGGGCGCCGTCGCGTTCGTCCTCCTGATCGCGTGCGCGAACGTGGCCAACCTGCTCCTCGCGCGCTCGGCGGAGCGCGCGCGGGAGATCGCCGTGCGCATCTCGCTCGGAGCGACGCGGTTTCGGATCGTGCGTCAGCTCCTCGTGGAGAGCCTGCTGGTCGCGCTGCTCGCCGGCGGTCTCGGACTACTGTTCTCGCTTGGTGGCATCCGCTGGTTCGACTCGGTCACACAGAACGTCGGCAAGCCGTATTGGATGGTCTTCTCGCTCGACGGCGTCGTGTTCGGGTTCATGGCGGCGGTTTGCCTCGGCACCGCCATTCTCTTCGGCCTCGCACCGGCGCTGCACGTATCGCGGACGGACGTGAACGCCGTGCTGAAAGAGGGCACGCGCGGCGGCTCGGGCGGGGTCCGTGCGCGCCGTTGGGCGAGCGCGTTGATCGTGGGCGAGGTCGCGCTGACGCTCGTGCTCCTCTCGGGCGCGGGCTTCATGATGCGCAGCTTCATGAGCCTCTACACCCTCGACATGGGGATCGACGCCGACGGGCTCACCGCGACGCAGATCTACCTGCCTCTGACCAAGTATCCCGAGGCACCGGGTCAGGTCGCGGTCTACGACGACCTGCTCTCGCGGCTGGATGGGGTCTCCGAGATCGAGTCCAGCGCGATCACCACCGCGCTGCCGCTGTCGGGCGGCGGCGGCCCGGGTCTCGAGGTGGACGGCCGTGTCGCGGAGCCCGGCGAAACCCGGCCCATCGTGACGTCGCTCGGCGTCAGCGAAGCGTACTTCGAGACGCTCGGTCTCGAACTCGTGCAGGGTCGCTCGTTCACGCGTGACGACGGGCTGCCGGGCTCGGAGGTCGCGATCGTGAACCAGCGCTTCGTCGAGCTCCATCTGCCGGACGGCGAGGCGCTCGGCAGGCGGGTCCACCTCGTGCCCGGCGGCAACGCGCCCCCCGAGAGTCCATGGCTGACCGTCGTCGGCGTCGTGCCGAACGTTCGCCAGCGAAACATGGAGGAGCCGGAGCCGGATGCCGTGGTCTACTCGCCGCTCCGTCAGCTATCCACTCGGACCGTATCCTTGCTGGCACGCGCCGGCGGTGACCAGGCTGCCGTGACCGCCGTTCTCCGGGAGGCGATGCGCGCCGCCGAGCCCGACGTGCCGCTCTACGACATCATGCCGTTCGTGGACACCCTCGCGCAGCAGCGTTGGCCGTACCGCGTGTTCGGCACCCTGTTCGCGGTGTTCGCCGGTATCGCGCTCACGCTGTCGGCCGTCGGGCTATACTCGGTCACGACGCACTCGGTCATCCAGCGCGTCAGGGAGTTCGGCATACGCGCATCGCTCGGAGCGGAGCCCAAGGCCATCTCCTGGCTTGCGCTCCGCCGCGTGCTCGGCCAGCTCGCGATCGGATTCCCGCTCGGCGCGCTGGGCGCGTTCGGCGTCGGCCGACTGCTCCAGAGTCTGCTCGTCCAGACGAGCCCGCGCGATCCCGTCACGCTCGGGGCCGTGGTGTTGGTGATGATCCTGGTCGCGATCGTCGCGTGTCTGGTCCCGGCGAGACGCGCGGCGCGCATCGATCCGGTGACGGCGCTGCGCATCGAGTAAAGCGAGCGCGTACTCCTCAGCTCACTCCCTGAGGAAGTACTCCACGGTCGAGACGACGCGAACCGTCTTCGCGATGCGGTTCTGCTCCATCACTCCGGGCGCGGGATCGCGCGGCAGGATCTCGAACACGCCCTGGTTGGCCCGGCGGATGCCGCCGAGCTCCGCACCCGAGTCCCGCGCGAACTCCACGGCGGCCTCGCGTGCGCGCGCGGTCGCTTCGGCGATCATCTCCGGCTTCACGTCGTTGAGGCCGCGGTAGAGGAACGTCGGACCGCCCGGTCCATACTCCTGTCCCGAGATCAGCACGACGCCGCTCTCGACCAGCGTGCCGATGTCCTGACTCGCCGCTTCGACTTGCCGCGGCGCCTCCGAGCGGACCACCACGGTCTGCGTGACCGAGAACCGACTGTTGATCGGCCCCTGCTGATAGGGGTTCGCCTGGGCGTCCACGACACGCACGCCCTCGACCTGCACCAAGTCGGGCGAGATCTGATGGCCCTGCAAGAACTCGAGCGTCAGCTCCAGGTTGCGGTCGATCGAGCGCTGTACTTCGGCCAGCTGATTGCCGCCGGCGGAGAACTGGATCGTCCGAAGATGCCGAGGGCGATGAGTCCCGCCGGCAGCCACCCCCGCGCTTGGTCTGCTACCAGTCGGGACGCTCCGACTTATCCAGCTTCTGCCACTCGGCGCGCAGCCGCTCAGCGTCCTCGTCGGGGATGTCGGCGATGGGCACCGCGCCCGAGCGCCTCGTGTTGCCCCGGACGACCACGGCGATGAGCGTGCCCGCGGCGAGGATCGTCATGGCCGGGAGGAAGTAGCCGAGTAGGTTGAACCCTTCCGCCGGGGGTGCCATGAGCACCTGCCCGCCGTAGTCGGCTACGAAGCCGGCCTGGATGTCCTCGGTCGACCGACCTGCCTCGATCTCCTCGCGAATGCGCTGCGACCACCCGGGCGACGTATCGCACTGCATCTGGAACTGACACGAGTGGACGTCCAGGTTGCAGCTGCACAGGCACTTGATGCTCCGCTCGATGATGAGCGCCTGCTCGCCGGAGAGCCCCTCGTGGTAATGACCGCCGATCGGAGCCGTCGGGTCGTAGCCGCTGTGCGCGGGGCCTGTCGACTGCGCGTGGGCAGGCACGACCGGCCACGCCGCGAACGCGACAGCCGCGAGAAGCGCGGATGCCCGGCGGAGACGTGCCACCCTGCGAAGCGTCGTCGTCATGTACCTCAATACCATGAGCATCTCCCCACGTTCCGTCCACCAGCGGCCTGCCCGCTGTGTGTCATGCCCCGGCCGTGCGTGACGCGCGCACGAGCTCCTCGATCGTCGCGGCGTGGATCCGCACGGTGTCTTCCAACCGGTACGCGTACCCGCCGGCCAGCACCACCGCGACGGGGACCCGGCGCTGGTGGGCGGCCACGAAGACCATGCGATCCCGCCGCCGCAGGCCGTCGATCGTGAGCGCCAGGCCGCCGAGCTGATCGTCTCGGTAGGGATCGGCGCCCGCGAGGTAGAACACGAGGTCGGGTGAAGCCTCGAGCGCCGCCGGCAGGTGGCGGTCGAGCGCGTCCAAGTACGCCGCGTCGCCGGCACCGTCCTCGAGCCCGACGTCGAGGTCGGAGGGCGGCTTGTCCGCAGGATAGTTGCGCTCCTGGTGCATCGAGAACGTGAAGACGTTCGGATCACCTGCGAAGATGCGCGCCGTGCCGTTGCCGTGGTGGACGTCGAGGTCGACGATTGCGACTCGGCTCACCTTCCCGTCGCGGAGCAGCACGCGAGCGGCCACGGCCACGTCGTTGAGCAGGCAGAATCCCTCGCCGTGGTCGGCGAACGCGTGATGGAACCCGCCGCCCAGATGACCGGCCGCGCCGTGCTCGAGCGCGAGGCGTCCGGCGAGCAGCGTCCCTCCGCACGCGAGCGCCATCGCGTCGGCCACGGCGGGCGACATCGGCACCTCCAGACGGAGGCGCTCGGCAAGCGAGAAATCGTCGCGCTCGATCTTGTCGAGATACGCCGCGTCGTGGACGAGCTCCAGCTGCGCGTGCGTCGCCGGCGTGGGCGCGACGAAGTCGTCCTCGGTGGCGATCCCTTCGCCGAGCAGCCGCGCGCGCGTGAGACGGTACTTGGCAGTTACGAACACGTGCGGCCCGATGTCGACCTCGTAGGTGGGGCTCCACACCAACGGAGGCACTGCGGTCCGCACGCGCTCCGCCGAGCCCGGCGACGTCAACGCCTTCGCGCGAGCGTCAGACCGTCGCCGATCGGGACGAGGCTGAGCGTGACGCGCTCGTCCGCGACGAGCTTCGCGTTGAGCCGCCGGATGGCCTCGGTGTCGGCGTCGGTGACGGACGCGTCGGCCACCTTTCCGCTCCAGAGCACGTTGTCCACCGCGATGAGCCCGCCCGGCCGTACGAGCTGGAGGCACAGCTCGTAGTAGGCGTCGTAGTTCGCCTTGTCCGCGTCGATGAACGCGAAGTCGAACTGATCGCGCTGCCCGCTCGCGAGAAGCCCTTCCAGCGTCTCGACCGCCGGCCCGAGGCGCAGATCGATCTTCTCGGCCACGCCCGCCTTCTTCCAGTACCGCCGGCCGACGCCCGTCCACTCCTCGCTCACATCGCACGCGATCACGCGCCCGTCGCGAGGCAGCGCGAGGGCCACCGCGAGCGCGCTATAGCCCGTGAACGTGCCGATCTCCAGCGTGCGCCGCGCGCCGATCAGCTCCACGAGAAGCGCCATGAGCTGACCCTGCTCGGGGCCGATCTGCATCTCGGAGCGCTCCAGACCCGCCGTCTCTTCGCGGAGCTCCCTGAGCACGTCCGGCTCGCGCAGTGACACGCGAAGGAGGTAGTCGTAGACCTCGTCCGTGAGCGGTGCGGTCCGTCGGGTCATCGACTCACTCCTTCTTTCGGGACAGCTCCAGCGCTCGCCAGCAGTAGAACGCGGCGGCGCTCCGCCACGGTCGATACGCGTCGCCGAGCGGCCCGAGCTGCTTCTGGCCCGGAAGCTCGTCGAGCGCGTGGATCTTCGCGAAGCCCGCGCGCACGCCGTAGTCGAGGACGGGCCACACGTCCGGACGGTGCAGCCGGAACATCAGGTACATCTGCGCCGTCCACGGACCGATGCCGCGCACTTTGACCAGACGGTTCACCACCTCGTCGTCGCTCTGCTCGTGCAAGTCGTGGACCTCGACTTCGCCCGACCGCACCTTGGCCGCGAGATCGCGAATCGCCGCCAGCTTCGCGGCGGAGAGGCCCGCTTTGCGCAGCGTGGTCTCGCGCGCGCGCAGCACGCGCTCGGGAGACACGTCGCCGCCGAGCGCTTCGATGAAGCGTCCGTGGATGGTGCGCGCCGCGGCTCCGGCGAGCTGCTGGTAGACGATCGAGCGCGCCAGATAGTAGAACGGCTGCTCGTTCGACACGGGCACCCGGATCGTGCCGACGCGTTTCACCCACGGGGCGAACACGGGGTCCAGGCCGAGCTTGCGCCGTCCGCCGGTCCAGATCGTCTCGAGCTTCTCGGTCATAGCAGGTATCCGCCGTCCACGGGGATCACCGCACCCGTGATATGCCGCGCGGTCTCCGAGCAGAGGAATACCACGACGCCCGCCACGTCCTGGGGGTCGCCGAGACGCCCGAGCGCCGACCGCTCGCGCGCGCGATCGAGAACGTCCGACGGCATGCTCTCCGTGAGGCGCGGCGTGCGAATGTAACCGGGCGCGACCGCGTTCACGTTGACGTTCATCGGCCCGAGCTCGATGGCCGCGCTCTGCGTGAGCCCGATCAATCCCGCCTTGGACGACGCGTAGTTGGAGATGCCGAACACGGCGCGCGAGCCGAGCACGGATCCGATGTTCACGATCTTGCCGTACTCCTGCGCGCGCATGGTGGGCGCGACCGCGCGCGTGAAGTAGAACGCGCCGTCGAGGTTCGTGCGCACGACCGACTCCCACTCGTGATCCTCCATGCGCCAGAGCGGTCGGTCGCGGCTCACGCCGGCGTTGTTGACGAGGATGTGGATGCCGCCGAGCTCCTCGAGGACCTCCGTGACGAAGCCCTTCACGTCCGAGGAGTCGCGCACGTCGCACGCCCGAAAATAAAGTCGCACCTCGGCCTCCCGAACCCGCCGCGCGACCTCGTGCGCGTTCAGGCGCGACCGCGACCCGGAGTCGAGAAAGCAGAAGGCGATGTTGCAGCCGCATCGCGCGAGCTGGAGCACGACCGCGCGTCCGATGCCGCTCGAGCCCCCCGTGACGATCGCGGTGCGGCCGCGTAAGCCGGCCGCGTCGAAGACCGGCAGCGGCTCCGTCTCCGTGGCGAACTCGTCGAGGAGCGCCTCCACCGCCTCGCGAACGGGCTCGCGCGCCTCCCCCAAGACGACGTCCGCGTCGGGTCGATCCTCGCGTGGGCTCATGGTACCGAGGAGGCTACGAGCGGCAACACCCGTTCGGCAACGCGGCCCGAGGCCCGACTACTTCGCGTGATTGCCCGTGACGACCGAATGGTCCGTCACCAGCAGCGTGCCCGTGGTGTCGCTGATCTGCACGTGGCCGCCGATGATCGAGTCGTGCAGGCGCGCACGCTCGAGCGTGGCCTCGGGTCCGACCACCGTATCACGCAGCTCGCAGTCGGTGGCGACCGTGCCGGCCTCGAGCGTCACGTTCGGTCCGATGCGGCCGCCGCTGACCTTCACGCCGGCCTCGATCCGCACCGGCTTGACGATCTCGGCCCTCTCGACCGAAGCGGACGAGTCGATCCCGCCGTGGCCAACCTCGAGCAGATGCCCGTTGGTCTCCAGCAGCGTCTCCGGCTTTCCCGCATCCCACCACCCTTCGACCGGCGCCGTCAGCAGTCGGCTTCCGTGGTCCACCATGTACTGGAACGCATCGGTGAGATAGAACTCGCCGCCGGGGCCCGCGCCGGCCGCGAGGGTGTGCCGTACGCCCTCGAACAGCAGCTCGTGATCGCGGATCCAGTAGAGCCCGATGTTGGCGAGCTTCGAGATGGGCGTCTTCGGCTTCTCGACGATCCTCGCCATCGTTCCGTCGGGGTTCGTCACGATCACGCCGTAGCGCTGGTAGTCTTCGACCTCCTTGGCCCAGATCACGCCGGCCACCGACGCCGGCTGCCTCTCGATGAGGCCGTAGTCGACCTCGAGCACCGCGTCGGGGAAGGCGATCAGTACCTCTTCGTCGACGAAGGGCTCGGAGAGGGCGATCGCGCCCGCCGTTCCGTCCTGCACCTCCTGAAAGACGTAGTGCCCGCGGATGTCGGGATACTCCCTCCGGATCCATTCCTCCATCGCTTCGCGCAGGTGTCCGACGATGAAGACCATCTCGTGGATGTCGAGCGCCAGGAGATCGTCGAGCAGATACGCCAGGACCGGCTTGCCCGCGACCTTGAGCAGAGGCTTGGGGGTATGGTGCGTGTGCGGACGGAGGCGCGTCCCTTTGCCGGCGAGCGGGAGGACTGCTTTCATGCGATGGCCTCGTGTTTCTTGTTTTTGGCCGAAGGGGCCACACAATAGGGAGTCCGTAACTCGGCGACCAGCGCGGGATACTTCGATGAACCCAGCCCGTCCGATATTCGTGATGGCGTGCGCGCTCGCCGCCTGCGCGAGCCCGTCGGCCCAGGAGCGCGCCGGAGCCGCGACCACCATCGGCCCCGTCAATCCGAACATCTACGAGGTCGCACCCGAGCAGATCCCGCCCGAGGAGCAGCAGATCCCGTTCGTCGAGGTAAACGGAACGGCCACCGTGGAGGTGCCGACCGACCAGGCCCAGGTGTCGTTCGCGGTGGAGACGCGCGCCGCGGGCGCGGCCGAAGCTTCATCGGCCAACGCCACGCTCATGACCCGCGTGCTCGCCGCGCTTCGTGGCGCCAACCTGCCGGGACTCGAGGTGGAGACCTTCGGCTACTCCCTGCAGCCCCAGTACGCCACCGACACCCAGCGCGTGAGGTCGATCGCGGGATACGTCGCCTACAACAACGTCCGCGCCACGATCGACGACGTGAACCAAGTTGGGCGCGTGATCGACGTGGCGATCGGCGCGGGCGCGAATCAGGTCGCGGCGATCGCGTTCGTCGCGTCCGACGTCGAGCCGGCGCGCGCCGAGGCGCTCGCCGAGGCCGTCGGCAACGCGCGCGCTCAGGCGGAGGTGATCGCGCGCGAGCTGGGATTCGAGCTCGGTGCACCGCTCGAGATCCGGGGCGGAGCGGACCGTCCCATGCCGATCATGATGGAGGCGATGCGGGCCGTGCAGGTCTCCGACGCCACGCCGATCGAGGCCGGGGATCAGCAGGTGAGCGCCAACGTGTCCGTACGTTTCGCGCTCGGGAGGGCGCTCTCCGCACGTTGAGGGAGCTCCTGCTGGCTCTGCGGGAGGACCGCGCCGACACGCACCCCTCGTCGCCCGACGAGCGGCTGACGGGACGGACGTATGCCATCCCCTTCGAGCACGTCTGGAACTGCGCGGTGGGCCTGGCGAAGGAAGGGATGCGCGGGTGGGCCGTGGCCAGCGCCGACGATCTCGCCGGCCTCATCATCGCGAGCACCTCGAGCCGCATCTTCGGCATCCGCGACGATGTGCGCGTGAAGATCGGGCTCGATGAGAATGGTCAGACGCGCGTGGACTTGAGCTCGCGCTCACGGACCGAGCGGGCTTCGCTCGGCCGACACCGACGTGCGATCGCCCGCTTCCTCGAACGACTCGATCAGCGCCTGGACGCGCGCCCCGGGCAGATCATCGATACCAAGCGCGCTCCCGCTTGGGTCGAGGCGACGTAGTGCGACGCATCGCGTCCGGTGCGGCACTGATTCTCTGGCTCGCAGCCTGCGGCCGGGCGGATCCCGAGCCACCCACCCAGTCCGGAGGCGCGGCCGTCGACGCGGCCGACGCCGGTCGAGCCGTGCCGACCTACGAGAGGAGCTTCGCGTTCGCGGGCTTCGCCGGTGACAGCGTGATCCTCGTGCCCTGGCTCCTACGCAACTCGGCGGGGCCCGACTCGGTGGTGCGCGAGGCGCACGGCTGGCTCGGGCGACGCGGAACCTGGGACGCGTTCTACGCCGAGCGCTGGACGACACCTCCCACCCGGACGCCTTCACGAATCCTCCCCCACGGGAGCCTTCGCCTCCTCGTTCAGGAGGACGACGTCATCGACGGGATCGTCTTCACGGACGGGGCGCGGCGCCTCGAGCTCGCGCTCGGGAACGTGCGCTCCACCTGGGGCGGTCCCCGCGGAGAATCCGTCGAGCTCGTCGAGGGCGTCGGCTACGTCGCCGACCAGCGTGTCGAGGGCACCATCGTTCACATGGCTCGTGCCTCGGCGGCGGGCTCGCAGCCCGGGGGTGACTGGGCGCTGCTCGTGTCGGGCGACTCCCTGCAGCTCGTGCTGGCCGCGGACGTCGAGCACGGCGGCGAGACCGAGCCCGTGTACCGAGGCTACGCGAACGACGGTGGAGCCGAGCGTGTGTGGACGGAGGCGCGCCTCGCGTGGACCACGACCGAGGCATTCCCGCCTGCCCGGCGCGACGTACCGGTCGAGTGGCGCATCACGGCCGAGGACGGGTCGCTGAGCGGTGAGCTCGAGCGCATCTCCGCGGACATCCAGGCCGGCATCGGACGCGGCCCACTGCTGCCGGTGCGAGCCCTCTACGAAGTGGAGGGGACCGTGCGCCTATCCGGGCGAGCGTATCCCGTGCGGGGGTTGCTCGTGCACGAAAGGCGCTGAGACGAGGTCAGCTCCGGCTACCCCTGGGACGGCCGGTCAGTCCTGCTTCGTCACCGACTCCAGGATCAGCAGCGGCAACCCGATCGAGAGGATGATCGCGACCGCGTTCGTGCCGACCGCCACCAGGCCGACGACCGACCAAAACACCGCGTGCGTGAAGAGATAGCCGCCGGGAACGAGATCGCGCATGGTCGTCGCAGCTGGTTAGCGGGATTTGTGAAAAAAGGTGCAGGAAGAATATGCGGAGGGGACGGTGGCCTGTCACCCCTCGTCGAGGGGGTAGAGTATCGACATCATGACGCCATCGCAGCCAAGTCGATCGAGGTCCTGAGTTGAATCGCCGAGACCTGGTGGGCTTCGATCCGGAGCACTTCAGAAAGGAGCAGGTCCGTGGTCGCGCACTCGACCCGTTGCGGACCTTTCAGGAAGTGTTCCGCGCCAATCTATGGGGCGGCGATTCGCGTAGCGGTCTTGGTGCGAGCCGCGACCAGACCGCAGCCATCCGGGCGGCTATACCGGCTCTGTGCGAGCGCCTCGGCGTACGACGGCTACTCGACGTTCCCTGCGGCGACTTCTCATGGATGGCGGAAGTCGACCTGCGCGGGGCGGCGTACGTCGGCGCTGACATCGTCGCCGAGATCCTCGACCAGAACCGGGAGCGCTACGCGCGTCACGATCGGCAGTTCCTGCAGCTCGATCTCACTCGTTCGGTGCTGCCGGCCGCCGACCTGCTGCTATGCCGCGACTGCCTCGTGCATCTCAGCCATGCGCACGCCCGTGCTGCCTTGGCCAACATTGCGCGAAGTGAGATCTCGTGGTTGCTGACCACGACCTTCCCCCACGAGCCCATCAACGTCGACATCGTGACCGGAGATTGGCGCCCGATCGATCTCACCAAGCCACCCTTCGATCTTCCTGAGCCCGTGGAGCTCCTGAACGAAGGCTGCACGGAGCAGGGCGGAGCCTTCTCCGACAAGTCGCTCGGGCTCTGGCCCGTGTCGGTTCTGCGGGCTGATAGGTGACACTTGCTGGTCCCTCGCGTGCGGTTGAAGTTGATCGAGTCCCGCCGCGTCACCTGCCCTCGAAGGACCCGACACCGCCATGACGAGACCATCCACCCTCGGCGCCGCTCTTCTCCTCAGCCTACTCGCCACCGGTGAGGTCATCGCGCAGGCGCCGCCCCCGCCCCCCGCGCCTGCTCCCGGCTCGGCTGGAATCTTCCGTGCCAACGCGGATCTACAGGCAGTGCTCGCGGCGTCCAAGGCGAACGGCAACGCGATGGCCAGCTCCTCGATCACCGTCACGGACGAGTATCGCGGGGCGCTGGTGCACAGGAACCAACCGAACGGCGCCATCCAGCACCAGGGGAACTCGGAGCTGCACTACATCGTCGAGGGCTCGGGCACGGTCGTGACCGGCGGGAGGATCGTGCGCACCGAAGGCGCGCCGGCCCGGATCGAGGGCGGCGAAGCGCACCGGGTCGTGAAGGGAGACATCATCATCATCCCGGCGGGCTCGCCCCACATGTACAGCCAGGTCGACGAGCCGATCACCTACCTGGAGTGGAGGTGGGTCGCGCCGGAGTAACGGGAACTGCGGTTCTCAGTCCATCCCGCTGCCCGAACGCTCCCCGCGCCCTCCCTCGGCGCGCTTGCGAGCCTCGGCTAGATAGCCAGGCTCGAGGCGGAGAAGGTTGCAGATCTTTCGCATGAGGTAGTCCTCGCGCCCTGAGAGCTTACCGTCCGAGTGCGCGAGGCCCCACATGATCTCGGCGAGCACCACCTTCTGGCCGACCGAGTAGTTCTCGGCGATCAGATTGGTGAACTGCCAGAGATCGACCGCCTGACGGCGCTCCTGCTCGGCCAGCGCGAGCAGTCTCTCCGCCTCCGCGGCCTCGAGGCCGAACTGGCGCTGGACCGCGGACTCGAGGTGCTCGCGCTCGTCCTCGGTGAACTGGTCGTCGGCGTGCGCCAGCTCGACCAGAAGCGCGCACGCGGCGAGGCGGATGTCCTTGCGCGATGCATGGGCCTCGGCCTGCGCCGGGGGCGTCATCGACGACTTGAAGAAGCTCTTGATCGACTCGAGCATGTGGCTACCTCCGAGCGATTTCGATTAGCGCGAATGTAGCGAGCTGGTCTCAGAAGTCGACCGAGCGGACCTTCGCGATCCCGAGCCGGAGCGGCACGAAGATCGCGAGGAGTGTCAGAAGGGCCGCTCCGCTCACACCCAGCACGAGCGGCGTCATGCCGACCTCCGCCTGTCCTTCCTGGACGCGCGAGCTCAGGAAGAGGTAGACGGGCCACGCCTCCAGCACGATGACGCCCGCCAGGTAGGTCACGGCCGCCATCATGAACAGCAGCCCACCGAACGACGTCGGGATCTCGGCGACGTTCTCCGTCTCGTAGTTCGGATAGAGCGCGCCGAAGCCGAGCGCGAGCGCGGTGAGCGCGAACGTGATGCCGATCATCGTCACGGTCGTGAGCGCGAGGATGAACGGCGACGCCTGCAGGACGATGTTCGTGATGACGATCAGCGGGAGCGCGACCAGCAGCAGAGGCGCCGTGCCGATCCAGTACTTGGACCAGAACAGCCGGCTCACGTCGAGCGGCGAGGATCGCAGGAGCCACATCATGCGCCCCTCGATCGACATGGCGGGGAAGACGAAGCGGGCCGCGATGGCGGCGACGACGAAGCCGGCCAGGCCCAAATTGAGGAACGAGACGACGTTGATCAGCAGGAAGGAGAGCTGCTCGCCGGTGAAGAGCGGGAGAACCGTGATGTTGTAGACGTAAACCGCGACCAGGACACCGAGCAGGATCAGCTGTGACCACTGCGTCGTGTCCCGGAAGAACAC
>Ga0105106_10001929_pt1 | contig 14821 bp, 12 predicted proteins | sample PPLLaktember2015_5_FD_79109 | JGI IMG/M metagenome (GOLD analysis project Ga0105106, IMG submission 79109) | Freshwater sediment microbial communities from Prairie Pothole Lake near Jamestown, North Dakota, USA - PPLs Lake P8 Core (1) Depth... | ecosystem: Environmental > Aquatic > Freshwater >...
CAGGAAATTTACGAGTCGCAGTTGGGAGATGGGGTGCCCGGGCTGGTGGAGCAGGGGGTGATCGATGCAAGCGCATAAGATGCCAGAGCCTTCCCACAGCCATTTCGGCGGCGATATACGCACGCGTCTTCAGTTCCGGGGACCCATGAGACCCGACAAAATCGAGATCGCCCGCGATCCGCGCCGGGCGCTGACGCGCTTGCTCCCTTATCTGAAGCCATTCAAATGGACGCTCGGGCTGGTATTGGTCTTCGTCCTGGCGTACACCCTCCTGGGACTGGTTGGCCCGTACCTGATGGGGGTCGCCATCGATCGCTTTATCGCCGGGAAAGACCCGGCGGGGCTGGCGCGCATCGCCCTGCAGATGCTGGTGATTTATGCCCTGTATAACCTGTTCCAGCTGGCAGCCAACTGGGTCATGGCGGGGGTCTCTCAGCGGGCGCTGAAGGCACTGCGCCGCGATCTCTTCCGGCACCTGCAAACGCTTTCGCTCAGCTTTTTCGACAGCCACCCCGCCGGGGACTTGATGAGCCGCCTGACCAATGATATCGACGCCATCAACCAGGCCGTCTCGCAGAACGTGATCTCGATCATCGCCAGCGTGCTCACCCTGGGCGGCATTCTGGTTGCCATGTTCGTGTTGAACGCCTGGCTGGCGCTGGCCACTCTGCTGGTGGTGCCGATCATGCTGTGGTTCACGCGCTTCGTTGCCAGCTACACCCGCAAAGGCTTCCAGGAGCTGCAAAAGCACCTGGGAGCGTTCAACGGTGTGATGGAAGAATCGATCAGCGGGCAAAAGGTGATCAAAGCCTTTCGCCGGAACGAGTCGACCCTGGAGGCCTTCCGCCGCCATAACCAGGCGGTCTACCGCGCCGGTGTGTACGCCCATACCTACGCCCTGCTGTTGATGCCGTTGACCAATGTGCTGGCGAACTTTTTCGTGATCGTCCTCTCCGGGCTGGGAGGCTGGCTGGCGCTGCGCAGCCTGGTGACGGTGGGGACCATCGCCACTTTTATCAATTACGGGCAGTACTTCATCCAGCCCTTGCGCCAGCTTGCCAACATGTACAACGCCATCCAGGCTGCCCTGGCGGGCGCAGAAAGGGTTTTCGAGATCATCGACGCTCCGCCGGAGACACCCGACGCGCCCGAGCCCCTGGGGCTGGAGCCGGTCCGGGGGCAGGTGCGCTTCGAAAACGTGCGTTTTGCCTATATACCGGATATCCCGGTGATCAAAAACATGACCCTGGAGGCTCAGGCCGGGCAGACGATCGCCCTGGTGGGGCCTACCGGCGCCGGCAAAACCACCATCATCAACCTGTTGAACCGTTTCTATGAAATTCAGGGCGGCTGTATCACCATCGACGGGGTAGACATCCGCATGCTGCGCAAAGAAGACTTGCGGCGCAAACTGGGTTTGGTGCTGCAAGACACCTTCTTGTTTTCGGGCACGGTGATGGAGAACATTCGCTACGGGCGTCTGGATGCCACCGATGAGGAATGTATGCAGGCGGCGCAAATGGCAGATGCCGATCATTACATCCGCCAGCTTCCTCAAGGATATGACACCCCGCTCTCCGAGCGGGCTGGCAACCTGAGCCAGGGTCAGCGCCAGCTTCTGGCGATCGCGCGCGCCATCCTGGCAGATCCGGCGATCCTGATCCTGGACGAGGCCACCAGTAGCGTGGATACGCGCACGGAGGCGCGCATCCAGGGCGCGCTGCTGCGCCTGATGGAAGGGCGCACCAGCTTTGTCATCGCCCACCGGCTAAGCACAATCAAGGATGCCGACCGGGTGATCGTGATCGATAATGGGGAGATTGTGGAGCAGGGCAGCCACCAGGAACTGCTGGAGCGCAGAGGCTTCTTCCACCACCTGTATATGAGCCAGTTCAAAGGCCAGGCGATTTAGATTGTAAACGTGCCACGCACCTTCGAGGTGCGTGGCACGTTAATGCGAGTGGAGGGGCAGTCCTAAAGACACCTTTTTCGATTTGGTCACCACCTCAGCTAGGGGCGCACCAATATTCGAATACCACCGATAGTGTCTTGTACACGCTGCGCCCCTCTTTTGGACAGCCCAGGCTAGAATTTGAGGGTGAGCACCACACCCGCGAAATCCATCAGCCAATGCGCAACAATCAACGGGCGCAAGCGGCGCAGGCGCGAGAACAGCCATGGCATCAGCATTCCAATGCCCAGGAACTGCAAGAAACGCCATACCAGATACTTCCCGTCGGGAATAAACGGGAAAAATATGTGCTGCAGGGCCCAAAAGCAGCCAACCACCAGCACTGCCGCCCATGTCTTCCCCGTGAGCGCTTGAATTCGCGGAAATAAATAACCGTTGTAATAGGTGGACTCGGTTACCGACCAGATCACCCACCAGACCAGGAGGCTGTAGAGCATGGCCCAGGTGGGTAATTGGCGCGCGATCAAAATGCCGCTGCCCAGGTCAGGCTGGAGAGTGCCGTACACCAAAAGGTTCGATAGGATGGTTATACCCATGATGGCAGTGGGAAAGATCAGCAGGAATAACCCGATCCCAATCAGGACATCTCGCCCAGCAGAAAAGCCCGGCGCGCGCAGCAGGTCCCGAATGCCAAAACCCTCCTTCTTCAAGAAATGACGCAGCAGGAGCAGGCAGCCTATATCTGCGAGCGTGCCGAAGACATTCCAGAACGGCACTGCTGCCATCCAAGGGTTCGGATCCCTCTGTATCCAGAATATCAAGGCGAAAACAGCCTGGGCAAGAAAACATAAGAGTGAGCGTGCCATCAGCATGCCGAACAGGGTGCGGGGTCGAAGCGTGCCATCTTGAATGAAGCGGCTTAATGTGTGTGGAACGTAGGCAGGAGTAAGCTCAGACATATCCAATCCTATTCGGGGTAATGTGCAGGGAGACGACAGCCTGAAGGCTATCCTCCCAGGATGCGCTCGATGGCTTGCAGCTCGTCGGGGCTAAAATCCAGGCATTCCTGGGCCTGCACCAATTCGGCAAGCTGATCCGGGCGGCTGGCGCCGATCAATGCCGAGGTGACCACCGGATCGCGCAGTACCCAGGCGACGGCCAACTGCGCCATGCTCTGTCCGCGCTGGCGGGCGATCTCGCTGAGCTGGCGCACCTTGCCCAGCTTCTCATCAGTGATATCTTTGGGTCGCAGAAAACCTTTGGGACGGGCGGCGCGCGAATCGGATGGGATGCCTTCCAGGTAGCGGTTGGTCAGCAGACCTTGAGCCAGGGGCGAGAAGACGATGCATCCGATGCCTTCCTCTCTCAGCATATCCGTGAGCCCGGCTTCGATCCAGCGGTCGAACATATGGTAAGAAGGCTGGTGGATCAGGCAAGGGGTGCCCAGCTGGCGCAGAATGGCGGCGGCCCGGCGCGTATCTTCCGGGCGGTAAGAAGAGATGCCCACGTACAGCGCCCTGCCGCTGCGCACGATGAAGTCCAGGGCGCCCATCGTCTCTTCCAGGGGAGTCTGTGGGTCGGGGCGGTGGTGGTAGAAGATATCCACGTAATCCAGGCCCATGCGCTTGAGGCTCTGGTCCAGGCTGGCGACCAGGTACTTGCGCGAGCCGAAATTGCCATAGGGTCCGGGCCACATTTCCCAGCCGGCCTTGGAGGAGATGATCAGCTCGTCGCGGTACACCCCCAGGTCGTCGCGCAGGATTTTACCAAAGGTCTCTTCCGCTGAGCCGGGGGGCGGCCCGTAGTTGTTCGCCAGGTCGAAGTGGGTGACGCCCAGGTCAAAAGCCAGGCGCGCCATGGCGCGCGAGTTCTCGTAGGGATCGACCCCGCCAAAGTTATGCCACAGCCCAAGCGAGATGGCCGGCAGGTGAATACCGCTCCTGCCGCAGCGGTTGTAGCGCATTTGCTCGTAGCGCGTTTCAGAAGGTTGGTAAGACATGTTTGCTCCTTTTTAAGTCTTGACGGGGTGTGAGGATGAGGTTATTTTACCTGCTTATGCAATAACTTCGCCAATTTTTAGGTTCTTTGGGATTTTTCGAGGTAGAGGGTTATATGTGGGGGTTGGGGGTGGAGCCGGGATTCGTCACGTGAGTGGTCTTATAATTGGATTGCGGGTCTTGAATTGACAAAGAACAGGAGATATATCATGATGCAGAACGCCATTACGCCCGATTTAAAGGCTATCGCTGAGGGCAAGGGAGCAAAGGTCTCTGCTTGCATCCACCTCGAGTGGATCGATGACGTTAAGGGGAAGCCCGCGCTGAAGGTTCAACCCATGAAACCGGAGTTCTCGGTGGAAGACAGGTGGGTCGTTCTCCTGAATGACATCGAGTTCACCAACGGGATTATCGAGCTCGACGCACTCGGACAAAGTGACCCGCCTCAAAGCAACTTCCTGGGCATCGCCTTCAACGCGGTTGATGATTGGACTCACGATGCGGTCTACTTCCGTCCGTTCAACTTCCGCGCAGACGATATGGAGCGGAAGGCCCACGCTGTTCAATACGTATCTCATCCCGAATACCACTGGTTTGACCTGCGTAAGGATAAGCCGGGGCAATACGAGCAGCCTATCGTTCCTGCCCCGGATGGGGACAGCTGGTTCCATGCCAAGATCGTCATCGAACGGCCAAAGGTAAGTGTCTATGTTAACTCGGCTAAGGAACCCAGTTTGATGGTTGAAGCGTTATGTGACCGGAAAGATAGAGGGGTCGGCCTATGGGTCGGACCGGGACAGGGGGGGTACTTTGCCAATCTGAAGATTACACTGGTGAAGTAGGGCTGTTTTAAGTTGCAGCAAGGTCCGCTGGCTTTTGGACTGCGCCAGCTAGCTGGCGCAAAGCGAGCAGGTATTCTATAAGCGGAAGAGCTGCCCGCCCTGATACACGCTCACCTGCCCCTGGCGGTAGAGCGTCGCCGCGCCCTGCCCGTAGACGCGCCATTCCCCTTCTGGGCCATCATCCAGCAGACCGGTGCGCTCGTCGATGCCCAGCAGGGTGACCTGCGGCAATTGGGCCTGTAAAGCCGGCGCCCAGCGCCTGCCGAAGGAGGCGTGGTGCGGCAGGATGCACACGCCCGGCAGCAAGCCCAGCCCGGGCAGCGCCTGTCCCCGGTAAGGGTCGTACAGGTGCTCCGCCAGCACCATCGCCCCGGCGCTGCTGCCGCCCAGCACCGCGCCAGCCTGGTAAGCCTCCAGCATCGCCTGCCAGCTCAAGCTGTCCCGCAAAGATTCACACAGGTGCGCCGGGAATCCGCCCAGCATGTAGATCAGGCGGGCAGCGCGCAGCCGGTCGGCGATCTCCGGGCTGTCTGCAGAGGCCCGGTCGATCAGCGGCAGGACACTCACCTGGCGCGACCCCAGGCTGACGAACCAGCGCCGGGCGTTCTCGCCTGCGCGGGCGTGGTTGTGATCCGGCGCGGCCGCCGCCGGGATCACGCACAGCGGCGCATCCGGCCCGCCCGCCAGCTCGATGGCGCGCCGGTCGGGGTCCGCCATGCGCCCGCCGAACTCTGCCCCGCCTTCCAGTAAGAGGAAACCTTTCATCTATTGCCCTGTTATTGGGATTTTAAAGCGTTTACCACAAAGTACACAAGGGCGAAGAAAGATGGCATTAAATTGGTTCATCCAAAGAGAACTTCGTGACCTTTGTGTTAAGTTTTCTTTCGATTGCATGGTCACGTAGCGCAACCAACACAATTTTACTCGTTTGTAGTGGCGCACGTCAGTGCGCCTTTTAACCTGCCCATCACGTGCCACGCACCTTCGAGGTGCGTGGCACGTTAATTCAAATGGGTATTCCTTGGTGTCTTGGGGCCTTGGTGGTAAATTTTTTTTATCATTCGCGTACATTCGCGGGCGAGAACTCCACCGCCTGCAGCGGCACGGGCGGGTAGACCTGTCCCGGCACCGGCGGCAAAGAATTGTAGACCCACTCCACCTCCAGCAACCCGGCGCGCACCCCCGCCACGCGGCGCAGACCCAGGTAGCGCCCGCGCAGCAGCACATCCTCCATCGAAAGCGACAGCCCAAACAGCGCCAGGCTGGCCCCCGCCGGGATGCGCTCCAGCTCGGAGCAGTAGGCTGCGGTGGAAAACAGCACGTGCTGCGCGTCCAGGCATTGCGCCTGGATAGCAGGCACGATCAACGGGTAGCCATCCGCGTCGACATACGCCAGGAATTTGAGCTGGTCCAGCTTATTCAAGAAAGAGCGCGTCCAGGGGTTGATCACCGCCTGCCGGTCCATTTTGCGCCCCAGCCTGCGGGCTGCCGTGCTGAGCAGCGCCGCCAGGATGATGCGGTTCATCGGCAGGGCCTCTTTACCGCCGTGCGCCAGCAAGTCCAGGTAATATACCGTGTGCACGCCAAAGTAAGCGTTGTAGCGGAACATGGGCACGTTATTGTAATAATCGTAGTCTTTGCCTTCCTGGGCGGTGTGGGTGAAGGTAGCCTTGCCGCGCCACAGGCTGCGCTCCAGGCTCATGATCAAGAAACCGGCGCGCGGGTTGGCGCGCACGTGCTGCTTGGAAAGCCCCTCGGTGAACTGCCCAAAGGCCATTTGGGAGGGAGCGGAGGCCATCAGCGAGGAGAGCATGGTGATGTGCGGCAGCCCCTGCAGGTTGACCGTCGCCAGCACGCCAATCTTCAAGGCTGGCGCCAGGCTGTGGATATCCTCTTCCGAGAACTGTTTCACCGAAAATTGTGAGTCATCCATCGGTTTCCTCCAGGCGCGTGGCCCCGCTGGCGCGCACCATCTCAGGGGGCACGCCGGATACCCGCGCCGCCTGTTCGCAGCGCGCCAGCTCGGCAGCGGTCAGCAATGGCTGGGCAGCATAATCCCATTCCAGCCCCAGGCGGGTGTACTGATCGCGGCACAGGTTGTTGAAGGCGCACAGGTCCCAACGCTGCACGCGCCCATCCAGGTGGCGCGCCAGGAACTGCCCGATCTGGCGCAGGTTGTCTCCGTCCATGGTCGCTCCCGGGATCAGCGGGGTGCGCACCCACAGCTCAGGCAACACAGACCAGGCGCCCCCGATATGCAGCAGGTTTGCCAGGATGCGCTCATTGGTCTGCCCGGTGTGCCGGCGGTGAGCGGCGGGATCGATCAGTTTCAGGTCGAACAGCAGCAAATCCACAAACGGCAGCAGGCGCTCTAATGTATGCTGCGCGCACAGACCGCAGGTATCCAGGGCGGTGTGAATGCCCTCGGCTTTCAGAGCTCGCAGCAAAGCCTCGGCAAAAGCCGGCTGCAAAGTGGGCTCGCCGCCCGAGAGGGTCACGCCGCCGCCGGATTTCTCGTAGTAAACGCGGTCCTTGAGCAGCTCAGCCAGCAGCGCCTGGACGGTCACTTCCCGGCCCAGCAGCTCCAGGGCGTTCGCCGGGCAGGCCTGGGCGCATTTCCCGCAGCCCTGGCAGCGCTCCCGGTCGATGTGCAGCCCGTCGGCAGTCATCTCCAGGCAATGGTTGGGACAGGTCTCCAGGCAGGTGCGGCAGTCCAGGCAGCGGTCCGCATACCATTGCACCTGGGGGCGCGCCCGCAGGCTTTCCGGGTTATGGCACCAGGCGCAGCGCAGCGGGCAGCCCTTGAAAAACACGGTGGTGCGGATGCCCGGCCCGTCCTCGGTGGAGAGGCGCTGCAGGTGCAGGATGCGGCCTGTTTCCTGGAGATTCACGGCGCTCATTTGTGCTTCAGCTCATGCAATGGCTTTCGCGGGCGATGATCTCATCCTGCAGCTCGCGCCCGATGGTGGTGAAGTAGGCGTTATAACCGGTGACCCGCACCAACAGGTGGCGGTAGTCCGCCGGGTTCTTTTGAGCGGCGCGCAGCATATCGGCGTCGATCAGGTTGATCTGCAAGGCGCTGCCGCCGTTTTCGATGCAGCCGCGCAGGAAGGCCTGGAATTTCTGGCGATGCTCCGGGTCGCGCAGAATGGAAGGGTTGAACGTCATCGTATGGCTGCCGCCGTTGGGCAGCAGGTTCAGGTAGCCATCCCAGTCGCCGGCGCCAGAAGGGTCTTTACCGCCCAGCACCTTGCCCACCGAATTGACATTGGCGGTCGGGCCGTTGATATCGGCGCCGTTGGTGGGGCACAGGGCGTTGGAGAGGAATTTGCCCTGCGGGCGCCCGTCCGGGCTGGCAGGCAGGATGAAGCTATCCGCCACCCAGTAATTCCAGCTCAACATGCCTGGGCGGAACTGGCGGCGCGTGGATTGGGTGTGGTATTTCCAGGTCTCCTCGGTCCACAGCTCCATCACCTTGCGGCCCGTCTCGTCCGCTTCGTCATCGTCGCGGCCATATTTGGGAGCCTTGTGCAGGGCGCGCGCCTGCAGCACTTCGTGACCTTCCCAGTTATCGAGCAATGCCTGGATCAGCTCCGCCATGCTGCATACCTGCTGGTCGAAGACCAGGTACTTGACCGCCAGCAGCGAATCGACCGTGGTGGCATAGGTGACCGCCTCGATGGTGACATAGCCCAGCTCGGCCCCGCCCTGGTTGATATCCAGGCCACGCCTCGCGCAGCCGCGCACCAGGCAAGACACATACGGGTTGGCGGCGTAGCGAGCGCGCAGGCTTTCGGTCTGCTCATACAGCGCTACGATGCGCTTCACGATGGCGCGCGTCTGCTGAGCGTAAGCCTCCCAGAAATCTTCCCAGGATTGGAAGCCGGTGGCGTCGCCGGTATCCGCTCCCCAGCGCACCGCTTTTTCGGTCTTGCCGGTCATCGGGTCGGTGTAGGGATGCAGGTCATAGCCGCCCGTCAGGGTCAGCTCCACAGCCTTAAGCAGGTTCAGGTTGGCATCCACCGTGCCGGAGCGGTCGTTGCCCATCATGGTGTTTTCCAGGCAGCCCACCGGGGCGTAATCGTGCACGTTCCCGGCGTGGATGAGGTGCTCAACGCCCGATTTGCGCGCCTGGCGCAGCATGCCCGCTATCGAGCGCTCGTCAAAATTGAGCAGGAAGGGCGCCCCCTGGCTGGCGGCGATCATCGCTACCACCCGCTCCAAAAGCACATCCGGAGACTTGCGGTGCAGGCGCACGTTGGGCTTGGGCTCCAGGATGGGCGTCATCTCGTCGATCACTTCCAGCATGGCGTAGGTCAGGTCGTTGGTGAGGTCCTGCCCGCCCGCCCCCATCCCGGAGAGCGTGATGAGCTGCCCATAGCCGGCGGTGATGCCCTGGTTTCCGCCGGTGCGGATCATGGCATCGTAGGCGATATTGCAGTGCACCCAGAAGCACTTCAAGATCTCCTTGCCGAACTCGCGCGGCATGCCCTCTGCCAGCGAACGCTCCCACAGCGGATACAGGTACTGGTCGATGCGCCCAAAGGATACCCCCGGACCGGGGTAATTCTCGTCTGCCATCACCAGCATGTGGGTGAGCCACAGGACCTGCACGGCCTCCCAGAAGGTCTGTGGCGCCTCCCAGGGCACACGCTGCAGCATAGACGCCATGCGCTCCAGTTCCTGGCGGCGGTCAGGGTCAGGGTCGCCTCGCGCCAGGCGCTCGCATTCCACGCGGTAAGCCTGCGCCAGCTCGCCGGGCAGGGTGGCGGCGGTGAGCATGGCGCGCAGCTGCGCGCCGCGCCCGGCTTTCTTTTCTCCGGGCGGCAGTTGGTCATACAGCCTTTGCAGCTCGGCATGGACGCCCTTCCAGCCTTCGCACATCACACGCCCATAATCGGGGATCAGGTGTCCGCTGGTGGCGCCGGCGTTGCCGTACCCGTGGTTGTGGAACCAGGCCATGGCGGCGCGGCTGCCCTTAGGCCCGTACACCAGGCGGTCGCGCTCCTGGGTCTCTTTGCGCGTCAGGCAGGCGGAAGTCTGGATATTGAAACGCGCCCCTGCCAACAGGTCGCCGGGCAAGATCTCCTTGGGAAGGTAGCGCACCAGCACCTCTTTATTGAACCAGGCGCGGCGCTCCGGCAGGCTCCACTTCCAGAAATCTGGGTGCAGCGCCACTGGGTGCGCCACCTGCTTGAACGACGAGCGGAAGGTTTGCAGGAAAGCATAGGTCTCGGGGACGATATAGAAATCCAGCTCATCGTATTGGAAATCCCAATCGGTACCGGTGGTCCACGAGGTGTACTCGTTATTCCATTGGCGCTGCACGCCCTGGAAGTAGTAATCGCGCAGCCATTGGATGCGCGCCGAAAGGTTTTTGGGCGTCTTAACGGCAAAGCGCGGCTTTTCAAGACTGACGGTCGTCATGGGCGATCTCCTTTCAGGGCTTTTTCGCCATGGGTGAGCATTTGATACATAATCTCGGCGGCATCTTTGGCCTGGCGGGATGTAAGCGCCGACAACAGGCGCGCGTGGAAAGCAAAAACTTCTGCGATGATCGGCATGCCGCAAAATTTGCGGAAAAATTGACCGGTGAGGCTGGTATACACCCCCTGAAAAGAATTGATCACCAGCGGGTATACCAGGTTTCCGGAGGCGATGGCAATTTGCAGATGGAAGGAAAAATCCAGCTCGGTGAGCGTCTGGGCATCATTGATATCCGTCTGGGATTCTTGCCGCAAGATGGCCCTCAGGGCAGAGAGCTGCTCGTCCGTGCTGTTTAAGGCTGCCAGGCGGGCGGTCTCCGTCTCCAAAAGAAGGCGCAGGTCCATCAGGCTTTGAGCGAAGGCTGGCTCCAGCCTGCCGTTGTGGTATTTCAACAAAGAAGCGAGCAGAGCCGGTGAACCGGAGCGGCGGAAATCGCTCACATACACCCCGCGCCGGGGGATGATTTGCACCAGGCCTTTTACCCCCAGGTCCACCAGCGCTTCATGCAGCACGGGCCGGCTGACCTCCAGGCGCGCGGCCAGATCGCGCTCGGCAGGCAGTCGCGCCCCGATCTTGAACTCGCCGGAAAGGATCAGCTCCTCCAGGCGCAGGATGCAGGCTTCTTTTAGACTGGGCACGCGCAAAGGTTCGATACGAACCGCCATCATTCCTCCCCAAACACGCGGTGGTATGACCACCAGCCACAATGAGTATAGCAAATTATTGGAGCCGGCACAACCATCACTTTCCTGCCTGTGCAACGCGGGTTTACGGATGGCTTTCTTGACGATTCCTTGACTTTTCTACATCCTTTCAAGTCTTAGAATAGGCCGCGTTCAAAAAGCACTCTTCATGGACAAAACCAGAGGAAACCATGGATCTTTTCTATCTCGGCGTGACGATCATCTTTTTTGGCCTGACCTGGGCGCTGCTCAAATTGTGCGAGTGGCTGCTTGGAGGTGAATCATGAACGTCCTGTATCTCATCGTTGGCTTGATCGCGCTCGGACTGCTCGTCTACCTGTTCCTGGCGCTGTTGAAACCAGAGTGGTTCGGATAACCCGCGCCAGACCTCGGAGTAATGATTGTGACCCTCAACGGACTTTCTCAAATTACGTTCTATTTGATCATCCTGGCGCTGCTGGTTAAGCCGCTGGGAAGCTACATGGCGCGCGTCTATCAGGGCGAGCGCACACTGCTCAGCCGGGTCTTAGGCCCGCTGGAGCGGTTGATCTACCGCCTGGGAGGCGTCGATCCCGCCCAGGAGATGAACTGGAAGGTCTACGCGCTTGCCATGCTGCTGTTCAATCTGGCAGGGCTGCTTGCCCTGTATGTTTTTCAACGGCTCCAGGGTTTCCTGCCTCTAAATCCGCAAGGGATGGGCGCGGTGACCCCGGATTCGGCTTTCAATACGGCGGTCAGTTTTGCCTCGAACACCAACTGGCAGGGCTACGGCGGTGAAACCACCATGAGCTTCCTGACCCAGATGATTGGGATGACCGTGCAGAACTTCGTCTCCGCCGCCACCGGCATGGCTGTTCTGGTCGCCTTTATCCGCAGCTTGGTGCGCCATTCAGCCCAGACCCTGGGCAGCTTTTGGGTGGATATGACCCGCACGACGCTGTACATCCTGCTGCCGCTCTCGCTCGTGCTGTCGCTTGCGCTTGTTTCGCAGGGCGTGGTGCAGAATCTTTCACCCTATCAGAGCGCGGCTCTGCTTCAATCCACCACGGATCCAGGCGGCAGCTTAGTCACCGAGCAAACCCTGGCGATGGGTCCGGCAGCCTCCCAAATCGCCATCAAGCAGCTCGGCACCAACGGAGGCGGATTTTTCAACGTCAATTCTGCCCATCCTTTCGAGAACCCCACCCCCTTCTCGAACTTTCTGGAAATGCTCGCCATCCTGCTCATCCCGGCCGCGCTATGCTACACGTTTGGAAAGATGGTGGGTGACACCCGCCAGGGCTGGGCGCTGTTGGCTGCGATGACGGTCATCCTGGTGGTCTTTGTGTTCGGGGCTTACGCGGCCGAAGCAGCTGGCAACCCGCGCCTGGCGGCGCTGAACGTCGACCAGCAGGCTGATTCCCTGAATCTGGGCGGCAATATGGAAGGCAAAGAGGTACGCTTCGGCGTGCCGAACTCCGCCTTGTGGGCCACTGCCACCACCGCTGCCTCCAACGGCTCGGTCAACTCGATGCACGACTCGTTCACGCCTTTAGGCGGGCTGGTGCCGCTGGTGATGATGCACTTTGGCGAGGTCGTTTTCGGCGGCGTGGGCTCCGGGTTGTACGGCATGCTGGCTTTCGTGCTCGTGGCGGTGTTCGTAGCCGGTCTGATGGTTGGGCGCACGCCCGAATACCTGGGCAAGAAGATCGAGATCTACGAGATGAAGATGGCTTCCCTGTTGATCCTGATCATGCCGCTCCTCGTGCTGGGCTTTACCGCGCTGGCGGTGTTGACCGAAGCCGGCAAGGCCACGGTGTACAACCCCGGCCCGCACGGCTTTAGCGAGGTGCTGTATGCCTTCACTTCGCAGGGCAACAACAACGGCAGCGCCTTCGCCGGCCTGGGCGCCAACAATCCCTTCTACAACCTGACCGGTGGGCTGGCGATGTTGATCTCACGCTATTGGCTGGCGATCCCGACTCTGGCGCTGGCCGGCTCACTGGCGCGCAAGAAACGCGTCCCTATGAGCTCTGGCACCCTGCCCACCCACACCCCGCTGTTCGTGGGCTGGCTGGTTGGGATCGTCATCATCGTCGCCGCGCTGAACTTCATCCCCGCCCTGGCGTTGGGTCCGATCGTTGAGCATTTGCTGTTAATCCTATAGGAAAGCTACCAATGGCAATTCAACCGATTTCATCTCATCATCAGAAAAAACAGGGGCTCTTGCGCCGCGAGTTGTATCAACGCGCGGCTTTGGATGCCATCAAAAAGCTGGACCCGCGCTGGATGGTGCGCAATCCGGTGATGTTCGTGGTGGAGGTGGGCAGCCTGCTCACCACCGTCCTGTGGATCCAGGCGCTGACCGGCCGCGGCGAAGCTCCGGCTGCCTTCATCGGCGCGGTATCGCTGTGGCTCTGGTTTACCGTGCTGTTCGCCAACTTCTCCGAAGCCCTGGCCGAAGGGCGCGGCAAAGCCCAGGCAGAAGCATTGCGCCGCACACGCCAGGAGACGCAGGCCAAGAAGCTGCGCCAGCCCCATCGTGAGGCTGCATTCGACCGCGTTTCATCTACAGCCTTACGCCAGGGAGATGCCTACCTGGTGGAAACCGGCGATATCATCCCCGCCGACGGCGAAGTGATGGAGGGCATCGCCTCCGTCGATGAAAGCGCAGTGACCGGCGAGAGTGCTCCTGTCATCCGCGAGGCGGGCGGCGATCGCAGCGCCGTAACCGGCGGCACGCGCTTGCTTTCCGATTGGCTGATCATCCGCGTGACTGCTAACCCCGGCGAGGGCTTCCTGGACCGCATGATCGGCCTGATCGAGGGCGCCAAACGGCAAAAGACGCCCAACGAGATCGCCCTGAACATTCTGCTGGCGGCTTTCACCCTCATCTTCTTAGGGGTGTGCATCACCCTGCTGCCCTTCTCGCTCTACAGCGTCGAAACCGCCGGGCAGGGCACGCCGATTACCATCACGGTGCTGATCGCCCTGCTGGTCTGCCTGATCCCAACCACCATCGGCGGCCTGCTCTCCGCCATCGGCCTGGCCGGCATCGGGCGCATGCTACGCGCCAACGTCATCGCCACTTCGGGCCGCGCGGTCGAAGCCGCTGGCGATGTCGACGTGCTGCTGCTCGACAAGACCGGCACCATCACCCTGGGCAACCGCCAGGCCACCGCCTTCCTCCACGCCAGCGGCGTCACCGAGCACGATCTGGCCGACGCCGCCCAGTTGGCGTCGCTGGCCGACGAAACGCCCGAAGGCCGCAGCATCATGGTGCTCGCCAAACAGAAATTCAACCTGCGCGAGCGCGACGTGGCTGCCCTCGGCGCCAGCTTCGTGCCGTTCTCGGCGCACACGCGCATGAGCGGCGCCGACATCGGCGCTCGCCAGATCCGCAAGGGCTCGGCCGACGCGATCCGCGCCTGGGTGGAGTCGCAGCACAACCGGGTTCCCGCCGAAGTGCTGGTCAGCATCGACAACGTGGCGCGCCGCGGCAGCACCCCGCTGTTGGTGGCCGAATCCACTGCGCAACACGTCAAGGTACTGGGCGTAATCGAACTCAAGGACATCGTCAAGGGCGGCATCAAGGAGCGCTTTGCGGAGCTGCGCCGCATGGGCATACGCACCGTCATGATCACCGGGGACAACAAGCTGACCGCCGCTGCCATCGCCGCAGAGGCGGGCGTCGACGACTTTCTCGCCGAAGCGACACCGGAGGCCAAGCTGAAGCTGATCCGCGAGACGCAGGGCCAGGGGCGCCTGGTGGCGATGACCGGCGACGGCACCAACGACGCGCCGGCGCTGGCCCAGGCCGATGTCGCGGTGGCGATGAACACCGGCACCCAGGCGGCGAAGGAAGCCGGCAACATGGTCGACCTCGACTCCAATCCGACCAAGCTGATCGAGATCGTCGAA
>Ga0105106_10001930_pt1 | contig 14819 bp, 9 predicted proteins | sample PPLLaktember2015_5_FD_79109 | JGI IMG/M metagenome (GOLD analysis project Ga0105106, IMG submission 79109) | Freshwater sediment microbial communities from Prairie Pothole Lake near Jamestown, North Dakota, USA - PPLs Lake P8 Core (1) Depth... | ecosystem: Environmental > Aquatic > Freshwater >...
GGGCACACCCAGATTCTTTATAAAGCTATAGGTACCCCCTGTGGAATAGATTTTAATATTCAGTTCATTGAGGGTACCGACAATTTCATCAAGTTCATCCTTATAATAAACAGATATTAATGCACTACTGATTCTTTTTTCACTCATAATCTGAATTTTATGAAAGGCATCTCCCTGCAGATTCAGGCGGTTAAAAATAGATATTTTTTTATAATCCTCAATACAAAATAATTTTGAATATTGACGGCCGGGATATGGACTTATAAAATCCAAATGATTTTCTTACCTTTGACGTTCCGTTAAATATTGAAAACAATTCCGAAAATGTCATTAAGGCTACTCATTGAAGGATTTTTATTTGCCGTTAAATCAGTGGTAGTTAATAAATTACGTACATTCCTTTCTCTTTTCGGAATTACTATCGGAATTTTCTGCATCATTTCAGTATTTACAGTGCTTGACTGGATGGAGAAATCGGTCCGCGACTCCATTAATTCCATGGGTAGCAATGTGGTTTATATTCAGAAGTTTCCCTGGTCGTTCAGCGGGAACCTTCCATGGTGGGACATCATCAAATGGCCGACAATTTCATACAATGATTATCAGGCAATTATGAACCGATCGACCAAAGCCGAGGCAGCTTCATTTCTTGTCGCAAAGGCCGACAGGCTCAAATACAAGAACAATGTTGCAAGCGATGCCCCTGTGGCCGCAATAACAGACGGTATGGAAAGAGTGGTTTTGTTTGAGATAGCTAAAGGACGTTTTTTTTCTCCCTTCGAATATTCGAGCGGAAGCAATGTGGCAGTCCTGGGAGCTGAAGTTGCTGAAAGACTTTTTGAGAATGCCGATCCTCTTGAAAAGGAAATCTCAATGTCAGGAGGTTACAAGGCCAGGGTCATCGGGGTCCTGAAAAAGGAGGGGCAGGGAGCGATCAGCCTGAGCAATGTCGACCAGATCACTCTTGTACCTCTGAATTATGGAAGGAGTTTCATAAATATCCGTAACAGGTTCGTTGATTCCCAGATGATGGTAAAAGCAAAACCGGAAGTTTCAGTCCGTGAGCTTACTGATGAGCTTACTATGGTTTTACGGGCTTCGAGAAGATTGAAACCGGCCGAGATCTCGAACTTCTCGATCAACAATTCGACAATGCTTTCACAGGGTTTTGAAGCAGTTTTTAAAGGGATCAACATAGCAGGCTGGATCATAGGAGCGTTTGCCATTTTAGTGGGCGGATTCGGGATTGCCAACATCATGTTCGTATCAGTCAGGGAAAGGACAAATATAATCGGCATACAGAAAGCGCTGGGAGCCAAGAGATTCTTTATACTCCAGCAGTTCCTTACCGAGTCTGTCCTCCTTTCGGTAGCCGGAGGAGTTCTTGGACTTATCATGATTTTTTTCGGAACCCTTGTAGTAAACTACCTGTACGAGCTTAATATGTACCTTACTTTCAGTAATATAATCCTGGCAGTATTCATCTCAGGTATCATCGGAATTGTGGCAGGTTATGCTCCGGCAAACGCTGCTGCCAGGATGAATCCCGTTGATGCCATCGGATTCTCATTCTGAGGTCCGGAGATTCTTCTCTATCCAGTTTGTAAGTTCGACAAACTGAGCGACATCGAGCTGCTCTGGCCGTAACGGATATAAATGAAAATCCTCCGACTTAAGTTCAAATGCTGACCTGACGGAATTCCTCAAAGTCTTGCGGCGCTGGTTAAAACAGGCTTTGACAACTCTGAAAAACAGCTCCTCATCACAGTCAAGCCGCTCTTTCTGATTCCTTTTCAGCCTTATCACTCCTGAGAGCACCTTTGGAGGTGGAGAGAATACTTTGTTAGAAACTGTGAACAGATATTCCGCTGAATAAAATGCCTGGATAAGGACGCTGAGAATACCGTAAGTTTTTGATCCGGGTTTTGCACAGATCCGCCGGGCAACTTCTTTCTGAAGCATCCCGCACACTTCAACAACTTTATCGCGATGATTCAGTATCCTGAATAAAATCTGACTCGAAATGTTATAGGGGAAATTGCCGATTACCGCGATTTTCCCTTCAAAGAATTTATCAATATCAAAAGCAAGGAAATCGCCGGTTATTATGTTTTCAAGTTGAGGATAATTTGTTTTCAGGTAATGAACTGATTCATTGTCAATTTCAATTACCCGGAAATCGGCAAATTGCCTCCTGACAAGAAAATCCGTAAGAATCCCCATTCCCGGGCCTATTTCCAGGACACTGCTGTAACCTTCCCCGGTAAGCGATTCTGATATTTTCCTGGCAATGGCTTTGTCTTTCAGAAAGTGCTGCCCCAGACTTTTTTTTGGATATACTTTTAACATCTGTTTTTTATTCTGGGGCTGTTTAAAAAGTTGAAATCCATTAACCGCAAAGATCGCAAAGAGCTAATTATTAATGTTTTAACTTTGTGTGCTTTGCGCCTTCTTAGCATGCTTTGCGGTTAAGAATGACTTTTTCAACAACCCCTTGGGGGATGAGGTGATTCAACATCAGATCTGCAGAAGTTCCCTTCCGAATTTTCTCCAGATCGGGATCTTAAGGGTTTCAAGAAATTCAATGAAGCGCTTAAGGAGGTTCAGATATAAGGTAATGTATAAACCAATTATCATTATCCAGATTGCAATGACATTGAAAAGCAGAGTGTCTATCCTTACTTTGCCAATCTGCTTGTAAGGAGCATAAAAATGGGCGCGTCCGTATTTTGAACCAGGCTTCATGTAAACAGGATCGGCTTTCTGAATCAGCTTCTTTTCTGAATCAAAGATCTTATTTGTGCTTAACCTGTTCAGAACAAAATTTGCCACACTCTCATTATAATTAGCTTCCTTAAGTGTCTGGAATTCAACTGCTCCCAACTTGTCAGTAATGGAATTGACCAGAGAATCCTTCCTGTCTGAAAAAATCCTGTTTTTTATCCGTATTACTGTTGCGAGAGAATCAAGGAATATTCTCGTCTGATCACATGTAAATTCATTGAATCCTGAATAATTCATGGATGTGATCCAGCTGCCGGGAAGTATCCCTGCCTCAGCAGATAATTCATCAATGTGATAATTTAATTTCCTGATATTTTTCCTGACCAGTTCTTCATACTCCGGGTTTTTGCCGGCTGCACTGCATTCATTGACCTTTACCTTCAGCGTCGGAATAAGAAATGAAGTGTACCAGCCTGTACGGCTTATTTCCATATCATAGTTAAAAAAGGGCTTCCCGAATTTATTCCCCTTGAACTGTTCGACCATCAGTGCCTCATAGGACCATCGTGTTACCACTGCATCACCAATGATCGGAACATAGATTTTCCTGCTTATTGATTTATGGAGATCATCGAATTTTATCATTGCACCTCCCAGAAGAAGCATGGGTACCAGAAGCAATGGAATGAGAATATAGATGCTTACGGCCGTTCTCATTCCTGCCGATATATTCAGGCCCATCACATTGCCGAAACATGCGGTTGAGAAGAGTATGAGCCATTGCTGAAAGAGCATTCCCCTAACCTCAAGGAGGGTGTTGGCAACAAGAACAAAGCTTAACGACTGGATGGCTGAAAGGAAAAAGAGGAAGCTGATTTTGGAGAACAGATAGCTTGATCTGCTTATATTAAGAAATTTCTCCCTTTCAAGGACCTTCCTGTCACGGAATATCTCTTCGGCGCTGACGGTCAGCCCGACAAACAGTGCAACAATTATGGCCATGAAAAGGAATACAGGATAATTCTTGTTTGCTCCAAAAGTGTAAATGCCGTTTTCACTGTACTTTGACAGGAAACCGAGTATCAGTGCAAGAAGCGGGACCTCCAGCAGATTGATCGTTATGTATTGCCTGTCGGCCAGCTTCCGTGTTAAATTTCGCTTAACGAAGGTTTTTATCTGTTCCCATTTTTTGGGTACCTTGAAATTACTTTGGGGCAGAGCCGTTTTGGGATGCTCTGGTGTAAGAACAGGCATCATTTTTTTCCTGTACTTATCATACCATTCCCGGGGACTCATCTGCCTCTCTTTTCCTGGAAAACCGGAATTATCTATGACTTTTACTTCAACAATATGAAGGATGCTTTCGGTTTCGATATTTCCGCAATTGGGACATTCGCTTTCAGCGGCATTAGCCTGCGATGTTTCAGTCTTGAAATAAACCAGTGCCTCCACAGGGTCGCCATCATAGATCATATAGCCACCCTTGTCGAGGATCCAGAGCTTGTCGAACATTTTCAGGATATCGGACGACGGTTGATGAATTATCGTAAATACGAGCTTCCCCGACAATGCCTGGTTTTTAAGAAGCGTCATTACCTTCTCGGAATCAAATGAGGACAATCCCGATGTCGGCTCATCCACGAACAATACACCCGGTTCCCTCATCAGCTCCAGCCCGATGTTGAGCCGCTTGCGCTGCCCGCCGCTCACCTTCTTGTTCATCGGATCCCCGACCTGAAGATCCTTAATGTCAAGGAGATCAAGATCAAAAAGGACCTTGTCGACAGTCTTGTTCAACTGATCCTCGTTGTAATCTCCAAAACAGAGGCGGGCATTAAAATACATATTCTGGTATACGGTAAGCTCCTCTATAAGCATGTCGTCCTGCGGAACAAATCCAATCAGTCCGGTGAGCTTATTCGCTTCATCGTTAAGGTTATAGCCGTTGATAAATATGTTTCCGGAGGTAGGCCTGGTTTTCCCGTGAAGCAAATTAAGCATGGTTGTCTTGCCAACACCGCTTCCACCCATCAGTCCGATCAGGTTGCCCGATTCTATCCTGAAATTCATTTTCCTGACGCCATTGTCAGAATTCTTAAACAGGAATTCAATTTCGTGCCCTTCAAACACAATTGTTTCCGGGAATTTTCTTGAAACAAATTTCTTGTAAATTCTTGAATAATAAATCGGATCAATTCCCTGCCCCTTGATATTGACGCCTCTCTCGAGAAGATAAGGACGGCATGCGATTATATCGCGTCCCTTGAAGTACAGTGTCAGGGTTCCGTCGTAAGTAAGGATAAGTGATCCGGTGCTTTCGATATGCAGTACGAACATCTGTCCCTTGAACCCCTTCATCCTTATATGGCGCCAGCTGTCATAGTTCTTGTATGTTGTTCCGGCCCAGAATTTAGGATTTTCGTTCTCGATAATGAGCATGCAGTCGGGAGTCACTTCATCGTACGATCTGCCAATCATAAAGGCACAGGCGTTATCGTATTCCTTTTTCGAGATATTGAAGGTCCTCGAAACTATGTCGACAATTGTCTTTTCCTGTTCGGATATCAGTCCGTCTTCAAAGGCGAATTCAAGAAGCTGCAGGAACACAACCATTCGTTCTTCGAGGAACAATCCTTTTTTAATCTGGCGGCATATATTCGTGATCTGGAAGGTAATAAGGGAATCCTCATCAGATAATTCAGCCTTATCAACACTTTTCAGCTCGTTCGAATAGAATTCAAGGTTATTTTCAAAGAGAGCATAATATTCCTCTTCCAGTTCCCGGTTAAGATACCGCCTGAGGTAACTGCGCAGTATTTTTTTCCCCCTTGACGAGATACCTCCCGGGTTAATTGTTGAAACAATTGCAAAAATATGTATCAGAGCCAGAAGTACAGATTCCCTCATAGGAAAGATGGTCAAAAAAAGACCGCAAAATAAATCTATTTGCGGTCATTCATTTATGTAAGAGTTATTAAACTAATTGGCTTCTTATACTTTCAATAGCTTTAGTAATATCAATGATATTCTGGTTGGTAAGGCTTGTTGTCAGTCCTGAATAAACTTTTCTGATCGGCTCCAGCTTGTCAACAAACTCTTTGATATTCAGATCCTCAAGGTATGGCTTTGTTATATCGATGAACAGATCAAATGATTCCTTCTGTTCAATCAGTACCCTCGAAATTCCTGCTACCTGATAGGCTGCCTCTGAAACGTGAGTTGTAAGATACATCCCCTCAACCCAGGCACCTCCAACAACCAGAAGAGCGAGTGACTGCTGGTCATTTTCGCTCAGATAGGCATATGTATTATTAAAAGCTTCTGTAAGAATGTTTACAAGCTCATTCCTGTTATCGAAATTCTTCAGGATCCTGTCATACAAGGTTTCATCATATATTTGTGCCATATGGAGTTCGTTTGCCAGCGATCTGATAGCATCAAGGTAATTAAGCACTTCCTGCTGGATATTATACAGAGTGGCATAGCTCAGATCCGCTCCATAAGCACCCATGTTTATGGCTTTGCTTGAACTTGTCAGATATTTCCTCGCATTCCCCACCGGATTTGCAATACCAAGCATATAGCCAACTTCCAGTTCTGACAGCATATTTATGACCTCAGCAGAGGTAGGTAAAGGATAGACATTCTTTTCTATCTCATTTTCAAGCGATTGAACCTGATTTAGTTCAATCTGGTCTTTTTGGTCGAGTACCTTTTTTTCAGCCCTGTTTTTACATGAACTGAGTACGGAAACAGATAAGATCAGCATTGGAATAATAACAACAGCTATGGCCCTTTTCATTTTCGTCAGTTTAAAATTAAAATGTCCTTTAAAAACGCCTATAAAATTAATAAATAATATTAAAAAAGCCCTCCCACTTCTATCTATTTTAAAAATTCATATACAATAAACAATTTAAACATGGTTCTTGTTTGATTTTCATCGAAGTGATAATTTTCAAACAGAATATTAAACTGAAATGATGCTCAATTTTGCTTATCTTTGAGCCCCTGAAATAAGATCATTTTTGATGAGATGGGATTTTGATGAAGAGATTTCAAGGGAAAACACCGGTTGTGTAAAATACGATCTGAGGAAGGAAGTGTTCGGTTCGGAGGATATCATTCCCATGTGGGTGGCAGATATGGATTTCAAAACCCCGGATTTTATAATCGGGGCGATGAAAAAAAGGCTTGAACATGAGGTCATGGGATATTCCTTTCACCCTCATGAATATTTCAGTTCAATTTCTGCCTGGCTCCGTAAACGACATAAATGGGAAATAAATGATGAATGGATCTGCTTCTGCCCGGGGGTGGTCCCTGCCCTGAACCTGTGTACTCTTGCATTCACCCGTCCGGGCGACTCCATAATTATTCAGCCTCCGGTATATACCCCCTTCTTTTCGGCAGTTGAAAACCACGGACGCAATCTAATTCTCAACCAGCTTGCCGTGAAGGATGGCAGATGGACAATGGACCTTAAATCACTTGAAAGCGCCATTACCAGGGATACAAGAATGATAATCCTCTCCAATCCTCATAACCCTGTCGGAAGATCCTGGACACCTTATGAGCTCACAAGCCTGGCTGAAATATGCATTAAGAACAATATCCTTTTGCTTTCCGATGAGATACATTCTGATCTGATACTTCCCGGTTATTCCCACACTCCTGCAGCAAAGCTCTCTGACAAAATTTCAGAAATAACTGTCACTTGCATCGCCCCAAGCAAAACTTTCAATATTGCCGGTCTGTCAACATCATCGCTTATAATCTCCAACCCGGTCCTCAGGAAATATTTCAATTCGAAAATCGAACACCTCCATATGGCTAACGGGAACATCTTTGGAACAGTTGCATCAATTGCCGCCTATTCAGAAGGTCCGGAGTGGATCGACAGCCTGATGGGATACCTTAGCCGCAATGCCGGATACATAATTGATTATTGCAGGGAACAAATCCCCGAAATAATCCCTGTCAGGCCGGAAGCAACTTACATGATATGGCTCGACTGCCAAAAACTTGGAATGTCAGGGAAAGAGCTTGGGGAATTCTTCGTCAGCAAAGCGAAGGTCGGACTGAACGAAGGATCATCTTTCGGTCCCGGAGGCGAAGGTTTTATGAGGATGAACCTGGCAACAACTCTTAAGATGGTAAAGCAGGCGATGGAACAGATCAGGGTGGCGGTTGAATCAATTCGATAATTTCTTAAACTGATTGAATGAATAATACAGCAAAAGTCAGACTGACACTCGAAGACGGAACCGTTTACTTTGGAAGATCATTCGGAGCGCCTGTAGCTTCAGCGGGTGAGGTTGTTTTCAATACGGCAATGACCGGGTATCCCGAAAGTCTGACTGATCCTTCATACAAAGGACAGATCCTCTGCCTGACCTATCCGCTTGTAGGCAACTACGGAGCACCTGCAAAAAGTGAGGAGAATGACCTTTTCAGCTTCTATGAATCCTCATCAATCCATATTTCAGGACTGGTAGTTTCTGATTATTCATTTGATTACAGTCACTGGAATGCAAGCGAAAGTCTTGATGAATGGCTTAAGCGGAATGGTATTCCCGGGGTTTTCCGGATCGATACCCGTGCGCTCACCAAAAGGATCAGGGAAAAAGGAGCTATGCTGGGCAAACTGGAACCGGAAGGAACCGGAACTGATTTCTTTGATCCAAATAAGACTAATCTTGTCGCTGAAGTAAGTACCGGGGAAAAGAAAGTATACGGATCGGGAAGGTACAGGATCATGCTTGTCGATTGCGGGGTGAAGTATAATATAATAAGGAACCTGCTTAAAAGGGATACCACTATAATTAGGGTACCCTGGGACCATGATTACCATAATGAGGAGTACGACGGGCTTTTTCTTACAAACGGCCCGGGCGATCCGAAAATGTGCGTAAAAACCATTGAGAACATAAGGAGATCCTTTTCCGGGAATAAACCAATATTTGGCATATGCCTCGGAAACCAGCTGATGGCTCTGGCTTCAGGGGCCGATACCTATAAGCTCAAGTACGGACACAGAAGCCATAATCAGCCGGTAATCCTGGCGGGCACGGACAAAGCCTATATAACTTCACAGAACCATGGATTTGCGGTCGACAATAACACTCTTACCAATGATTGGGAACCACTGTTCATAAACATTAATGACAATACAAACGAAGGAATGAGGCATAAAACCAGGCCATTTTTCTCGACCCAGTTCCATCCTGAGGCTTCAGGAGGTCCGACCGATACCGATTACCTGTTCGATGATTTCATCACGAACATACAAAGGACGTTTCAATAGGAACATGCCATGGTCAATAGGAACATGCCATGGTCAATAGGGACATGCCATGGTCAATAGGGACATGCCATGGTCAATAGGGACATGCCATGGTCAATAGGGACATGCCATGGCATGTCCCTATTGTAATTTCATCATTTTCCCGATTAGGTCCGTGGATGATTTACTCCCGAAACATTTCATTCTCTCTTCAAATATCTCCCTTATCTCCCTGTTGCAAAGATTCCCGATACTTCCCTCATGAGTATATTCGGATATGGATGTCTTTGAAAAGAGTCCCTTCCCGATCATCTCCGAAACCTTCCTGTAGGCATCCCTGAACGGAACTCCCTCTTTCACGAGCCTGTTGGCCTCCTCGGTGCTGTAAATGCTGTTATAAAGTGTATTTCCTGTAATTTCATCATTCACCTTAATGTGGTCCAACATTACAATCAATATGTCAATGCACTCTTTTATTTCGGAAAAAGCATTGAATATCAATTGCTTTAACAGCTGAAGTTCCCGGTTGTAACCTGACGGGAGGCCCGAGACCAGATTTGTTATCTGTCCCGGCAGGGTCTGAAGGAGATTTGTCCTGCCCCTGATGAGCTCAAACACATCAGGATTTCTTTTCTGGGGCATGATGCTCGATCCGGTTACAAATTCATCAGGAAAATCGATGAACCGGAACTCTGCCGTCATGAAAAGGCATACATCGGTTGAGAACCTCGACAGGGTTTGCGCCATAGAGGCCAGGGCTGAGGAGACTGCAAGTTCAGCCTTCCCTCGGCTGAGGCTTGCATACGCCGAGTTATACAATAAATCACTGAATTCGAGAAGCAATGTTGTAAGCTTCCTGTTCAGTGGGAGGGATGAACCATAACCCGCTCCTGTCCCAAGCGGATTACGGTCAATAAGCGATCTGCTTCCTGAAAGTAACAAAAGATCATCGGAAATGCATTCGGCATAAGAACCGAACCATAATCCGAACGACGAAACCATTGCCGGCTGCATATGTGTATATCCCGGAAGCAGGACCTCCTTATGCTGCTCGCTGAGCGTCTGAAACTTGTAAAAAAGCCGGCCGGCATTCCGTGCAAGGTCATCGATGGCACTCCTTGTGTAAAGCCGCAGGTCAACCAGCACCTGGTCATTCCTCGATCTGCCGGTATGGATCTTTTTACCGGTATCCCCAGGTATTGAGGTCAGCTCTTTCTCAATCTGTGAATGTATGTCCTCTATTCCCTCTTCAATTGTCAGATTTCCGCCTTTTACCCTTTGAAAAAGGGAATAAAGGGCTTCTAACAGTTCTTCCTTTTCCCCGGTACTTATCAGCCCGGCTTCATCAAGCATTATTGCATGAGCCATTGAACCGGCGATATCCCATTCAGCCAGGCAGAGATCAGTCGTCCTGTCCATTCCGGAAGTGAACTCAATGACTGAAGGGTCAGGTATTGCGTCTTTTTCCCAGAGTTTCATTTTCCTTTCAATGTTTCCTTGTTTCATCGGGTGAATAGAAATTTTACTTAATGGGCCTTCCTGCTTGCTTCAACGATCGCCCGGTGAGCCATAAGCCTGATGGCATTGATCCTTATAAATCCCTTGCTGTCGGTCTGGTCAAATCCTCCTTCAATGTCCATACTCGAAAGTTCCTTATTATAAAGTGATGAAGGTGACTCTCTCCCTTCTATAAGCACATTCCCCTTATAAAGACAGAGGTGTACGCTCCCGTCGATCAGTTCCTGACTCTTTTCGATGGATGCCATCAGAAAGTCCATTTCCGGACTGAACCAGAATCCATAATATATAAGTTCTGAAAATTTAGGGGTAAGCATGTTTCTCAGTCTCATCACCTCTCTGTCCATTGCGATGCCTTCTAGATCCATATGTGCTATATGCAGAACCGTTGCTGCCGGCGTCTCATAAATACCTCTCGATTTAATTCCCACGAACCTGTTCTCAACCATGTCGAGCAGGCCTATTCCGTTTTTCCCGGCCAGCTCGTTCAGATAGGTATACAATTCATAGGAATCCTCCTTAACCGTTCCGTCTTCCTTGTTTATCAGCTTTACAGGAATTCCATTCCTGAAATGAATTGCAATCCTGGTCTCGCTGTCGGGAGCATCCTGCGGCAATACCATTTTTTCGAGAATGCTTTTCTGGGCAGTGTACATCGGATCCTCGAGGATCCCTGCTTCATGGCTTATATGCATCAGGTTGTCATCCTCGCTGTAAGGTTTGTCGATGCTGGCCTTGACCGGAATTTTCTTTTCGGCAGCATATTTGAGAAGATCGGTCCTGCCCTTGAATTTTTCGAGGAACTCCCTGTCTTTCCATGGAGAAATAACCTTGATATCCGGCTTCAGTGCGTAATAGCAAAGTTCAAATCTTACCTGGTCGTTCCCCTTTCCTGTAGCGCCATGGGCCACGGCATGTGCGTCCTCACCGTCTGCGGCTTCAATCTGCTTTTTTGCAATAAGGGGTCTTGCAAGAGCAGTTCCAAGAAGATACCTGCCTTCATATACTGCATTTCCCATTATTGCCTTAAGGACGTAATTATCAATAAATTCCTTTTTGAGGTCAGCAATTATGACCTTTGAAGCGCCAAGCAACAGTGCCTTTTTCCTGCACTCATCAAAATCATCCGCCTGACCGACATCTGCAACAAATGCAATCACTTCATAGTTCTTTTCGATGAGCCATTTCAGAATGACAGATGTATCCAAACCGCCGCTGTAGGCGAGCACAACTTTTTCTTTCATCTTTTTTAATTATTTAACAATTCTATTTTTTTGTGGTGTTTCTCTCCTTTTCAATATTCCTGTTCTTTTCCCCTTTATCTGGTCATGCAATCCGGGCATTATCAGCTCCAGACTTGAATGGACCTGGCTGAGGGTTATCCCGTTCCGTGGTATTACAAGTATTGTGTCATCCCCTGCAATTGTACCGGCAATTTCGTATCTGCCCGCATTATCGATAAAATATGCCGTCGCATTTGCATTCCCCGGAATCGTCCTTATCACCATAAGTCCCTTCGCTTCAACAATTTCGCGGATAACAGAAATTATATTAAGTTTTGTTCCTGATTCCTGTCCGGCTTCTTTCCTGTTTGTCAGGGCATAACTGTAGCCTCCTGAACCATCGGGGATGCGGCTGACCCCAAGCTGCCTTAAATTGCGGGATAAGGTAGCCTGAGTGCAAATTATCCCTTTCCCTTTCAGTTTCTTAAGCAAGGCTTCCTGTGAGGAGATATTCTCTTCCCCGATGATCTTTTCAATTGCAAGCAGCCTTTTTGTTTTTTGCATATTTATACATTATTTTTGCAAATATATACATTATTTTGAATTTCCGGCACGATTTAAAAATTTGTTATATTTTTGTGAACTAAAATGTGCCAATGAAAGATGATATAAGGAAGGTAATTATACTTGGTTCGGGAGCACTTAAAATTGGTGAGGCTGGCGAATTCGACTATTCAGGGTCACAAGCTCTGAAGGCATTGAAGGAGGAAGGCATAAAAACAGTACTTATCAATCCCAACATTGCAACAGTTCAGACCTCGGAGGAACTGGCCGACAAGATATATTTCCTTCCCGTCACTCCATATTTTGTTGAGAAAGTTATAGCTAAGGAATCCCCTGACGGCATTCTCCTCTCTTTCGGCGGACAAACAGCCCTGAACTGCGGGACTGAATTGTACAGGAATGGTATTTTCGATAAGTATAATGTCAGGGTTCTGGGGACACCAGTTGGAGCAATAATAGATACCGAGGACCGCGAGCTATTCGTTAAAAAGCTGGATCAGATAGCCGTAAAAACTCCCAGAAGTATTGCGGTACAGGGAATTGAAGAGGCTGTTGATGCAGCCGTCGTGCTCGGGTTTCCAGTTATTATAAGGGCAGCTTTTACCCTTGGCGGTCAGGGAAGCGGCTTTGCGGCCAATAATGAAGAACTGCGCACCCTTGCCTTAAGGGCATTTTCCTACACTGACCAGATACTTATTGAGGAATCGCTGAAAGGATGGAAAGAGGTCGAATATGAAGTGGTAAGGGATAAATATGATAATTGCATCACGGTATGTAATATGGAAAACTTCGACCCGCTTGGGATCCATACCGGTGAAAGCATCGTAGTTGCTCCCTCTCAGACCCTGACGAACTCGGAGTACCATAAGCTCAGGGAACTTTCGATAAGGATAATAAGGCACATTGGAATAGTAGGCGAATGCAATGTTCAGTATGCCCTTTCTCCTGAATCTGAGGATTACAGGGTAATTGAGGTTAACGCCCGCCTTTCGCGCTCAAGCGCACTGGCTTCAAAAGCCACCGGTTATCCGCTTGCTTTCATTGCGGCCAAGCTTGGGATAGGGTATGGTCTTCACCAGCTGAAAAACTCGGTTACAAAAAATACAACGGCCTGCTTTGAGCCTGCACTCGATTACATTGTATGCAAGATTCCCCGGTGGGATCTCAACAAGTTCAAGGGAGTCTCCCACCTTATAGGAAGCAGCATGAAAAGCGTCGGAGAGGTTATGGCGATTGGAAGGTCATTTGAGGAGGTTATACAAAAAGCTATCAGGATGATAGGCCAGGGAATGCATGGATTCACCGGCAATCTGAAGCTCGATCCTGGTGACATTGAACAGGAGCTCGCCGAACCAACCGACATGAGGATCTTTGTAATTGCAGAAGCGCTTGACAAAGGAATTACAATCGACAGGATCCATGAACTGACAAAAATTGACAAATGGTTCCTTTACAAGCTGAATAACATAATAAGTATTAAAAACGAGCTTTGCCGGTTTGTTAAGCTTGAATCGGTTCCGGCTGAACTCATCTCTCAATCCAAAATATACGGATTCAGCGACTTCCAGTTAGCGCGCCATATTCTAAGATCTGATTCATCGGAGATAAACCGCGACCTGATGAGGGTAAGAAACCACAGAAAAAGCCTCGGAATCGTACCCTTTGTGAAACAGATTGATACACTTGCAGCTGAATACCCTGCAGTAACCAACTACCTCTACCTGACTTACAGCGGTATCGAAAATGACATATCATTTGCTGACGATAAAAAATCAATTATTGTTCTCGGTTCAGGCGCTTACAGAATAGGATCGAGCGTCGAATTTGACTGGTGCTCGGTGAATGCAGTCGACACAATTAAAAAGGAAGGATTCAGATCGGTAATGATCAACTACAATCCCGAAACCGTCAGCACCGATTATGATATCTGCGACAGGCTCTATTTTGACGAGCTTACATTTGAAAGGGTGCTCGATATAATTGAGCTTGAATCACCTCGCGGAGTGATTGTTTCAATGGGAGGACAGATTCCAAATAACCTGGCGATGCGGCTTTATGATAATAATGTTCCGGTTCTTGGTACATCACCTCTCTCGATCGACAGGGCCGAAAACAGGCATAAGTTTTCGCACATGTGCGATATGCTTTCAATCGATCAGCCGAAATGGAAAGAACTCTCTTCGACTGAAGATATTTTTGAATTTGTCGACAGGATCGGTTTCCCGGTATTGATAAGACCATCGTATGTTCTGTCCGGAGCAGCAATGAATGTCGTATCGAACAGGAGCGAACTGTCGTATTTCCTCGATCTCGCCACTCGGGTATCGAAACAATATCCTGTTGTGGTTTCCGAGTTCATTGAAAATGCCAAGGAAATAGAAATGGACGCAGTTGCCAGGGAAGGCGAGATCATAGCATATGCAATTAGCGAACATGTTGAGTTTGCAGGGGTTCATTCCGGTGACGCCACAATGGTTTTGCCGGCGCAGAAGATCTACTTCGAA